>Ga0209953_1000029_pt1 | contig 62645 bp, 61 predicted proteins | sample SalPonred_H2O_MG_FD_185713 | JGI IMG/M metagenome (GOLD analysis project Ga0209953, IMG submission 185713) | Salt pond water microbial communities from South San Francisco under conditions of wetland restoration - Salt Pond MetaG... | ecosystem: Environmental > Aquatic > Non-marine Saline and...
GCACCGGCGTGACCCATGCGCTTGCCAGCCGGCGCAGTGACACCCGCGATAAAGCCAACCACAGGCTTTTTCATGTTGTCCTTGGCCCAGCGAGCGGCGTTGACTTCGTCAGGACCACCGATCTCACCAATCATAATGACGGCATCGGTCTCAGGATCGTCGTTAAACATCTGAAGGATGTCGATGTGCTTCAAACCATTGATGGGATCACCACCAATGCCCACGGCACTTGATTGACCCAGACCGAGTTCCGTGACTTGCGCCACCGCTTCGTAGGTCAAGGTACCTGAACGGCTCACGATGCCGATACGGCCCTTACGGTGAATGTGGCCGGGCATGATGCCGATCTTGATCTCGTCAGGCGTGATCAAGCCCGGGCAGTTGGGGCCCAAGAGCAGGGTTTTACTGTTCTTAGCCGCCATCTTGTTTTTGACTTCGAGCATGTCACGCACTGGAATGCCCTCAGTGATGCAAATGACCAGATCAAGTTCAGCATCAACCGCTTCGAGAATGGCAGCTGCCGCACCGGCTGGTGGCACATAAATCACTGAAACAGAAGCGCCCGTGGCTTTCTTGGCGTCGGTGACGTTGGCATAGATTGGAATGCCTTCGAAGTCTTCGCCGGCACGCTTGGGGTTCACGCCTGCAACGAATGCGGCCTGCCCATTGGCGTACTCACGGCACATACGGGTGTGAAACTGACCGGTCTTGCCGGTGATGCCTTGTGTAATGACTTTGGTGTCTTTGTTAATCAGAATCGACATGTGAAATCCTTTGATAACCCTTTGATAACCCTTAGCTGGTTCTTTTTTAAGTGGTTTGCTTTCGCTGGTTTGTTGGGTTAATTACTTAACCGCCTCAACCACTTTGGTGGCCGCTTCAGCCATGGTGTCCGCACTGATGATCGGCAAGCCCGACTCAGCCAGCATTTTCTTGCCAAGCTCTTCGTTGGTGCCCTTCATGCGCACGACTAACGGCACGTTCAGGTTCACAGCCTTACACGCCGCAATCACGCCTTCGGCGATCACATCGCAACGCATGATGCCACCGAAGATGTTCACCAAAATGGCTTTGACGTCCTCATTGGCCAACATGATCTTGAAGGCTTCGGTAACTTTCTCTGCCGTGGCACCACCACCGACATCGAGAAAGTTGGCTGGCTCACCACCAAAGAGTTTGATCGTGTCCATGGTGGCCATGGCCAGACCTGCGCCGTTGACCAAGCAGCCGATGTTGCCATCGAGCTGGATGTAAGCCAGGTCATGCTTGCTGGCTTCGATTTCAGCGGGATCTTCTTCAGCCAAATCACGGAACTCAACGATCTCAGGGTGACGGAACAAGGCGTTGCTATCGAAGTTGAACTTGGCGTCCAACGCAATGATGTCGCCTGAACCGGTCAGAATCAACGGGTTGATTTCAGCCAATGACGCATCGGTTTCCCAGTAGGCTTTGTAGAGCTTTTGAAACTCGCCAGCTGCCTTGGGCACAGATGCCTGTGGCACACCAATACCCAAAGCCAGCTCTTCGGCCTCTTCTTGGGTCAGACCTTTAGCGGGATCAACAAACACCTTGAGGATTTTTTCTGGGGTCTTCTCAGCGACTTCTTCGACATCCATGCCGCCTTCGCTAGAAGCCATGACACAGACGCGCTGTGAACCACGGTCAGTCACAATGCCCACGTAATACTCTTTCTTGATGTCAGCGCCTTCTTCAATGAGCAAACGCTGCACCTTCTGACCTTCTGGGCCAGTCTGGTGCGTGACCAACTGCATACCGAGGATTTCCTCAGACAGCTCACGCACTTCTTCAAGTGACTTGGCGAGCTTGACGCCACCGCCCTTGCCGCGACCACCTGCGTGGATCTGGGCTTTAACCACCCAAACCGGGCCGCCAAGCTTTTCTGCGGCAACCATTGCCTCATCAACGCTAAATGCGGGCATGCCGTGCGGGACGGTCACGCCAAATTGGCGCAACAGCTCTTTACCTTGATATTCGTGAATTTTCATGGGAAACCTGCTCGTCTGTCAGTTGGTCAAGAATTAAAAAAACTACGCTAATAAAACACGTTCATAAAACTACTTTCTTTGAGTTCGCCGTGACAGATCACAACGAGCTCAATACGGTTGGCGGCTTTGCTGTTCAGTCGTTGACGGCTCTACCGATTCATCCTTCTTTGTTGCCTCGTTTTTTGCTGCCTCGTTCTTTGTTACGCCGTGCCCAACAGCTTTACTTTGGTACCACTGCGGATAAAACTCCTCGACCACCGCGCCATCAAGGCGCAACGCATGGCAACCCTCGAGTTGAAACGGCTTTTTAGCCGTGCCGGTCGCGGCCTCTTGGGCTTTGCGTCGTTTAGCGGCCATGGACTGCATGGCAACCGTGGGCAAGAGCCCGGCGAGTTCGTTTAAGTGCGTACAGCCCGCCGTGCGCGCAAAACGCTCGCGCACCTGGTTTCTGAAACCCTTAAGCAAGCTCATACCAGCCAAATCACCATAGTCCGTCGTAATACAGGTGCAGTTCTCGCCGTACGGCGCTGCATCATAAGCCGCTTCGGCTTTCTGAATCACAAGGTCACTGTCAATGGTGATGCGTAAATGCATGTGGTGAAAGGGTTGCCCTGCGCGCTGCACTGCACCAGAGGTTTTGGTGTAGTCATAGGACTTGCTATCGATTAACTCAGCCTCAATATCCCAGAGCCCATCTTCACGTTCAAACGAGTGGGCGTGAATGATGCGGTTGTGTAGCGGCTTTCTCGAGCAGTCAGGCGGCGATAGCGGCATGGTGTTTTTTGGGAAGACTAAGCAGAAAAGTATAGCGCGTTAAAGCGAATGCCCGCTGACGAGGGACTGACGTAACCGCATGGTGAAACCAGATACGGGGCTGGGCACGACAAAGTTCACATCGTGAAAGAAAAAGGTGGCGTTTGGTACCTAAGCGGTCAAGTGAGGATGATGAGCCGGGTCTGAGGCTTAATCCCTGAGCAAAACACAAACAGACAAGCCAGGATCGCTCAAGCACGCTCACAAGCAGTGCTAGATGTCAGCTCAATAGCACCGACAACATCAGCAACTGAGACATTGAGTGCCCATGACAACTTTCGAATAGTCGACAGCGTCGCCAAGCCCGGGTTTTGCTCCAACAGAGCGATATTCGATTGCAGCACATCCATCCGCTGGGCCAATTCCTTTTGAGAGAGCCCTGCGGCCAATCGCAAGGCCTGCAAGGTACGCACACCAGGATTCAAGTGATCCGATGTTGCGGCCAGCCGTCGCCTGCCACTCGCTATACCATCAGCACGCAGGGGGTTCGCCGCAATTCTCGCCTGACGCTCTTGCACAGTGAGAACGCCCGGTCGCCGACGCGTCACGGCAACCTGCACACCGACAGCTTCAGGACCGCAAGCACTCGAGCAAGGGCATGCTGAGCCCTTGATGCCTGACGCAGAGCGCGTAAAACTCTTAACCCGTTGTGTCCGTTGTGTCCGTTGTGCCCGCTGTGCCCGCTGTGCCATTGTTTGGACGCATTTCCTAGCTTCAACGCAAGTGCAAAATACTCAGGTATCGGACGCTGCGCTTCAAAAGTTAATCAAGGGTTAATGAGAAGATTATCAATATGATAACCTTAAGCTAGCCGCCGGTTCATCAAACACTCCACCGCACAAAACCCTCCAATGGCGAGCGCCAAGTTTAGTGTTCGCGGTCAAGTTCAAAGCCAGAGCAAACTCCAAGAATCCGTTGCGCTACGTTGCCATCAGGTTAAGGAACCACAGCCATGCGCACCATCAATATGTCGACCGCAAAAGCCACGCTCTCCCAACTCGTTGCGGCGCTCGAAGCCGGGCAAGAAATTGAGATCATTATTGCCAGACACAACAAGCCAGTGGCAAGGCTGCTTCCGATGGGTCAGCCCTCAAAAACCACCACGAGAATAGGTGTGGCAGCTGGCAAATTCGAAGTGCCTGAATCAATCGACTTGCACAACGCTGAGGTACTCAAACACTTTACCGGTCAGGCTTGCTAGAGAACCGTTTTCCAAATAGACACTGTAGCCACGTGGACCATCACGGATGACCCAAGTTGACTCAAGTTGGCTCAAGCGTGCTCAAGTTAGCCACATACGCAAAAGATCTGACTTGAATTCTTAAAACAACGGTTGGGCATGCGTGGCATGGCGTTGGCGCGTGGTCTGGGGTTGGCGTGGCGCGGGGTTGGCGCGCTTGCTCGCAAAGCACCCTGCGCTGACCTATAAACAACCTAACACCCAACTTCTTTAAAACAAAATAAACGACAAAGTTCCAGCTTAGTAACAAAATTAACGACATAAATCAGCATTAAATATAAAATAAACGACAAAACTCAACTTAAACGCATCCATTGTCTGACTCACAGCAAAAATGACGACAAAAATGACGACACCAAGCGACCAAACGCTGCTTCTATACGCAGAGCTTGATAGCGCCGGAATCAGGCAGGCTCAACGACGCCTATCGGCTGGCGCGTTACGTCGAATCGCGCCCGGCGTGCTAACGAGTCTTCATGAAGATCAGTGGCCTTCACTGATCGCTCGCGAGCGAATTCGGGTGCTAGCCGCCTTATTTCCCGAGTCCGTGATGGGTCCTAGCAATGCCTTTGTCGGTGGTATACCAGTCGATGGCGTCATGTACCTGGACTATCGCTATACACGCCGTGTTGAATTACCTAGACTAACGGTCCTTTTACGTAAAGGCCATGGCCCTATCTACGGTGACACGCCCATGATGGGGCGACCCATCTACTTTCCATCAGAAGCTCGGGTCTTGCTAGAGAACTTGATGCGTTCACGCAAAAGCACCGACAACCTTCCCTCTAAAACCGTCACCCCGGCTGAGATTGAGACCAGGCTGCTTGCGATCTGCGATGCTCGTGGCGAACAAGCACTGGACAAGCTCAGGGATGAAGCCAAGCTTGTCTCACAAACACTTGGACTTGATCGCGAGCTAAAGAAACTTGATGACCTCGTTGGCGCGATTCTAGGTACTAGAGAGGCAAAGCTAACAACTGTTGTCGGCAAACGAACGGGTAAACGATTGACCGCCGCAATACCTTTTGATGCACAGTGTTTATCAAGACTAGAGGAGCTCGCCGCCACCTTACGCGCCACACCATTGCGTGAATCGACTTGCCCGATTACAAGCCAAGCTGGCCGCGTGAACTTTGCGTTCTTAGAGTCATACTTTAGCAACTTCATCGAAGGCACCGAGTTCGAGATACAAGAGGCACGTGCGTTTGTGCTGCAAGGCAAACCCATCACCGAGCGTCCCAAAGACTCGCATGACATTCTCGGGGTTTTTCGGCAAATCATGGATCCCGGCTGGGCCAATCAAATCATGAGCTCAGGCGAACCAGTGCTTCAACAATTACGAGAGCGCCATGCCGATCAAATGAGGCAGCGCCCAGAGGTCATGCCGGGGCAATTCAAAACTCAAACCAACCGGGCAGGCAATACGCTGTTTGTAGCACCGCGTTTGGTTAGAGGAACGCTGATCGAAGCCTCAAAGATACTGCCAACGGTACCGGCAGGCTTGGCCAGAGCGCTGTTTGCCATGTTCATGGTCTCAGAAATCCACCCGTTTACCGATGGCAATGGCCGTCTGGCCAGACTAGTGATGAACGCCGAGCTGTCGGTTGTGAACCGCTGCCGCATCATCGTGCCCACGCTATACCGAGAAGAATATCTGGACTGTCTGCGTGTATTAACCCGCGACGGTGACCCCAAGCCGTTTCTGGATGCCATGCAGTGGATACAGGTTTGGACGGCGGCTTTTGACTACGAGGACCTCGATCGTACCATTGACACCATGGCTGCCTGCAATGCCTTTGAGCGTTCTCGTGTGCAACACAGACTGCTCGCACCGAAAGACCTTTAGCAGGGTATTTGTACCCTCTCCTGCCGAGTCTTTCTTCGCAGCACGCTCAACATAAATCAGTGTTCGCGCCAATTAGTTGGTTCGATCAGTTGGTTTGATCAGTTAGACCAAGCAGTTGCTCGTTCTCAGTCTTCCCCCACTTCGCCCCCAATCACGCGACGAATCACCTCAGAGGCAAACCCACGGCTAGCCAGAAACCGTGCCTGCCGGGCTTTTTCTTTGGGTTCACGGGAAATGCCAACATGACCGAACTTCTTGTCCCAAACCGCGCGGGCACGCTCGAACTCGGTGTCTTTGAGTTGCTCGAGTGTTTGCGCAATGAGTTCAGCATCCACACCCTTTTGGCGTAGACCTTGCGCGATCAAAGCATTGCCTTGGCGCACGGCCTTGACGCGTTGAAACGACTGCACATAGCGGGCATCGGATTGCCAGCCTTCGCGCTCGAGATCATCGAGCACGGTTTCAATGTCTTCTGGGCTGTCAGTGTAGGGTTTGAGCTTGCGGGCAAGCTCACCCCGGGTGTGTTCGCGTGCAGCGAGCCAACGCACTGCACGCGTTTTCAGTTGCGCCGCGGTCAGCGGCACAAACGTCTCGGACTTATTGCTCTGGCGCATCCGTTTGATCAGCGGCGGTTACCGTCTCGGTTGCTTTGTCAGTTGCTTTGTCAGTGGCCTTATCAGTCCCTTTATCAGCTGCCTTACCGGCAGACTTGCCAGCCGCTGGCACCGTACCCTCGCGAGGCTTGATCCCAAAATGCTCGCGCACCCGGTTCTCGATCTCGTTGGCCATCTCGGTATGCTCTTTCAGGTACTCGCGCACATTGTCCTTGCCCTGGCCAATGCGATTGCCGTTGTAACTGAACCAAGAGCCTGACTTGTCCACGATGCTGGCCTGCACACCAAGGTCAATGATTTCACCTTCACGTGAGATGCCCGCGCCGTACATGATGTCAAACTCGGCCTGCTTAAAGGGTGGTGCGACTTTGTTTTTAACGACTTTAACGCGCGTCTCGTTACCAACCACCTCATCGGCTTTCTTGATCGCACCGATACGACGAATGTCCAAGCGCACCGACGAGTAGAACTTCAAGGCATTACCACCGGTGGTGGTCTCAGGGTTGCCGAACATCACGCCAATCTTCATACGAATCTGGTTAATGAAGATCACCATGCAGTTGGTGCGTTTAATGGTGGCGGTGAGTTTTCTTAAGGCTTGGCTCATCAAGCGCGCCTGCAGACCCGGCAATGAATCGCCCATGTCACCTTCGATTTCTGCTTTGGGTGTCAATGCAGCCACCGAGTCAATCACGATCAAGTCAACCGAGCCTGAACGCACCAGCGCGTCTGTGATTTCCAGGGCCTGTTCGCCCGTGTCTGGCTGTGAGATCAAAAGATCTGTGAGATTCACGCCCACGCGCTGTGCGTACTGCACATCCAAGGCATGCTCGGCATCGATAAACGCGGCGGTGCCACCAATCTTTTGCATCTCGGCGATCACTTGCAGCGTCAACGTCGTCTTACCCGAAGATTCCGGGCCGTAGACCTCAACAACGCGCCCGCGTGGCAAGCCACCAACGCCAAGTGCGATATCAAGGCCCAACGAACCAGATGAAACCACGCGCACGTCATGCTCGACTTGATTGTCGCCATAACGCATGACTGAACCCTTGCCGAACTGCTTTTCTATTTGTGACAGTGCAGCGGCCAAGGCCTTGGCCTTGTCAGAAGCGGCTTGTTTGCTTACTTTGTCGTCCATGTTAGTCCTTGCGATATAAGAAAGTTGCTACTGAGAGCCGGCCATCGGCATTGTTTGAACATTGTTTGAATCTTGCTCTAAGGCAATGCAACTGGCCATGCATGCCGAGCATTATCACACCTATAGTACTGTATAAATAACCAGTTATGCAATCAAGTACCCATGCTGTTTTACAACACTGCCCGATACCAGACACGTCTGGTGTCTCTCTGATGCTGCTGACTGCTACTTATTTCTTTCTAGCTAGCGTTGCTTGCTTTTTCGTTGCTTGCTTGCCGTTTTTCTAACCTCTCATCATACGGCCAGTTTCACTAATCATGTCTTAGCTTGGCGTCTTTGTCAGTTTCCGTTAAGATTGTCGATATTGCTACGAAGACTGTATAGAAAGTCACTGCCAGAAATGGATACAACACGCCAAACCGGCCAAACCCGCTGCTTTGGCTACCAATGCAGTACTAGGGGAAGGTACCGTATTCAAGTATGACTTGCTGTGCCAGAATTCGAGCATTCCGGTCAATAACAACAGACAAACGCCATGAGAATCCTGATCGCTGAAGATGACAGTTTGTTAGCAGATGCGCTGACTCAATCATTGCGCCAAAGCGGCTACGCCGTGGATGCCGTTAGTGACGGCATGGCAGCCGACACGGTGCTGCGCTCACAAGAGTTTGATCTGCTGATCCTTGACCTCGGTCTGCCACGCATGTCAGGCCTAGAGGTCTTACAAAGCCTGCGTAATCAAAATTCGCGCCTGCCGGTATTGATACTGACGGCCGCTGATTCAGTTGACCAGCGTGTTAAAGGATTGGACTTGGGTGCTGACGACTACATGGCCAAACCGTTTGCCCTGTCTGAGCTCGAAGCACGTGTGCGGGCGCTGACTCGCCGTGGTGCTGGTGGCGGCAGCACCCTGCTCAAACACGGCCGACTGGTGTTTGACCAAACCGGACGTGTGGCCTCAGTCGATGACGTGGCACTTGAACTCTCTGCACGTGAAGTCAGTCTTCTGGAAATCTTGCTCACCCGTGCCGGTCGCATGGTCAACAAAAGTCAGATCGTCGACCATCTGTGCCAGTGGGGTGAAGAAGTCAGCTCCAACGCCATCGAAGTCTACGTGCACCGCTTGCGTAAAAAGCTAGAACCCAGTGGTGTGCGCATTGCGACGGTGCGTGGCTTGGGCTACTGTTTGCAGCGTGACCCCAATGAGGGCAACGGCAATGGCAACAGCACTGACAACAATACTGATCATCAGACCACCGGCGCCGCAAACAATAACCAAACGTCTGCAGGTTAGTTGCATGCTGCCTGGCACTTGTTGAATCACAGACGCACATGGCAGCTAACCCACCCGATCGTCTACAACCAGCCAGCAAAGAGCTGTCTGGCAAAGCAACGGTGAACCCCACTGGTGCTGCCACTGGTGCCACCAGTACCACCACTGGTGCACGAACACCCAACGGCAACGGCAACACCAACGGCACCTACAGTCGCAGCTTGCTCGGTGAAATCCTGGACTGGATGCTCGCACCGCTGTTTTTACTGTGGCCTATGAGCGTTGCGATCACCTACGTGGTTGCCCAAGACATCGCCAACACCTCTTACGACCGCAACCTGCGTAACGCATTGTCAGTTCTGTCCGAGCAAATTGAATGGCCCAATGGCGAGACCGGCTTGCCAATCTTGCCCTTAAACCCGCTGACCAAGGTGGCGCTTCGCACCTACGACAGTGAAGGTGTGTTCTGGAAGGCACAAGTGGTGCTCTACACCGGCCAAGGCCAAGTCGAAGGCCCTGTGATTGGTGGTGACGATGCGCTGCCCTCGCCCAAACTTAACTACGAAGACATCCGTCCCGGTCGTGTGATGTACAAAGACCAGACCTTAAGTGGCTTTGAAGTGCGGCTAGCCTATCAGTGGGCACAAAACCCACGGTTTCCCACCGATGACCTAGTGCTACTGGTGGTAGCCGAAGGCCGTGAACCTCGCGTGGCACTGGCCAATGAGATCATCAAAGGTGTGATCATCCCGCAGTTTCTAGTGTTACCGGTAGCGGTCTTATTGATCTGGTTTGGTCTATCGCGCGGTGTGGCGCCCATCAACGCCTTGCAACGCCGCCTGCGGGCACGCCGCCCCGATGACTTGTCTGCCATCGAAGAAGACGCCACCCCGGCTGAGATCACGCCGCTCGTGACTGCCATGAATGATCTTCTGACTCGTCTTTCCGGCAACATCGAGGCGCAACGGCGGTTCGTGGCTGACGCTGCGCATCAGCTAAAGACCCCCCTATCAGGACTGCGCCTGCAAGCTGAAATCGCGCTGAAGTCGGCATCAAACCCCGAGACCGAAGAGAACCTGCACAAGATCGTTGCTGGCACCGAACGCGCCACCCGCTTAATTAACCAGTTACTGCTAATGGCCTCAGCAGAAAACCCTGACCATGTGCAACTCGTGCCAGTTAACCTCACCGCATTGGCCAGACAAGTCACTGAGGACTGGGTCGAGCAGGCACTCGCTCGCGGCGTGGATCTGGGGTTTGAGTCCAACGAAGACAACGCCATGATTCGCGGACAGTCGCTGTTGCTCTCTGAAGCATTGAACAACCTAATCGACAATGCCCTACGCTATGCACCCTACTCGGGCCAAGTCACCGTTAGCGTGCAAGCAAGCCCCACCGAAGTCGCCCTGCATGTACTAGACAATGGCCCCGGCATCTCGCCTGAAGAACGTGATCGCATATTTGACCGCTTCTACCGCGTGCTTGGCACCCAAACCCATGGCAGTGGTTTGGGGCTAGCCATCGTCAAAGAAATCGCCCAAAAACACCAAGCCTGGTTAACGGTGGACACCGCGCATCCTGACCAAACGCCGCCCGGCACACGGTTTACCCTGACGTTTAAGCGCAAGTATTAAAACCAACACCGCTCGCCCATACGGTGAGCACCCGACACCACGCTCGCCCCTGCCACCCCAAACCTCAAAAAAACCCTAAGGCCTTTGGGGATTTGTGTCGACACACAACACTTGTCAGAAAGACGTCAGAAATCTTATTTACGATTTGAGCATGTTTCAAAAAACAGAAGGCTTGGTTTCACAGGCTTGATGTTCGGAACTGGTGCGGTATGCGGTGCGGTATCTAGTGCGTTGTCCGGTGCATCTGTGTGGTGCGAGGAGTGTGGTGCAAGGCAGGAACCAAGGCACGCAAGTTACTTTTGCACCAAAACGCAACGATTTGCGGTTTGTCGTGCGATGTACCGATTGAGCTGTACCGGAGTGAGCTGTACCGATCGTGAAGATCTCTTGTGAAGTGCGTTGGTTTTTTGATGTGATGTAGTGTTTTGATGTGTGTTGTGTGAAACGTCAATGACAGATGTCGGTCCGAAGGACCTGAGTTTTTGTTGACGTTGAACGATCCCCCGCCGGCTGGGACTGCTGCGCCCTACCGGCTTTCGAGGCCCTGATTCATTTCTGGGCCTCTTTTTTTTTGATTGCTATGTAGAACCAGTGACCCGAGCAAGGTGCTCAGACACTGATTCTCGGACAAAACGGCCAGCCTCGATATCGGCTTTGCATTCCAAGTACGCCACTTTGAGCTCACACTCTCGCAAATACTCGTAAAGTTGCGCACCTATCACCACATACTGAGGCTGTCCTTGCACATAAACGGCCTTGTCCGGATTTTTCAACAGGGCATCCTCAATGGCAGCACTGATCTCAATATCCATGCGCGTTGTAGGATCTGGGGTCTGGGTCTTCGTGGGTCGTTGTGAATCATTCATGACAAGTTGCTGTTTGCTGTGGGGTTTTTAGGTCGAGGGGTGCGAGGTGGCTTGGTTAGGTAGCTTGGTAGGTGGCTTGATCACGTCTTTTTTGCGGTCGCTTTCTCACGCTGTCTTAATAACACCAACCAAACCCCATCGAGCACTGAGTCTGATCATGGATGCGAACAAGAACGGCGAAGAAAGACCGCCGACAAACATGCCGAACAAAGCCACTAAAAACCAAAATTTTAACGCTGCTTGAGATGACGACTAAAATTGCTAGTCGCGGTTGGCGCCGAGCAGCGTGCTGGTCAACCCCGTATCAAACAATGATCCAACCGTGCAGTGCACGACCAACCTACACGGCAGCCATGCGTTTGCGTAGCGGCCTAAGCAAACTACCCAACACCGGCAGTCGCTCATAGAGTTCGGCCACGTCCCAGTAGTCCACATGGTCAGCCACTAACCCCTGGTCATTGAGCACAAAGCGCGTGCCACCCGGGATATCAAAGGCGCGACCACGCCAATCAAACCTGAACTGCCAGGCCACGAATGCTTCGTGTTCCGGCGCGGTCTGCTCGATCGTGCGTGTAATGACAAACCTTGGGTTGGTGAGGTTCTCAAACATGTGGGCGTAGATCTTACGAATGTCATCGATACCGACCACATCGTTAAACGGATCTTTGAAATGCGCATCAGCGGCATACACCGCATCAATCGAGGCGAGCGTCTGCGGGGTCAAAGCCTCAAACCAATCTGTGATTCTGGACAATGTGTCTGTCATGCGAGACCCTTTTTAAAAACCCCAACCATTGACACTACTGCTTCGTGGCCCGGTGCAACAGCGGAAAACGCCAGCGATATGGCAGGCGGCTGACCCAGCGCAAGCCATTGGCAAACCCTCTGGGGAAGCGAATCTCAAACAGCCCACGTGCCATGCCATCAAGGATGGCCTTGGCTGCCGCCGGCGGTGTCATCAACCCGGGCATCTCGAAGTCGTTGTTGGCCGTCATCGGTGTTTGCACGAAACCCGGGCTAATCAAATACACCCCAATGCCTTTGGGCGCCAACTCAAAGTACAAGGTTTCAGTGAAGTTCTGTAACGCGGATTTAGTCGCACCGTACACAATGGCGCGGGGCAAGCCGGTGTAACCCGAGATGCTACCCATGACCGCAATCGCACCACTGCGCTGCGCCAAGAGTCTGGGCGTAACTTGCTTGACCGCCTCATACATGCTGATGACATTTAGCTCGTAGCTGGCCCTGACCTGATCCATATCCAGATTCCACGAGTGTTGCGGGTCGTAACGCGCCGCACCGAGCACCACCACGTCCAAATCACCTAGGCTTGTGAACACCCGTTCTGCGGCCTGCGGCCATGCATCCGTATCGGTCACATCAAACGGCACGACTAGGGCGTTAGCACCCTTGGGGTGCGCATCTGCCAAGGCAGTCAATTTGTCTTGGCTGCGCGCTGAGATCGCCACTTTGGCACCGGCATCAAGCAAGGCCGTTGCCAAGGCTGCACCAATACCGCTTGACGCCCCAACGATCCAGACACGACGATCGGTCCAGTTCTCAATGCGAGGGTTCAAGGGTTTAAAAAGCGAGCTGAACATGACTGTCCTTTGTTTGCACTATCGTTTCTAGTGTTGTTAGTACTGTTAACCGCACTGCTGGTTGCAATGCTGGTTTCACGTGGCGGTTTCAGGTTGTGGTTTCACGTCGCAGTTTCACTTTGTGTTTTCACTGACCACTGCATCGGCCTCGCGCTTTTTAAAGAACAACGTGACCTCACCGAGATCAAACCCGAACTTGGACATGGTTGAGCGATTCATCATGGTGTTCTCATCCATCTGCCACATCCAATCATCAAACTTGACCTCATAGACCTTGCCGTCAACCGGCAGCTCGAGGGTGTACTTCCAATGCAGGGCGTTGCCAGCGACTTTGCCAATGGCCTCACCCACCACATCGTCGGCCGTGCCACGCCACGTGCCATCGGCCTGCTTGGTCAAGGTCCAGACCCGGCGCTGTTTCTCGCCATCGGCATACGTAAAGCGCTCATCGAGCACACCTTTCTCAGGGCTCTCCCAAGTCCCGGTGATCTCCACATGAAAACGCCGCACCAGCTCACCACCACGCTTTTGAAAGATGCCCCAGGCATCCATTTCACCGCTAAAGAAGGTCGGCAAATCCAACGCAGGTTTCTGATCAGCGTAGGTCGACACATCAACACTGCCGCAAGCAGTCAACAGCGCAGCACTCATTGAGGCAAACATGACTTTGAGTTTCATGACAACGACTCCATCGGTTGGGTTTGGGCAGTGGTGGGCCAAATGATCCACGCTGCCACGAGTTTGAACGCCACGGGCAGCACGGCATACAACACCGACAGCACACCCGCGGTTGACGGTTCACCAGGCACATAGCCCAGCGTCCCAAGTAAGGGCAAAGCAGCACCGGCGGCCAATGCCAATGAAAATTTGGCCACCAGCGCCCAGACACCGAAATACAAGCCAGTGTTGGCGCGTTGGGTTGGCGTGATGGCATCAGCCAACATGGCTGGCGGCAGCGCCAAGTCCGCCCCCAAGGCCGCACCACTGATGGCGCACACCAACACGTAGGCCCAGATGTCACCCACACCTAACAAGGCGGCACCCATGAGCGCCACACTGGCCATCACCGCCCCCACACCCCAGGCACGCACTTTGCCAACCTTGTCCGAGTAACGCACCCACAGTGGCAAGGTCGCTAAACCGGCCAGAAAGTACACCCCTAAAAACAAACCAGCTTGGCCTGTGGCCTGCAACACATCATCCACAAAAAACAGAATCAAAGTCGCCGGAATCGCCGCTGACGTGGCGTTAAACAAATAAAACCAGTACAGCCTGCGAATGCGCGGACTCTTTAACGCCACGCGCCACGCCGGACGCTCAGTTGGTGCGGCCAGAATCGGCTTGGGTGAACCCAGCAAGGTCACAAACAACCCGAGTGCCAGCAACACCGCAAACACCACCGCAAAGACCTGATAGCCCGTGGTTTCACCGAGCTGGGCAATCCAAATCACCGGTAGCACCGACGCCAGCACCACACCAATCATCCCGCTGGCCTCACGCCAACCGGTCACCCTCGCTCGCCCCGCCTCATCATCGGTCAGACGCGCGCCCCAGGCCAGGTAACAAACATTCATGCAGCTGTGTGCGGTGTAAACCAACACCAAACTGACAGCCAACCAGATCAACAAGGGCGTTTGACCCGTGACGGTCGGTAAAAACAGCATGGCAAACCCAGCTGCCAGCACCACGGCAGCCGCCACCATTAATACCGCCCAACCGCGCTTGAACTTTGCAAGCCAATCGACCAGACGACCCAACAACGGGTCTTGCGCGGTATCGATTAGCCGAACCGCAAAGAGCGTGATACCCAACGCCGTCAGACTCACGCCCAAACTGTCGCTGTAGTACTTGGGCGCCATCATGTAGATCGGCAACATCGCCATGGCCAAAGGCAACGCCAAGGCGCTGTAAGCCGCCAATGGCCATTGGCGTGTCACTGTGTCAGCTCCGCTCGTGCTAACTGGCCCAATAGCGCCTGACGCAGCTTTGGCTCAGAGGTCTTAGGGTCTAACCAAATCGCAAAAAACGCCTTGGCCAATGATTCATTCACCTGACCCGTTTCTTTGTCGTTATAGAAAAAAACCGCGCCATTTCCCGGCGTGTACACCCCAGTCAGTGTGTCACCCGACTTGACGTTTTCAATGACTTGATCGAGTTGGGCTTTCCATTCCGGATGCCGGTCCACGGGATAACCCAAATCACGCATCTGATCAAGCGACGCCTCAACAATGTCGTTACCCGATATGTCGCGCGCGTACCTCAGACTCAACGCAAACGGGTCGCCAGGCTGGTACTCACCTTGTGGTGACCACAGCGTGGCGTCATAGACCAGAAACCCCCACCAGCGAAATTCGCCACTGCCAACTTCACCAGCCTTGGGTAAAAAAGACGCCCAAGCGGGTTGCACGGTGCCATTTGTTGCAGCAGTTGATGCATTATTGGATGCACCAGTTGATGCACCAGTTGATGCAACACTGGGCACTGTATAAATCAACGCACCAGCTGCCAGCACCAGACTGGCCATCACCGCGATGAGTTTTTGTCGCGCGGGCTTGTGTGCGGGTGCATACGCGGCTTTGTGCGCTGAATAACACCCGCTCGTCTGCTGGTTCAGATGTTGGTTACGCATTTCGTTCATAAGCTTTTGTGGGTCAGTAACCATTGTTTGACATCCGTTCGTTGTTCGCGGAAACCCGCTTCGCAGTAGGCTAAGTACATGCGCCAGATTCGCACGAAGGTTTCATCAAACCCAAGCTCGCGGACCTCTTCAAGCTTGGCCTCAAACTGTTGCAACCAGCGGTTTAACGTCTCGGCGTAGTCCAGCCCAAAGCTGTAGGTGTCTTGAACGGCCATATCGGCGTCTTGGACCAATTGACCGAACCTTGCTGGGCTTGGCAGCATGCCGCCGGGAAACACATACTGCTGGATGAAGTCTGTGCCGCGAACGTAGGTATCAAACTGCTCATCAGCAATATCGATGGTTTGAATGGCGGCTTTGCCACCGGCCTTCAAACTGCGTCTAACCACCGTAAAAAAGCTCGACCAATGGCGCAGGCCCACGGCCTCGAACATCTCAATGGAGACAATGTGGTCATACTGCCCACGCACATCGCGATAGTCACAGATGGACAGATCAACCAAGTGGTCCAAGCCCTCGCGCTGCATACGCGCCTGGGCATAAGCCAATTGCTCATCGGACAGTGTGATGCCGGTAACTTTTAAACCACGTTGGGCTGCGCGCTCAGCCAAGCCGCCCCAGCCACAACCAATTTCCAAAATGTGCTGACCAGGCTCAGCGCCAATGGCGTCAAGCAAACGGTCATACTTGGCATACTGTGCCTGGACCAGGTCGCCATGCTCGCCGTCGGCAAAGATGCCGGCTGAATAGCTCATGGTGGGGTCTAGCCAAAGCTTGTAAAAATCATTGCCCAAGTCATAGTGCGCCAAGATATTGCGCCGACTGCCTTTTTTACTGTTGTCTCTCAATACCCAATGCGCCAAGCGCTTAACCAACAACGCCCACCACGAGCCTTGCACCGTATCGACTGCGTGCTCGTTTTGTAGGGCAAGGCGAAAGAGGCTCAAGAGATCAGGGCAATCAACCCACTGCTTGCGATAGCTCTCCGCAAAACCAATATCACCCTGACGGATGATGGCTGCCGCACAACGCCAGTCATGCACATGTAACTGAGCATGTGGCCATTGGCCTTGTTTGCCAAACAACATGGAGCGACCCTGCGGGTCGACCAAAGTCAGCGAGCCAAGTTTTAAACGGCTTAGCATGTTGACAAAGGCACGAGCCGTCCAAGGCAGTTCGCGAATTGTCTGGGTATCAAGGGCGTATTCGTTAACGTTCATCGTGAGGGTCCCTGGTTGGAAGTCACTTCTTGAGTGGGTAAATCGGGAAGTCGGTGAAATCGGGCACCACCGCGCCAAAGTTTGAAGGCATGCCAATGAATGCGCAGCATGACGCCAAAGGTCATGAACGGCATACGTAAAAAAGCACGCAACAAACGGCCGGTGGTAAAGGGTTCGGGTTCAACGGCGATGCCGGTACGAATGATGGGCTCATCGAGTGCCTCATCATCAAAGTAATCAATCGTCATGCGATCGACGGTTTTGTAGGCGGTGGTTGGTTCGGTGGTTGCTGCAGTACTTGTTCCACTGCGCTCAGTAATCACACGCTCAAATCGGTAGTGGCCAGTGACCGGGCAAAACGGTGAAACATGAAACACCTTCTGGCAAGTCAGCACTTGCCCGCTTTCAATTGGCTGACCGTCAGGCGCGGTCAGCACGTAGTGGTGATGCTGACCAAAGGTGTTGTTGACTTCGGCCACGATCACCCGGACAGCACCCGCCTCATCATGCACATACCAAAAGCTCACCGGGTTAAAGACATAACCCAACAAACGCGGAAAGGTCTGTAACCACACTGCCCCACCGGGGTGTTTGACGTCAACCGCTGCCAAGGTCTTGGCAAGCCAGACATTTAAGTCACTGCCGTCGCGATAGCCGTGGTCAGCGTTCATGAAGCTCACAGGTCTACGACGATTAAATCCAAACAACCAATTGGTCTGTTGACTCAGTGCCTCTGTTTGGTCAATGCGCAAACGCAAGCTAAAGACGTTGTAATTCAACGGGTGCTTAAACGGGCGCAGGCGTTTGTGCCAGACACGCGCTTGGCAAAACTGCATGACACCGGCTACTGCGGCTGCGTGTGCGTCAGTGACCATGGCCGTTGTGCTCCCAAGGAATCGGCACATCAAAATCACGCGCAACCGTAATGGCTGAGCGCAAGCCGTCTTCATGAAACCCGTAACCGCACCACGCACCGCAGAACCACGTGCGACGCTGACCCTGAATCGATGGCAGCTGATGCTGTGCTGCGATCAAGGTGGTGTCCATGACCGGATGGTCATACTCAAAATGCGCAATCACTGCCTCTGGATCTGGGGCTTTGTGGCTGTTCAAAGTCACCACCACGGGCGTCTTGAACGGCAATGGTTGCAAGCGATTGATGAGGTAGCTCACCGCCACCGGGCGTTGGCTCTGACCATCGATCCCCGACCCACCATCAGACAGGTAGTTCCAGGCCGACCACACTTTCTGGCGCCTAGGCAAAAGCGCTGCGTCTGTGTGCAGAACCGCGGTGTTGGGCTGATAGCGAATGCCGCCGAGCACAGCCCGTTCGTTGTCTTGCAAATCCAGAATCTGGCAGGTGGTGGGCGCATGACAGGCCATGACCACGCCATCAAATCTTTGCTGGCCAGCGGCACTGACAATATCGACTTGCTCGCCATTGTCGCCCACACCACGTGTGATCGACTGCACCGGGCAGCTCAAATGGGTGGCCTGAATCTTAGGCAACATGGCTTTGACGTATTCACGCGAGCCACCTAAGACCGTGCGCCATTGCGGACGGTTCTCAACTTGCAGCAAACGGTGGTTCAAACAAAACCGCAAAAATGTCTGTGCCGGGAAACCAAGTATGTCCTTGACCGATGAGGACCAGATGGCTGCAGCCATCGGCAGCAAATACCACTGACGCATCGGTTGGCCATAGCCATGAAGCTCGAGCAATTCGCCAAGCGTCATAGGATTGGCTTCGGCATCGAGCAAGTACGACTCAGCGGCTTTGTTAAAGCGCAAGATGTCGCGCAACATACCGAGAAACGCAGGCTTCACAAGGTTGGATTTCTGGGCAAAGACCGTACCGAGGTTGGTGCCCGCCCACTCAATGTCGGGTTCGTCAATAGACACACCAAACGACATGTCGCTTTCGTGCACGGGTACGCCGAGCAACTCAAATAGCGCAATCAGGTTGGGATAGGTCAGGTCGTTATGCACCAAAAACCCGGTATCGACCGGATGGGTTTTACCCTCAAGCGTCACGTCCACCGTATTGGAATGGCCACCGAAGTAACTGCCCGCTTCAAACAAGGTCACGTGATAGCGCTCGGCCAATAACCAGGCACTGGCCAAGCCGGCAATACCGGCACCGACGACAGCAATACGCGCACCAGGCGCGGGGATGCGTGAATCCGCGGCTGTCATCATGCTGAAAGACCCAATAAGTTGGCGCGCAGCGCCGGGGCGCGCGTTTGCGCGTCTAGCCACACGGCAGCAAACGCCTCGGCAAACGCCGGGTCATCGATTTGCCCCAAAGCCGCCTCACGCCCAAAAAATGACACCCCCTTGCCTGGCACAAACACGCCAACCAAGCGGTCGCCAAGCCCAACATCAGGCAAGATGGCTTGCAACTGTTCACCCCACTGCGCCAGGAGAGCTTCATCTGGCTCGCGCAAGCGGCGCATTTCCTGCAATGAGGTCTGCACGATCTGATCGGCTGACACGTTACGCAGGTAATTCAAATCTAGCGCGAAGGGCGCAGCTGACGCACAGGGCGCAGTCGTATCAAACCCGTCACCTTGCACGTGCAATGCCGCGCGGTACACGCGAAACACGCTCCAGGTAAATAGCCCTTGGCCATGCACCTGCCAGTGGCCGGGAAACTGTGCCTCCAGCGACTCTGGCAGGGCTGCAATCTTGGAGGCATCGTCAAATGTGGCAGATACGGGCATAATGGTTATCAACTTGAAGGTTATAAAGTGACTCTTTGGTCATTGCTTGAACTGCATTACTTGGACGGCATTACTTAGACGGCATTACTGCAAGGACTATCGGTAAGTTTCTTACACCAAAGTGACTGTTAAGAATACAATCGAAACGAATTAGTTTAATAAAAATACTGATTAGTAACTTTATGAACTGATTAGATACCAGATTTGTGTTTGACGCAATAGCGGCAAACCACTGCAATAAACCACTGCAATAAATCACTGCTTAAAAAACTGAGGAAACGTTTTGTGATGGCAAACCCACAAAAGCTCTCATTCAAAGAACAACAGCACAAGTTTCGTGAAGACGCCATTCTCGATACGGTGAACCGTCTGCTCGCGCAAAAGGGCTATGACTTGATGACCATGGACGAGGTGGCCGCCGAAGTCGGCATCGCCAAGGCAAGCCTATACAAGCACTTCGATTCTAAGGAGGCATTGGCCGCAGCCTCAATGACCCGCTTTATTGATGATGCTGTGGCCATGGCGCAAGGCCAACCCGCGCACCTGCCCGCCGTGGACAAACTCAAGGGCGTGGTGCGTTGGGCGGTCCGTATTCATCTGTCGGGCACCATGCCGTCGCTGCCCTCAACTCGGTCAAGCATTCAACAGACCTTGCTAGAGCATCAACCCTATGTTGAACAGCTCGGGGCACTGACAGAATTGTTAGGGGTCTGGATTGGTCAGGCCCAGGAAGCTGGCGACCTGTCGCCTGCCCTGCCAGGCGAGGTCATTCTCTACACCATCTACGCCCGCTCCTGTGACCCGGTGGCCGATTTCCTCAAGGGTGGTGGCGCCTTTAGCGATGACGACATTGTTGAGCTGCTAGTGCACACCTGTTTTGAGGGGATGACAAAGGCCCCGGGCTGTCTCTAACACGGTCTCCAACGGGACGGCTGGCTCACGCTACACTGCCGACTTGTTGATTTTTTTGTTTGGCGCTGCGCCAAACTCGGGATGGTGGCATGTGGTTTAAGAACCTGAAAGTATTTCGTTTGGCCGAACATTGGGCCATCAACATGGTTGACTTGGATGAGGCATTAAAAGCCGACGCCTTTGCGCCGGCTGACGACATCTCAGCGGTATCAACAGGCTGGGTGCCGCCGCGCGATGATGATGAGCGGTTTGCCGTTGACGTACAAGGTCAGTGGTTAGCCGCATTTCGGATCGAGAAAAAACTCTTACCCTCAACAGTGATTAACCAGACGGTTAAGGCGCGCGCGCAAGTCATTGAAGAAGAACAGGGCTACACCCCCGGGCGCAAACAGCTGCGTGACTTAAAAGAAGCCGTGACTGACGAGTTGCTGCCACGTGCCTTTAGCGTGGCGCGTGACGTGCGCCTGTGGATTGATCCAGTTAACCGTTGGGTGGTGATTGACGCGGCAGCTGCCGCCCAGTCCGATGAAATCCTCTCAGCGCTGGGGCGCAGCCTAAACCCCTACCCCGTTGAACCGCTGAAACTCGAGCAAAGCCCAACGGCACTCATGACCGAGTGGCTGCTTTCTGGAGAGGCGCCTGACGGGTTTAGCATCGACGATGACAGCCAATGGCAAGCCACGGGCGAGCAAGCCGCTTCTATTCGCTATGTGCGTCATGGCCTACCGGAAGAGACCATTCAAAGTCACGTTCAGGCAGGCTATCAGTGCACGCGACTGGCCATGACCTGGCAGGATCGGGTGAGCTTCATGCTCACCGACACCGGTGACTTAAAGCGCGTCACCCCGCTCGAAGTGCTCGAAGAACGGGCCAATGACTCGGTGGTGCAAACACCGGCGGAGAAGTTCGAAAGCGACTTCACGCTCATGAGTGCTGAGCTTGCCAAACTGTTTGGCGAACTCATGCCGCTATTGGGTGAGTCAAGCCTAAACAACGCAGGCCAGTCATGATTGATGGCTTAACCGCCACCTGGGTGACGCAATCTGATGCGCTCAAGGAAATCGAGCTCGCAGACCCGACAGCACCTGATCTTGAGTCACAACTGGTGCTATCGGTGGTGCTAGTGGTGGGCCCGCCCGACCCCAACGCCCTGTCTTATCTGGTGCCGCGCGCGGTGTTTGAACGTGATGCACCCGTGCACGTGGGTGCGCTGTCAGCTGACATGGATATACAAGATGGCCTACTGGAAATCTTGGAAGTCATGAACCCTCATGACATCGTGGTGTTCATTTGCGACTCAGCCGACACGCTTAACGCGGCGATCGATCAGATCGAGCCACAAACCCGTTCTCAGGACGGGCCATAAACAGATCCCAAGCCACCAGAAACAGCGCAGCAATCAAAGGCCCGGCAATAAAGCCACTGAGGCCAAAGAGCGCCAAGCCGCTGAGCGTGGAAATCAACACCAAATAGTCTGGCATGCGCGTGTCCTTGCCGACCAGAATCGGGCGCAAGAAGTTGTCTACCAACCCAATGACCAAGACGCCATACAAGCCCAGAATCACCGCCTCAGTGACATCCCCGGTCAGCGCAAAGTAAATTGCCACGGGACCCCAGACGAGGCCCGCACCCACGGCTGGCAGCAAAGACAGCACCACCATGACCGTTCCCCACAGCGTGGCTGACGGAATGCCCATCACCCAAAAAATCAAACCACCCAAGATGCCCTGCACCAAGGCCACCACGCCATTGCCTTTGACAGTGGCACGCACCACCATGGCGAGCTTGTCAATGAAACGATCACGCTGGTGTTCAGCCAATGGCAACGCCCGGCGCACCATCTCTGCGATCTTGGCACCATCGCGCAACAGAAAAAACAACAAATACAGCATGATGCCCAGTTCAAGCACGAACATGAAGGTGTTCTGACCGATGTTGATCGCTTGGTTACCGACCACCCGCACGGCTTGGGCTGCGGCGCGCGAGACCTGATCTTTAATGGTCTCTAGATCATCAATACCCACGCGCTCAAGCCAAGGACGGGCTGACTCGGGAATCGCAGCATAGGTCAGTTCAATCCACTCGCCCGCAGAAAAGCCGCCGCTTTGCACCACGCGATACAAGGCAATCGTCTCGGCGATCAGCGATCGCATCACCAGCGACACCGGCAATAGCACCACCACCACGACGGCCAGCAATGTGATCAACGCCGCCAGATTTCGGTACCGGGGCATGACGCTCACCAAGCGCTTTTGTAGGGGATAAAAAAGGATGGCAATGACCACCGCCCAAAACACAGCAGCAGCAAACGGCATGAGCAGCCAGGCAAAGGCCAGCGAGATCACCACGAGCAGCGCAATAAAGGCGCGATTGTGCATGGGATCGGTTGTGCTCAAAGGGTTCTCCGCAAATTTAGCCACGCTGGCAGCTCTAGCATAACAAGCTATGGCGAGACGATGCGGTGCATTGGCAAGTTAAAACTGGGTTCGGCAGGTGTGGTGGACATCAGCCACAACGATCACGCGCGTTCGAGAGGTTTGTGGTGGGGATGTGGCGGGGGTTTGGTGGTGGGGTTGTGGCGGGGTTTTCTTGCTATTCATTTTATGATTTCATAAAATGATCGGTAGCAAATTGATCAGTACCAAATACAAACAACGACAATAAGCGTCTAACCATTCACATCAGGAGCCAGCCATGCAAATCCGCTGCCCACACTGCAACAAACCCAACCGTTTGGATGAAACTCGCTTAGGTGACCAACCGGTGTGTGGTGCCTGTGGCAAACCGTTGCTACAAGGCGTGCAAGCCGTTAACGCAGACGAGTTAAATGAACTGCTCGGGCAATCACAGCTACCCGTGCTCGTGGACTTCTGGGCGTTCTGGTGTGCGCCGTGCCGCTCGTTTGCACCGATATTTGCCAATGCCGCTAAAAAACACGGTGAATCCATCTTATTTGCCAAAATAGACACCGAAGCCCACCAGGCAGCCGCTGCCCAACACAACATCCGTTCATTGCCAACGCTCGCGGTTTTCTATCAAGGCAAGGAAATTGGTCGTGTCTCTGGCGCACTACCTGCCGCACAGCTTGAAGAGCTCGTGGGCCAGATACTGGCGCAAACGGCGAAGGTTTGAAGTGAATGCTTGACGGATGCAACCAGTGAAACTAAACAAACCAACGCAACGCTAAACCCGTTTCACTGGAAATCCGGATGGCAACTAACCAGAAACGCCATCATCTCGGTGGCGTCCTTCGTTAAATAAAATCGAACCATTTTCTCGCTGAACTCTTGGGCGCGTGCGGCTGGCACGCTAATGGCATCGATGCCGTGATTCATCAGTATGCCGTTCATCATAAAGCGCGAGACTCGTTTATTACCGTTAACGAAAAACTGCTGTAACGCGCCAAACAAAAAGAAAACCAATCCACGCTCAAATGGCGAGCATGCCGCATTCATTGAACGCACACCATCATCGAATACTCGGTTTAAGACTGGCGCTCCTGGCTCTGTCGGCAATGGTGTGTACTGCCCTTGCGCACCAAGGCCGACATGCGGGGTGTATTGAGTTTGCTCGCCCTCACCCCTAAACACGCCCCACTCTAACGCCTCCTCATGAGCCACAAGCTTGTGCAAATCGGTGAATGTTGCTTTCGACAACGCAAACTCACCACGCTTGACCATTGACAGCAAGGCTTTGGTTGCCTTCGCTAGGTTCAGGATCTGGTCCTGATCCGAGATCTTTCTACCACCCACGGTGATGCCATCGAGCAATGTTTGAACCTCTGGGTAGGTAATGGGATTGCCTTCGAGCACACCTGCGTCCCAGACAAACTCGGGCAGCATCTTGTGGAACCTAAAACTGACACGCTCGACTGTATGCGTTGCGACGTGGTTGGGAAGGACTGAGCGATCCCACTCAAATCCCACTGAATCAAAGAGGGTCATCTTATTTCCGCTATATCAGGACAATCATGAGAGTCATGAGGTCTTGGGCTGCATATTTGCCGCGATCAATCACATTGCATTTTAAGCGACAGTGCGCTGAGTCGCTACCGCTCAATCCACCCTCGCAATCCGCCCTCACAACCCTTTCGCTCAACCACCCGTTCAACCCTTGCGCCACACTATAAAGTATACCTTAGCCTGTAACCGCCGCCATGTTAAGGTAATCGCTTGCAAAAGTGGCATGCATAGGCGCATAGGGCGTTTTTGTACTAACCATCCAACGAAACCGTGTGACTGCAGCACACGACCTAGGAGGAATCGCGTGAGCGACAAGAACAACGACTATATGAAACCAGACGGTGAGGTCAATCCGATCGACACCGACTACACGATCGGACAAGACAACATTGTCATGAACGTGGGGCCATTTGGCTTAGACATTCACAACCGTGTGTTTGGCGTCTCGGCGTTATTGATCATCATCTTTGTGGTCCTGACCATGGCGTTCCAAGAACAGGCCGAACCGATGTTCGGTGCCCTGCGCGGGTGGCTGACCTCAAACCTAGACTGGTTTTTTATTACCACCGGTAATATTTTTGTGGTGGTTTGCTTAGGCATTGCCATCTCGCCACTCGGTAAGGTACGCATCGGTGGCACGGAGGCCAAACCGGACTACTCATACGCCGGCTGGTTTTCTATGTTGTTTGCCGCTGGCATGGGCATTGGCCTGATGTTCTACGGTGTGTCTGAGCCGCTGTCGCACTTCAGTAGCTCCATGGCTGGTACCACAATGGAAAACGGCGTGCGCACTGACTGGGCACCGTTAGGCGGGGCTGCAGGCGATGAAAGCGCCGCCACCAAGTTGGCCATGGCCGCAACGATCTACCACTGGGCACTGCACCCCTGGGCAATTTATGCCGTCTTGGCACTGGGTCTGGCGATTTTTTCTTTTAACAAAGGCTTGCCGCTGACCATTCGTTCGGTCTTCTACCCACTGCTCGGTGAGCGTATCTGGGGTTGGCCTGGCCACGTTATTGACATCCTTGCCGTGCTGGCCACCATGTTTGGTCTGGCCACCTCGCTGGGCTTTGGTTCCTCGCAAGCTGCCGCGGGCCTTCACTTTCTGTTTGGCTTTCCGCTAGGTGACGCAACTCAGATCCTGCTGGTGATTGGCATTACCGCCATTGCCCTGATTTCTGTGCTGGCTGGCCTAGAAGCCGGTGTTAAGCGACTCTCAGAAATCAACATGGTACTGGCCGCGATTTTGGTGTTGTTTGTGATTTTTGTTGGGCCGACACTTGTGATCGTGTCCGGCTTTTTTGACAATCTGTTGTCCTATATTGAGTACTTACCTGCCCTCGGTAATCCGATCGATCGAGAAGACGCCAACTTCTCACAAGGGTGGACGGCCTTCTATTGGGCCTGGTGGATTTCCTGGTCACCCTTTGTCGGTATGTTTATTGCGCGCGTCTCGCGTGGCCGTTCTGTGCGTGAATTCATCATCTCGGTGCTGATTGTGCCGTCACTGGCCTGCATTCTGTGGATGACGGTGTTTGGTGAAACCGCCATCTTCCAGGTGGTCAACGACGGTTACAAAGCTGTGACCGATGCCGACTTGCCGCTGCAGATCTTTTACATGCTTGAGGCTTTGCCGCTGCACGGCATCACCTCGTTTGTGGCCATCGTTCTGGTGGTGGTGTTCTTTGTAACCTCATCTGACTCAGGATCACTGGTTATTGACGTCATTGCCTCTGGCGGTAAAGTCGAGTCCCCTGCACCGCAGCGGGTGTTCTGGTGCACGTTTGAAGGTTTGGTGGCCATCGCTTTGATTCTTGGTGGTGGTGCTGTGGCACTACAAGCCATGGCCGTTTCCACAGGCTTTCCGTTTGCCATCGTATTATTGGTAGCAACGGTGTCTTTGATCAAGGGACTCATGAGCGAGCCTCGGTCGGGCAAGCCCGTCGGTGCGGCACAGATTCCCAAGCGCGCATGATCCGTTCAGATCACTGACAAAATGAGTCGACCATGGAAAGCGAACAACTCGAGGTTTTAGATTTCCTGCAACGGCACCTGCCCTTCACGGCATTGCCCGAAGAATCCTTGCAGGAACTGGCTAAAACCATCGATGTTCGCTATTTCAAGGCTGACTCGCAGATCCTTAAGTTTGGCGAAGCTGCGCACAACTGGTTTATTGTGCGCAGCGGTGCTGTCGAAGTGTTCCGTCGCGATGGCACGCTCTATAACCGTTTGACCGAAGGCGGTCATTTTGGTGAGGCCGGGCTGCTGCAGCAACGCCGCCAGGTCCGGTTCAGTGTCACCGCACTCGAAGACACCCTACTCTACGTATTACCCGGCGAAGCCTTTCTCGATGTCTTTGAGAACCACGAGGCATTTGCCGACTTGGTTGAAGTCGATGACCACTCGCGCCTGCGCACAGTCGTCTCTAAAAGTGAGCAAGCCAATGAACTGATGTCTGCCTCGGTCGAGAGTTTGTTGGTACGCGAAGCCGTGACAGGCGCTCCTGAGATGACCGTGCATGAAGCAGCCAGACGCATGACCGATGAAGGGGTGTCGTCGTTACTGATCACCGAAGATGATGCGCCGGTGGGCATGATCACCGATCGCGATTTGCGCACGCGTGCGCTGGCGCAAGGTCTGGCGCTTGAGACACCGGTACGCGACATCATGACGCAGAGTCTAGTCAATGTGCGTCACGATCAACTGGCCTTTGAAGCCATGCACCTGATGATGCGCAACAACGTGCATCACCTGCCGGTGCTAAAGCACCAGCAGGCCATTGGCGTGCTGGCCCAATCCGACATCATCCGCTACGAATCTCGCAACAGCCTGTTTGTGGTGGGCCGGATATTTCATCAACAGTCCGTTGATGACCTAGCGGCCTTAGGCGAAGAGGTGCAAGCAAGCTTCGTGCGCATGGTGCGAGAAGACTTTAGCGCCAAAATCATCGGCAGTGCCATGGCCGCCATTGGTCGCAGTTTCAAGCAACGGTTACTCGAACTTGGCGAGGCTGAGCTTGGCCGCCCACCCGTGCCCTATTGCTTCTTAGCGCTTGGCAGCATGGCACGCCAAGAACAATTGATTGTCACGGATCAAGACAACGCCATGATCCTAGACAACCGCTTTGATGCCGACCAACACGACGCTTACTTTGAAGCGCTTGCCAAGTTTGTCACCGATGGCTTGGCGCGTTGTGGCTATCCGTATTGCACCGGCGACATCATGGCCACCAATCCTAAGTGGCGCCAACCCTTGCATGTCTGGCAGGGTTACTTCAAGACCTGGATTGAGCAACCAACGGCTGCCTCGCTGCTTGATAGCAACATTTTCTTCGACCTCGATGGTGTGTATGGCCGCACGGATTTCGCGGAAACCTTGCGCGCGACGATTGCCCGAGCCGCCAAAGGCAACTCACGGTTTCTGGCCAGCATGGTACGCAATGCATTGCAACGCACCCCGCCGATTGGATTCTTTAAAGAATTCGTGGTTGAACCGGATGGTCGCCATACACGCGCCATCAATCTCAAACGTCGCGGCACAGCCCCACTGACTGATCTGATCCGGGTGCATGCGTTGGCAATTGGTTCACGCAACCGCAACTCGTTTGACCGCATCGCCGACATTATCAAAGCCGGCATCTTGCCCAACGGTCGGGGGCAAGACCTGCATGACGCGCTCGAATTCATCGCCATGGCTCGCGCACGTAACCAAGCCAATGAACTGACTTCAGGCCAACAGGCAGACAACAGCATTGAACCGGATATGCTGTCGGATTTTGAGCGCAAGAGCTTGCGCGATGCATTCATGATTTTGGCCAATGCCCAGAAGTTTCTTAAGTTCCGTTACCAGCCCGGTCGGGTTAACTGATCTAGCCAAACTATACCGACCAAAATAGGTCGACCAAACAGGTCAACCAAGGAGCATGCGTTTTGTTGTACGGTGGCAGTCTTTTGCAGTTACCCACAGACAACCGGCACACTGGCCAGACTGGCCGTGACTGGGCGGGCCGGTTTATGGCGTTGGCCGAACAAACCAAAGACGAGCGTCTTAAAGCCTACTATGCCGCTGGCATGCCATCGGGTGACACACCCATCAAAGACGTGCCGCTCATGGCCATGGATGTCGAGACCACGGGTTTAAATCCGGCCAAGGACGGTATTGTCAGCGTCGGGATTTTGCCCATGAATCTCGATCGAATCCAGTCAAGTGCCTCGCGCCACTGGTTTGTGCAACCACATGTACCGCTGGCAGACGAATCGGTCACCATTCACGGCATCACCCATTCGCAACTGGCCGACGCGCCCAAGCTTGTAGATATCCTGGGGGATTTGCTTGAAGCGATCTCGGGGCATGTTTTGGTGGTGCACTGTCGCGCCATCGAAAGACAGTTTCTGAACAATGCACTCACGCGCATGATTCATGAGCCTATCGAGATGCCCATGATTGACACCATGGAACTTGAAGCCCGCCTGTATCGCAACCGTAAGCCCTTGAGCTGGTGGGATCGCGTCATCCGCAAGAAACAACAAAAGAACGTCTCAATCCGTTTGGCCGACAGCCGCGTGCGTTATGGATTGCCGTTCTATAAACCCCACCACGCGGTAACCGATGCACTGGCCACAGCAGAACTGTTGCAAGCACAAATTGCCCATCGCTTTAGCCCAGACACGCCACTCGATGAACTGTGGTGCTAACACAGACAGGTAAGCCACACAGTCAGCCAACTAGCTGCATCAGCCAGAGCAGCCAAAGCAACTACAGGCTGCACAGTTGCGTCACAATCACAGCAAAGTCGCGGTGCAATTGCAACTAATTCACAACTAATTCGCACCAAATTCGCATGGAACACAGTGCAAATACGGTTGGTGGTAATATGCTTGTCTATTTGGTAATCGATAACTGATAACGGTCTGAGTGACATCTTGAAACGCGACATCCTTAGCATTCACCTCGCCGCCTTTCTGTTTGGCATGACGGGCATTTTGGGCACACTCATTGACGCCAACAGCGATGTCATCACATTCGGGCGCGCCTTATTCGCGGTGTTGGTTCTGACGCCCATTCTGGCGTGGTCAGCTCAGCAAAAACAACCACACCAAGCAACACAATCAAGTCAGGCAAACGCACCAGATGCGCCGGCCCACACCCACCTGAACTTGCGTTATCTCGCTTCAGGCGTTTTGTTGGCGATTCATTGGGTAACGTTTTTTGTGTCAGTAAAAACTGCTGGTGTGGCCATTGCCACACTGGGCTTTAGCAGTTTTGCGGCATTTATCACCCTGATTGAATGGTTCATCGAGCGTCGCAGCATCAGCCGCTCAGATTGGATACGAACCATTGCGGTCACAGTGGGCTTGCTGCTGATCACACCCACACTGGAATTGGCTGACCAAGCAACCTATGGGTTTGCGATGGGACTGTTCTCAGGACTGTCGTTTGCCGGCATGGCCGTTTTTAACAGTCGCCTGCTAGCCAACATCAATCCCATTCGGGTGGCACGCAACCAAAACGTGGTGGTGGCACTCGTTATGGCGGTGCTGGCGATTCCCTTGCTACCCCAACTGTCACTAACAAGCTGGTGGTGGTTGGCCGTATTGGGGGTGTTTTGTACGGGGCTGTCACATTCGCTGTTTGTCTCAAGCCTAAAGCGGCTCAAGGTCAACATTGCCGGCCTGGTGATTGCGCTTGAGCCCGTCTACGCCATTGCGGCGGCATGGCTACTGTTCACGGAAGTGCCGGCTTTGCGTACCATCTTGGGTGGATTGATCATTGTGGGCGCCATCGTGGGCGTGAACTACGCCAAAGGCAAGAACTGAACGAAGGTATCGGCAAACAACCGCCAGCAACCACCAGCAACCACCAGCAACCACCAGCAACCACCAGCAACCACCAGCAACCACTAGCAACGACTAACAACCAAGGAACAAAAAGCATGCACTCACTGGGCAATGGATATAAAGCGTTGGTTATTGGTGCGCACGGCACGATTGGTGCGGCGTTTGTTGATCAGCTCGAAGCTGATCCTGCCTGCGCTCAAGTGGTCACCATCTCACGTGCCACGCATCCTCAATTTGCACTGGAATCAGAGACCAGCATTGAACAAACCGCCCGAGCGGTGGCTGAGCAAGGCCCGTTCGCGCTGATCATTGACGCCACAGGCGCACTGACCATCGATGGCCATGGCCCAGAAAAGCACCTCGGTGCGCTTAACGCCGAGCGCTTGGCGCGTGCCTTTGAGGTCAACACGATTGGACCGGCGTTGCTGATTAAGCACTTTAGCCCCCTGCTGGCCAAAGATCGCTCGATATTTGCCAAGCTTTCTGCCCGCGTGGGTAGCATCAGTGACAATCACAAGGGGGGCTGGTACGGCTATCGCGCGGCCAAAGCCGCGCTGAACATGGTGCTGCAGACTGCGGCCATTGAAATGAGCCGCAAACGCCCAGATGGCATTGTGGCTGCCATGCAACCCGGCACGGTTCAGTCACCGCTGTCAGCACCGTTTTCTAGGGGGCATGACACTGTCACCCCAAAAGAGTCGGCGGCTGGCTTGCTAGCAGCCTTAGACCACCTACAAAATCCGCCCGGCAGCCCACCAGGTGCGCACTTCATTGACTACAAAGGCCAGTCAATTCCTTGGTAGGACCACAGGGCTTCCCAACCGCTCAGGCCAGCTGTGGTTCTTTGATCATGCGCTTATACACGTGGTCGTGTACCAGCATGCCGCCTATCATGGCCACCACGAACAACAGTGCCTTGCCGTAGCCGGCGCCCATGGCCACCAACGCCGGGCCTGGGCAGAAACCAGCAATCGCCCACCCTGCCCCAAAAACAAAGCCACCCACGACCAGCGACCGATTCACCGACTTGGTGCCGGGCAGATGCAAGGGCTCGTTAAAAGCTGTTTGGCCTTGCTTCTCAATGAAACGAAACCCGACAAACGCCACGGGGATGGCACCGAGCATCACAAACGCCAAGCTCGGGTCCCAGGTTCCAGCAATATCCAGAAAGTTGATCACCTTGGCCGGGTTACTCATGCCAGAGATGATAAGTCCAATGCCGAACACCAGACCAGATAAAAAGACTAAGAAGGTTTGCATCACGCCACCCCCAACACATGAAACACAATATAGGCCGTGACAAATCCACTGGCCATGAAGCTAAAGGTCGCGGCAATCGAACGCACCGACAGGCGGCTTAACCCACAAACAGCGTGACCGCTGGTGCAGCCTGATCCCATGCGCGTACCAAACCCCACGAGCAGACCCGCCAAGACAATCAGCCCATAGCTGGCATCAATCTGTGAAGCAGGGACAACTGCAAACAAGCCATAAATGGCACTCGAGAGCACCAAACCAAGAATGAAAGCGATGCGCCAGCTAAAGTGTCCGGGTGGTGCGTTTCTGACTTGCATCAGCGAACCAATGACACCACTGATACCTGCCACGCGACCTTTAAAGCACATCAGCATGACAGTGGCCAGTCCAATCATCAAGCCTCCAGCCAGTGATAGCCAGGGCGTGAAGTTTGCCCAATCGATGGTCATGTTTACCCCTTCCAAAGCAGTGATTCAAATAGAATATAAATTCCTGAAGCGTTAGTGTGGCATGAATTGCTGTGTGAAGTGATAGTGATCGGCACTCCCCGACGCTCAGGTCGGCGTTCTACCCGGTGCTCAGGTGTGCTGTGGTGTGCTTAATGCCGTCTCGACTGACGCACCGTTGCACAGATACGCACTGGATCACCGCTGGTTGCGGTCGATCACCTCGACGGCAGACAGCAACTCATAAGACGACTCTGGTGCGCTAAAGGCAACCACCAACTGCGCTCTCAGCTGCTCAAAAGCCAATGCCTGTTCGCACGCTTTATCGCAGTCAATTGGCTCAGGTGTCCGTTGATCGTTGTGTGCACCATCACCTTCGCTCGATAAGCCGTTTAAACGGCCCCTGAGATTGAATCTGCGCATTCTTGATCCTGCACACCGAGATTTATGTGACATTGTGACCTCAAATCAAATTCCAGAGCAGGCACAAACGGCTCCCAGCGAACCGAGTCATTGAGTTTGACGATGGTCTAGCATTTGCCCACTCTGCAGCGACTGCAATGGCCTTATCCCTTATCTCAACCACCGCGTTTGAACAAGGACAACGAGATCCCTGCCAGCACAAACAAGCCACCGAATGTGCGGTTTAGCCATTGCACGTGGCGCGGGGACTTGAGGTACTGGAATATTCTGGCAGCCAAAGCTGTGTAACCAGCCATGACGACCAAATCAGTGAACGCCAGAGTGGCGCCGATGATCACGTACTGCGGCCACAATGGTTCACTCAGGTTCATAAACTGCGGCACCACGGCCAACAGAAACACCGTGCCTTTGGGATTAGCGGCATTAATGAGCCAGCCTTTAGCGATCATCTTGCGGGCCGACTCGCGCCGTTGAACGCGCTGCACTTTAGCCTCTGTCAATGGCGCTCGCCACTGAGAAATACCGAGCCAGATCAGGTAGACAACGCCAAACCACTTCACCGCCTCAAACGCAATGTTGGAACTTGCCACGATTGCACCAAGACCCGCCCCCACCAACACCAACTGAGTCATGATGCCCAGAATCAGTCCAATGGTCGTGATGTACCCACGTTTAAAACCATGCGCCAGACCGGCGTTCATGGCCGCAACGGCACCGGCACCCGGTGAGACGCTGATGGCCCAAGACGCGGCAAACAAAGCCAGCCAGGTGGACAGTTCCATGGTGCGTAGCGTGTTCGAGTAGCTTGTGGTCAGAACAAGATACGCGTGCGTATCGTGCCCGGCACTTCACGCAAGCGTGCGAGCGCCTCACCAGAATGCCCTTTGTCTGTGTCCATTACTACATAGCCCACCGATCCCCGAGTCTGCAGGTATTGCGCAGAAATATTGACTTGGGTGTCAGAGAAGATCTGGTTGATGGCCGACAAGATACCCGGCACGTTGTGATGAATATGCAAGATACGGTGCTTGTCTGGGTGCGCTGGCAAGGCCACCTCAGGGAAGTTAACTGATGACACCGACGTGCCATTGTCACTGTAGGTGACCAGTTTTTCTGCGACTTCGCGACCAATGCTTTCTTGCGCTTCCATGGTGGAGCCACCAATGTGCGGCGTTAAGATCACATTGTCCATGCCGCGCAGCTCGCTTTCAAACTCGTGCTGGTTGCTAGCAGGCTCTTCTGGAAAGACATCAATGGCCGCGCCTAGCAGCTTGCCACTATCGAGCGCAAGCTTCAGTGCGCTGATGTCGACCACCGTGCCACGCGAGGCATTGATCAGCACGCTTTGCTTTCGCATCTGTGCAAACTGCGACGGACCCATCATCCAAGCCGTTTGTGGTGTTTCCGGTACGTGTAAGGTCACCACGTGCGACTGCTCGAGCAACTCGTTTAGGGTCAGCACCTGACGCGCGTTGCCGTGCGGCAGCTTGGTCACCACGTCATAGAAAATCACCCGCATGCCCAGCGATTCGGCCATGACCGACAGTTGTGAGCCAATCGAGCCATAGCCGACGATACCAAGCGTCTTGCCACGCAGCTCATAAGCGTTGGTGGCGCTTTTTAACCATTGGCCACGATGCGCACCCGCATTCTTGGCGGGTACGCCGCGCAACAACAGCACCGCTTCGGCCAACACCAGTTCAGCGACCGAGCGCGTGTTAGAGAACGGGGCATTAAAAACCGCCACACCGTGCTCGAGTGCTGCTTTCAGGTCAACCTGGTTGGTACCAATACAAAAGCAACCCACGGCATTTAACTTTTGTGCTGCCGCAAATACATCAGCAGTCAGTTGAGTGCGTGACCGAATTCCTAGGAAATGTACGTCTTTGACGCGGTCAAGCAAGGCTTGGCCTTCAAGCGAGCTCTTTTCGCGTTCAATGTTGGTGTAACCGGCATCGAGAATCAGCGCTTCCGCACTGTCGTGGACACCTTCAAGTAAAAGGAATTTGATGCGTTGTTTGTCAACCGAGGTCTGCTTCATGTATGGACGATTTGTTATTTGGCAAAGATCGTAACGATAACGACCTTACGGCCTGTCTGGTCGGATAACCACGACAGCAGCGTGATCACCCCACAAAAAACCACCCAACCTACGCTAAAAAACAACAACTTGACCGCTGGCGTCGGCGCCGGCGTCCCGTTTGTGGCTCAACTAACCACACAAATCCCGTACGGGCTTCAATGAAGAGCAGCTCTGCCTGCCAACCGGCGCGAATGGCGCCAGGCACACAGATCCTGCGCCGAGTGCCCGAGCTCAATTTCCTTAAGTAGACCGCTTGTTCGGTCGCGTCGATACGTTCGATGATCCAGTCCATGGCGAGCATCTTAGCGACAAACGCAGGCCGCGACGGGGACCCTGTGCGCGCAAGCCCTACTTGGCGAGCCCTAGGTCTTATCGCCAACAGACAACAAGGTCATCGACGCTCGAATGGCACCACAATGCCTAGCTCAAAGGCACACGAGCCCGATGTTGATCGATCGCTTCAACCATCGAGGAAGTCAGCGGCAAATGGGCTTTTTCTTGGTACCAAATTTCATCGAATGCCTGCACAGTTTGCTTGGCTGTATCAATCACCAAGTCTTGCGCCAACTTCGCCTTAACAGCTAGGTGCTGTAGTTCATCTAAGTTGAAATCACTAAACTTCTTGCTGCGGCTTACCGTCAATGCTGCGCTATCGTCGGGCAGATAAGCGATGGTCGAGACAAAATCATAGGCCGGCGACAGTGACGCCCTATGCTTGTCCCGGTATATCAGTGACCAGTTCTTTAAGTGCATGTCCGCGTTGCCAATCAGCGCACTGAAAACCAGCCGGCGAATGAACTCTATTTGGTCGTCCTGACTGGCCTCTTGCTTGAGCACCTGCGCGATATTGCGCATGCTTGCTTTTCTGTACTTGTCGTTCGGGTAAACACCAAACACCTGAGCAAAATCCTCAATGTGTATAGGGTGCCCCTCGTGTTGACCAACGCTACGATCAAAACGCCTGATGACAAATGCATGCTCGCCGCGTTTTGACGGGCTGCCCATATTCTGCAGGGTCTGAGGAATCCCTTGAATCTGATCAATGGGCATCAGACGCGTTTCGGGGACATCAATTCCTATCTTGCGCGCCAGTTCCATCATGGCGTATTCATTTTCCGGCAGCGCATCAAAACGTTGCGATGGCAGCTTCACAATCCATGAGCCTCCCTCACCAGTTGCTGGGATGGTTAAACCGCAACGCGCCCGCTGAACCGCAGAGAATTTGAGTTGTACGCCCGCCAGAGAAAAGCGCATCGGCCGCTGACCGTCTTGATCACCCTCTGACTTGCCATCTGCAGAAGGCAAGACCTGACCAACAGACGGTTCAACCCGGATCGCACCTGGCAAATCTGACCCTAGTACCCTCAACAAAAAAAACTCGCGAACCGGATTCACGCCAGCGCGACTGGCTAGGTAATCCCGTAATGCATTTTCAGGCAAAAGGTTCGAGAAAAAAGGAAGCAGTTTGGTCTGCGTCACCTTAGGACGTATCATTACCTCACCAGACACATCCAGAAAACTCAGGCTCAAAATCGGGCGAGATGGATTGTTGACATAAGAATCCGCAAAAGAAAACGTGGTCTTATCGTGACCCAAATGGGTCAGCGTGCCAATCGTTTCGCCATGAAGCAACACACTCAAAGAGGACACGGTCTCAGTCATCGGTATCACCTTCGATATCATCATCATCTAAGCGGTAGGCTGGCAACGTGAGCTCATCGACGTTACGGTTGCTTTCTGTGACGCTAATCATCGTCTCAACGGCTAATACCGATGCACTCGGAACGAGAAACAGCTCAAGATCGAGTATGCGCGCATACTCCACTAGCGTCGACAACCGCAAGTCGACATTACCTGACTCGATTTTTGAGATGTGGCTCTGAGGCACACCTAAGCGTGCACCGAGCTTTCTTTGGCTAAGGCGTTTAATTTTGCGAGCCGTTTTTAAACGCTCCACAATGTCTTCAGTTAGTAGAGGCATGGCACTTAAAGTTTTGTTGGATATGGTTTATTTGATGCGCTTGATTTGATATGTTTTATTATATCAATAATCTAATTTGATATACTTTAACATATCATTTATTCAATCACCTTTCAATCACGGCGCTTCTCTCGGAAGTTGTCCGAATTTCATGCCGCGCGTTTTAAATCCGCTTGTTCTAGTACCTAACGCCCGAAGACTGCCACTGACAACTGCCACTGACGGCTGCCACTAACGGCTGCCCTCTACCAACAACGTAGCTGGCTAGGCTAGATATAGCCGCACCGAACCGCACCTATGGGCTATAACAGTCGACACGTGACTCGCATACCAGCGCACCGAGTACAGCACCGCATACAGCACCAGATACAGCGCCAAATACCACCAATGAGACATCTTTTTTGTATCGACTCCATCACTGAAATCACCCCCACCATGGCCAATGGCGTGATTGTCTCTGGCTCGCACGGCGGCGTGTCGTCGGCAAGCTACGTGGTTAACGCTCTGCACAAGCCATTTGCGGTGTTCTTTAACGACGCCGGTGTAGGCAAAGACCAAGCGGGTATCGAAGCATTAAAGATACTGGACGAACTGCACATCCTGGCCTTTGCCTATGGACATGACAGTGCACGTATCGGGCAGGCTGCCGATGGGCTGCAGAACGGCATCGTCACCCATGTCAACCAGACCGCAAACAGCTTCGCTGCCACCATTGGTGGCCCAGTGCACGATCTGGTGGTACGGCTGCGGGATATGTGAGTCGTTGTGCTAAAAAATCAGCAGTAGATATGAACGCCAGATACGGACGAACGATACGAGCGACCGATACAAGCGACCGATACAAGCATTTAAACCTAGCACCCAAGCACAACAACAAGCATAACAACAAGCTAGTCCCGGAGACATCGATGGCGCACGACCCTACAACCCCACCCCACAGAAACCCACGCTACACATCGACACACTGGGGCGTCTATGAGATCAAGCAAGAGCCTGGCCAGCCGCCTCACCTAGAGGCGTTTAAAGCAGACCCCGACCCGTCCGAAATCGGCTTGACCATGCTTCAAGCCAGCACCCGGCTGCGTGTCGCTAAACCCGTGGTGCGTCAAAGCGTGCTTGAACAAGGCCTGGGAGCCGCGCCTGAGCGTCGCGGACTCGAGCCGTTTGTAGAGGTCAGTTGGGACCAAGCACTCGATCTCGCTGCCCAAGCCATTGGACAGACCATTAAAGAGCACGGCAATTGCGCCATATTTGGTGGGTCATACGGCTGGTCAAGTGCCGGCAGGTTCCATCACGCGCAAAGCCAAGTACATCGGTTTTTAAACGCCGCCGGTGGATATGTGCGACACATGGATTCTTACAGCCTCGGGGCTGGACGAGTGGTGCTGCCACATGTGGTCGCCCCCATGGAAGACCTGATGGCAACCCACACCAGTTGGGATGTGATGGCCAAACACACCGAACTGTTCGTGACCTTTGGCGGCGTCCCCCGTAAAAACGCCCAGGTCAATCCAGGTGGTGCCAGCGAACATTTGGTCAAAGGCGGTCTTTACGCCATGGCCGATGCCGGTGTTGAGTTTGTCAATCTCAGCCCCACCCGCGCCGACCTTGATGTTGGTGGTGCCTTTGAATGGATACCGATTCGGCCCAACACCGATGTGGCCTGTATGTTGGGCTTGGCCTACGCTATTCATGCGGCCAACGGTCACGACCAAGAGTTCCTGGCCATCTATTGCGTGGGGTTTGAGCGATTCGAGGCCTATCTCACTGGCCAGTCAGACGGGCAACCTAAAACCCCTGCATGGGCAGCCGCGATCTGTGGCGTACCCGCCGATCAAATTGAACGTCTGGCGGCGCGCATGATGGGCGCACGCACCATGCTCAACATCTGCTGGGCCGCCCAACGCGCCCATCATGGCGAGCAGCCTTTCTGGATGATCGTGACGCTCGCTGCCATGTTGGGGCAAATCGGCTTGCCAGGCGGTGGGTTTGGCGTGGGTTACGGCGCCATGAACATGATGGGCATGGCCAACACCCAGTTTGGTGGACCGACCTTGCCGCAAGGTCGCCCGCAAATACCGGATCTGATCCCCGTAGCGCGCATCACCGACATGCTGGAGAAACCCGGACAAACGTTTCACTACAACGGCACCGCTTACACCTACCCCAAGATCGAGCTGATCTATTGGGCCGGTGGCAATCCGTTTCACCACCACCAAGACTTAAAGCGTCTGATTCACGCCTGGCGCCAAGTCCCGCACATTATCGTTAACGAACAGTTCTGGACCACCAACGCCAAACTCGCTGACATTGTGTTGCCGGCCACGACCGCCTTTGAGCGTGAAGACATCGGGTTCGCCACGCGTGACCGGTACATGATTGCCATGCAGCAAATCCTGCCGCCGCATGCGCAAGCCCGTGATGATTACGACATCTTCGCGGAGCTGGCCGAGCGGCTAGGCTGCCACGACACCTTCACCGAAGGCCGTGATGCGCGTGCGTGGATCAAACATTTGTATGAAGACTGCCGACCACGCGCCAAAGCCGCTGGCATTGACCTGCCCGAGTTCGAACAGTTCTGGGCGCAGGGCACCATTGATCTTTTTAAGCCCGGGCAATACAACAACATGCTCGAAGACTTCCGGCAGGATCCCCACGCCAACAAACTGAACACACCATCGGGTCGCATTGAGATTTACAGTGATCGCATCGAAAGTTTCAATCACGACGACTGCCCACCCCACCCCACGTGGATGGAACCCGCTGAATGGGTCGGCGGCCAGATGGCCAAGCAATACCCCCTGCACCTGATTTCTGATCAGCCCGCGGGCAAACTACATAGTCAACTCGATCACAGCAAGCTGAGCCAAAGCACCAAACTCAAAGGTCGAGAACCCATCGATATCCATCCGGCCGATGCCAGCAAACGTGACATCAACGATGGCGACACGGTTTGGGTATTTAATGACCGTGGCAAGTGCCTAGCCACCGCTCGGCTGACACCAGACATCATCGCCGGTGCAGTGCGACTGTCAACCGGTTCGTGGCTAGATCCCAATGATTGGGAAACGCTCGAATACGACAAACACGGCAATCCGAATTTCTTGACGTTAGATATCGCAAGCTCACAACTCTCAGGTGGCTGCAGTGCTCATACGTGCGTGGTCGATGTGGCGCGGTTTGAGGGTGAGCCACCGGCGGTGACGGCTTATGAGCTGCCCGTGATTCTGACAAAGTCCTAGCAAACTGCGGCAAGCGCACTCCAATCCCAACAAGCTACCGGTGCACCGGTGCCATAACGCGGCTCATGACATGCTTTGCGCCGTGCCTAACAAGGTCGCATTTGCTGCGCTTTGTTCTAGCTCAGTCGGTCATCTGCTCGAATGCCTATAATTACAGAGAAGGTAGACCAATGAGGTTCTACCTGAGCTTGACTTTGATGACATGACGTAACTTTACTAATACGACTGACTCCCTATCCGTTTGACGGACTGACTCAATGTAGGCACCGCAAGCACGAATGAAGCTTCCCCTCTTTCCCTGGCTCAGAGATACGCGCGTGACCGGTGACACCTTGACCGGGGATCTGTCGGCGGCCGTGGTCGTGACACTCATGCTAATCCCGCAAAGCCTGGCCTATGCGTTGCTGGCCGGCATGCCTGCGCACGTGGGGTTATACGCCAGTGTTTTGCCGCTGATTGGCTATGCCTTGCTGGGTCGCAGCCCAGCGCTTGCTGTGGGACCTGTGGCCATTGCTTCGGTCATGACATTTGATGCCTTGTTGCCATTTTTTACGCCGGGCTCGCCCGAATGGGTCGCTGGTGGCATGTTTCTGGCATTGGCGTCCGGATTGATTCTGTTGGTCTTTGGCTTCTTGCGGTTTGGCTTTATTGCTGCGCTACTGAGTCACCCTGTCATGAGCGGGTTTGTCTCTGGTGCTGCCATCCTGATCATTCTCGGTCAATTTAAAACCATGACGGGTATTGAAGTATCGGGCGGCACGGCAATGCAGCAATTACACAAACTGGCCACTAACCTGGATAGTGTGAACATGGTCACGCTCATCGTAGGTTTATCGACTTTCATACTCTTGTTACTGGCCCGCCGGTTTGCGGGCAAGCTGTTTAAGTCCGCGGGTGTGCGTGGCCTGTTACTCGACATTCTCACCAAATCCAGCCCACTGGTAATGATCGCGATCGTCACCTTGGTATTGGTAGCCAGTGGCTTTGATGCTGATACCGCCACTGTCGGTGCTGTGCCCACGGGACTGCCACTCATTGCATTACCCCCCATGAGTTCCGCTTACACGGGGCTGGTCATTTCGGCTTTGCTCATTGGCGTGGTCGGTTTCATTGAAAGTGTCTCCATGGCGCGCGCCATTGGCCGAATTCGTGATGTGCCCACTGACGCCGATGCCGAACTTCGCGGCTTGGGTGCCGCCAACATGCTCTCTGGCCTGTCTGGTGCGTTTCCCGTCACTGGCGGCTTGTCTCGTTCAGTGGTCAATCTAGATGCCGGCGCGCGTACGCCACTGGCTGGCGTGTTCTCAGCGATCTTGATGGTGGGCGTGTTGCTGGGCGCCGGCCAATACCTGGCAGCCCTGCCTCTGGCGAGTCTGGCCGCGCTAATCATTGTGGCGATCTGGGCGCTATTTGACTGGCAAACGCTGCGCGATTGCATTCGCTATGACCGGGCAGACGCCGGTGGCTGGCTCGTGACATTTTTTGGGGTGCTGTCTTTAGGCGTTGAACACGGCATCATGCTGGGCATTGCCCTATCCGTGGGCACTGTGTTGTGGCGTCAGTCGCGACCCCACATTGCTGTCATGGGGCGCTTGCCCGGCACGGAGCATTTCCGTAACGTCAACCGCCACGACGTGCAAACCTTACCCAACGCGCTATTTCTGCGCGTTGATGCGAATTTGTTTTTTGCGAACTGGGATCGGGTGCGCGACTTCATCGATCAGCAAACCCAACCCCTGCAAACCGACGGTCATGTGGTTCTGAGCATGACCAGCGTCTCGGACATTGATACCACCGCCGTTGAAGGACTGCAGGGTCTGGCCCGTGACTTAAAGGCACGCGGCATCACCTTGGCGTTCAGTGAAGTCAAGGGGCCCATCTCAGACAAGCTCAAACGCGCGCATTTGGCAGAAGTCAGCAGCTACTTGTCCACCCACGAGGCCTATGAAGCGATCGAGGCCGCACAAGCTGAGCCACCAAGTGAGGCACCAAGCGAGCCAACCGGTGACAACACATCCAGATGAGTGTTGCATGACGGATGTTGACCCGACCACGGATTGGGCAGGATGGGTTCATCACGCATCACCCTTGTGGTCGGGGCTGCACGATACGCTGGCTCAGTTTCAACAGATGCCAGAGATCACGGATTTTAATCAAGCCGCTCGTGCCCAAGCGGTCTGCAATGCCCGAGGCGGACCCATTGAATTTGTCGAGCAATGTGAGCCCTGCGGTCAACGCGACTATGAACGTCATATCTTCGAGCATGGCCAAGTGCTCACACGACCCGGCCTGTGGCACGATGTGTTCAATGCCTGCATGTGGTTGACCTATCCTCACATCAAGGCAGCACTAAATGCCGTGCACCTGCGCCAACCCGAGACCGGTCAACGCACGCGCGCCAGCGATGCCGCCACGGTGTTTGATGAAAGCGGTGCGATTCTGATTGGTCCGGATCCGCGACTGGCCACTTGGCTCACCCAACACGACTGGCAGGCTGCGTTTGTCACGCACCGCCACTTATGGGCCACGCATCACCTGCTGGTAGTCGGCCATGCCGTCCTAGAAAAACTTGCCAACCCGTACCCCGGCATGATCGCCAAAGTGATCTATCAGCCATGGCCGGCGGTTTCACCAAACACACAACCCGAGTTAGGCCTGAGCTGCCCCCCTGCTGGCCTTGACGCCGAGGTGGCCAAGCGCTGGGACAACGACGAATTCACCCGACCGGCAGACCTATTCCCGTTACCCGTGCTCGGCGTGCCCGGCGCAGACCCCGCCAACGACGACGCCGCCTACTACGACAATACCGAGGTGTTTCGCCCGCGGCGATCCGCCACATAACCCTCGCTCGTTGTCGTGTGTTGTACGCTTGGCACAAACGCTCTAACAAAAAGAAAGGAACACCATGACGCAATCAACGCAACCACCCGTGGCAGTGGTCACCGGTGCCGCCCGAGGGATCGGCCTGGCAACCACCCAACTGTTTCTTGATGAGGGCTGGCGCGTGGCCATGATCGACCGCGATGCCCAGGAGCTGGCCCGTGCGCATGAGGCGTTGTTAGCGACACCCGGCATCTCAGCCGACAGGGCGTTGGCGGTCGTCTGTGATGTGTCTCGACCCGAGCAGGTTAAGCAAATGGCCACAGGCGTCCACAATTGGGTAGAACGCATTGATGCGTTGGTTAACAATGCTGGCGTGGCTGATTTTGGGCCGATGGAACAAACGGATTTTGATCGCTGGCGCACGGTCATGCAAACCAATCTTGATGGCGTGTTTTTGTGTTCACAGGCACTGATTCCGGCACTCAAGCAAACTCAAGGTGCCATCGTGAATGTGGCGTCTATTTCGGGGCTGCGTGCTTCAACACTGCGAGTGGCTTACGGCACATCCAAAGCCGCGGTGATTCATCTCACTAAACAGCAAGCCGCTGAGCTCGGTGAGTTTCATGTGAGGGCCAATTGCGTGGCACCCGGCCCGGTACGAACCAAGTTGGCCCTAGCGGTACACAGCCCACAAATCATCGCGGCCTACCATGATTCGATTCCACTGAATCGATATGGCAGCGAATTGGAAATTGCGCAGGCCATTGTGTTTCTCGCGTCACACAAGGCGAGTTACATCACGGGCCAGGTGTTAGCCGCAGATGGTGGGTTTGATACCACTGGTGTCGGCCTGCCGGCGCTACGAGAAGCCGATTCTCAGTGACTGTTAAGGGCCGCTTTAAGGGGCAACGCTAAGGATCAACTTTAAAGGAACAACGCAAGCGCCAACTTAGCCGCGATCGGCTCAAGACGGCGTGACTGCCAGTCCAGTACCGCGGTCTTGGTGTGCATCTTGGCTGCGAGTTCCGGCAAATGCTCGCTGATGACCGTCGAGGCAAATCTGGATAGAAACTGCGCCTTGAGTTCAGCGCGCGCCCGATCCACACCGATGGTGTCAAACGGCACAGACGCCAACAATAGAAACCCATCATCGGGAATGCGACCTGCAGCCATGTTGCCGGCAATGATGTCAGCAGCTGTACGGATGGGGTGAGCCAGATCTGGGCTGTAAGGTCCAATGATCAAGGCCAGGTTGGGCGTGTGTAACCAGTCAAAGCCGCGCCCCAAGCAAATCATCCATTCGCGGTGTTCGATATCGAGCAAACGCATTTGTTGTTGGTTCTGCTCGCGAATTTGGGCAATGTGATCAAGGTTTCCCATGAGCAGTGGCAACAAGTCGCGGCGCATCACCTCTGCCATGTCAGGCAGCAACGCGGATAGTCGCGAAGCCAGATCAGCCTCTTCTATGCCGACACACTCGGCTAGATTAAGCACCGGACCGTCACGGTGTGCATGCAAGGTGATGGCGTCTTCGTCGGTTTCAAAGCCACAGACCAACGGATATACCGAGTCGTGTGACTGCCCAAAAATATGTGAAACCTGCTCGCGAATTTCCCAGGCATGATCAATGCTGGCTTGTTTGTTAAATCCAAACCCAGCACACCCGCGCTTGGGGTCACCGGCTGAGTAGTGGTAGGTGATCAGGATCACCACGCGACGGCCTTGGCCCATCATCTCCATGACGTGATGCTGCAACACCTCACCCAAGTGTGGCCAACCCAAATTAAACATGCCACCGAGGTTTCGAAACGGCATCACAATGCCTGTTGGCGTGTTCGTGGCCACCGGGATGTTGATGCGGCCATCCATGCATTTGAGCGCCACCATGGCGGTGGTGTGCTGGCTTAAATAACGCTGACGCGCGAGTGCGGCATCCGAACTGCGCCAAGCCTGCCCATGGCGTGCCGCGAGATCAAAGAGCCAATCAATGCGCTCGGTAATGGGCGTGTCAATGGGCTTGGCTATGGGCTTGGCTATGGGCTTGGCAATCGGCTCTTGGTGCGCCGCAAGCCGATGCGTGCTCGGTGGGTTGGCGTTGGAGTTAGGGTCGGACATGCTCAGAACATACGGCTTTTTATGACCAACCGCAATATGGTTTGCCCTAGCCCTGCGCTCGCCATCCCTAAATCCTAGGTGCCCAGTTTCCTAGGTACGGTTCACATCGACCAGCACGCGCCCACGCACCTGTCCTTGCATCAGTTGCCCGGCGGTCTCAATGACGTCACCCAGCCCGATTTCCTGAACCATGGCATGCAACTTTGCAAGATCAAGTTCATTGGCCAAACGTTGCCAGGCAAGCGTTCGGTCTGGCTTTGGGCACATGACACTGTCAATACCCGCCAAGCTAATCCCGCGCAGGATAAAGGGAGCCACGGTTGCCGGCAAATCCATACCGCCGGCCAAGCCACACGCAGTGACCACACCGCGATAGCGGGTTGAAGCACAAATATTCGCCAACGTATGACTGCCCACCACGTCAACGGCACCGGCCCAGCGCTCCTTGGCCAAGGGTTTGCCAGGCTCGGACAATTCGGCACGGTCCATGATCGAGGCCGCGCCGAGTTGCTTCAAATAGTCTGCCTCACTGGCACGCCCAGTCACAGCAACCACCTCGTAGCCGAGTTTGGCCAGCAGCGCGATGGCCACGCTACCGACACCGCCTGCCGCACCAGTGACCACAATCTCACCTTGTTCAGGGGTGACACCATGGCGTTGCAAAGCCATGACACACAGCATGGCGGTATAGCCCGCAGTTCCAATAGCAGCCGCATCGCGTGCTGACATGTCCTTAGGCAGCGGTACCAACCAGTCGCCCTTGAGTCTGGCTGTTTGCGCTAAACCACCCCAATGCGTCTCGCCCACACCCCAGCCATTGAGAATCACCGCATCGCCGGCTTTGTAGTCGGGATGTGCACTGTCGCGCACGGTGCCCACAATATCAATACCCGGCACCATGGGGAACTTGCGCACCACGGGACCTTTGCCGGTGATGGCCAAACCGTCCTTGTAATTCAAGCCGCAATAGCTAACGTCAACGGTGACGTCACCCTCAGGCAACTGTGCCTCATCGACGGCTGTGAGTTCGGCTCGGTAACCGTTGTCGTCTTTATTAACGACGATGGCGTTAAACATGAGGCTCTCCTAGTTGGCTATCAATCAAAGCCTCATGCTAACTGAAATCAACCGCTCGCCATCAACCGCTTGACATCAACCGCGCTTCACAAAACCGTGATCGCCCCAGTCTTCACTACCCACGTAGTGATGCGCCATGAACACACCGGTTGGGTCGTACTTTTGTTTTAGGGCATGCAGCCGTGCGTAGTTGGCCCGCCCCCAGGCGTCGTATTGCCAGTTGGGCGCGAAATAACTCATCTCTGAGCAATAGCCACCGGCATCTGGTGCGATGGCACGAATCAAGTCCATGGCCTGGCCGATACGCGCAGCTTCAGTGCGTGCCTCAGGCTTATTCGGCTCGTGGCCACGCAGACCCTCGTGCACATTCAACTCGCCACCAGCCACAATCACCAGACCAAAGGCGTGCTGCACCACCGGGTTCATCGGGATTTCCTGACCCTGACGGGCCACCTCGGGTGGTGCGCCTGCCAGACCTTTGTTGAAGTGAATTTCAAACCCGCGTACACGTGAGGCCGCCACCAATGTCATGGCCAGGATAGACACTTGGCTGTCATCGAGCAAGCGCTCATGCAACCAACCCGACTCGTAGCCGGCGATATAAATGCTGACTTCGCGTGCGCTACCTGACCACCAAAACGCACCCGGTTTGCCATCGGGCCGATCGTCGGCGATGATTGACTTGGGCAAGTGCTTTTTACGGTACTCATAGTCCCACCAGTGGTAAGCCGGCACCACCACCAGTCTGAGCGGGGCTTTGATCTCGTAGTCATCGCCACGTGCGTTGACCCAGTCAAGGAAGGGTTGCCAAACTTCAGCGGCCTGCGCCTCAGACAAGCCCTGGATCGACATCGCGATCTCAAGCTCATTGTCACCATTAAAGCCGGCATGCTCACCCCAGTGCGGGTTCATTAACTCATCACGGTAGAAGCGCAGGAAATGCTCAACCAGTGCCGTGTAAGCACCGTCAGACTTAGCCTTGACACGCAACCCCGCAAAACCAAATGTCTCTGGCAATGGAAGTAGCTTTAGCGTGGCACGCGTAATGATGCCAAATGCTGCACCGGCGCCACGTGACGCCCAAAACAGATCACTATTCTGGTGTTCATTGGCCACCACCACACTGCCGTCGGCCAGAACCATCTCCACCTCGACCATGCCGCCTGAGCTCATGCCAAACCGCTTGGAGAAGCTACCAAAACCTCCGGTTTGCAGATGACCGCCCACACCCACTGAGGTGCAACCGCCACCTTGCACATAACGCCTGCCTTTAACCACAGCCTTGTCGTAAACATCTACCCAGATGGCACCGCCACCGACTGACACCGCTTCAATGGGAGCCACGCCCTGGCTGCCTTGCGGCACGAACTGATCATGCATCTCGATCTTATCCAACCGCTTGGTCCAGATCAAAAAAGAATCCGGCGCGTTGGATTGACCCAAGTAACTGTGCGCGCCGCCTTTGACCACCAGACGCAAGTTGTTGTCATGCGCAAAACGCACCGCTTTAGCAACATCCTCGGTGGTTTCCACTTCGGCGGCATATTGACTGACGCGGCTCGTCCACGCATCAACCCAGCCGCTGCTTTGCGTGGCACCCGGTGTGTCCTGGATGTAGTAGGGATTCTCAAACTTGGTGAGGATCTCGTTGCAGGCCGCGGCACTTTGCTCACAACCAGCAAACGGGTCCGGCACTTCAAACACCTTGCCTTGCATCGACTGAGCCAATGCCTGCCACTGCGCTTTGCTCGGCCAACCCGGCTCGCCCGGACGCACACGACGAATCACGGCGCCCGCGCCCGAAGTTGTTGTCGCTGTGCTGGCCGCTTGCGCGCCCTTAGCAGACAGCAAACCAGTGGCCGCTGTTGCCCCGAGCGTGGCGGTGCCGAGCAACAAGTTGCGCTTACCTAAATTGACGGTGTCTTTCGTGGCGTTTTTGGTGGTGTTTTTGGTGGTGTCTTTGGACTTAGACATGAGGCTCCCCAACAGTATTTTGAAACAAGTTTCGCTGGCAAAGATCGTGTGGCGTAGATACAGCGGCGCAGATACAGCGACACAGACAACACCACACAGATCATGCAACTAGATAATGCAACGCGGTTAGCGCAACGTCGGTAACGCACCGCGGATTGCATAATCCGACATTATGTGACCATACGTCACTTAGAGTGGTTTTGTCTAGCGCGGCTCGTTGTTTTTAGGGGCTATAAACGCATCAGAGCCAACCCGAGAATCGTCCTCTCACAACCAGCCCAAAACCGTCTGACGGCCAATAATAAGCAACACACTAGCCACAAACCCGATTACCAACAAAATCACGTACACCGCAAAAAACAGACTCTCGGTGGCGCTTTTGTAAAACCGCTGCCCCAGCCAACTCCCAAAAAATGTCAGCGGCATGAGCACCAACGCGGCAGTGGCGTTGCCAAGGTGCAACAACCCGAGCAGGGTTAGCGGGATGAATTTGAGGATGTTTTGTATGAGCAAAAACGTGGCTTGTGCGCCCACGAACTGCTCTTTACCAATGCGGCAACACAGAAAATACACGGTCATCAGCGGCGCACCCGAATTGGCCACGGTCTGGCTTAGCCCCAGGCCTGTACCCACCAAGAACAACCACTTTGGCGTGGCTTTGAAGTTCTCACCAGCCAAGTGAGCCAAGGGCTTGCGCAACATCACCAGCGCCACATACAACAGTGACAAACCCGCCACCACCACTTCGAGGCGCCGGTGCACCAAGGCCAAGTGACCACTTGAGACCAACCACCACAAAATGACGCCACCGACGGCCGTACCGACAAAGGCCGCAGGAATCAAGGGTCGCAGAATATGGGGCTGCGCATCTGAACGATGTTGCCACCAGGATGTGGCGGCTGCCGGCAACATGAGTGCGGCCACCACTGCAATGCCTACTGTGGGACCAAGCGCCAACACCATGAGTGGTGACACCACAAACCCGCCGGCGCCGATGCCACTGCGCGCAAACCCCATGAGCAAGGCCGCTGCCACCGCCAGTATGGTGCAAAACACCGGATCGGGTTGTGCGCTAAAGGCCGTAAGCCAAGACCAGCCCGTCACACCGACACCAGGGCTCGCAAGCGTTTCAAGTCTTCCCAAGCCAAGCGTTTGTCCACGGGTCGTCGCAGCAGATACGCTGGGTGATAGGTCACCACCACCGGTCGCGCAACCCCTGCTACGTCAATGCTGTGCGTATCGGCACGCAACTGCTGCAGCGGCGCCTCGGTTTTAAGCAAAGCGTGTGCAGCGAACCGGCCCATGGCCAGAATGGCTTGCGGGGCCAACAGCTCAATTTGACGTGCCAGATATGGCGCACATGCAGCGATTTCATCGTCGCGTGGATTGCGGTTAGCTGGCGGACGACACTTGACCACGTTGGTAATAAAAACGCTGGTATCGCGCCCATGCCCAATGGCTGACATCATGTTCTGTAGTAGCTGTCCCGACCGTCCCACAAACGGTTTGCCTTGCATGTCCTCTTGCTCGCCCGGTGCCTCACCCACAATCAAAATCGCAGGTTTGTCGACCCCCTCACCAGGCACGGCCTGCTGACGTGCCTGACACAGACCACACCGTTGGCAGCTTTGAATCGTTTGCGCCAACTCGGCCAACGTCAGGTCCACCAAATTCAGCGCCTCGAGCGAAGACTCAGGCGATTGTTCAGCAGTGACGCTGGTAGGTGCAGGCTTAGAGACCGCTGGTGCACGTTGGGGCGCAGTCGGCGGCAGTGGTGGGGTGGCGTTCGATTTAGCTGATGTTGCTGGTGTCGCAGTTGATGTAGGCGCTGCTGGCTCTGCACTTTGCCCCACAGGGCTCTGAGCCACAATCCACGGCACGTCAACGCCCATGGCGTTGAGCCAGCCATGCTGCAAACGCGACACAACCATGCGCTTGGCAGTTGGTTTGGCAGTGAGCTTATGCCCGGACGAAGGTGTTGGCGATTGAACCATGCCCTGTTATACCGCCAATTCATTAAGATCGCGAGCCATGACCAGCGCATCCTCGCGCGCGCCACGACCAGCCGGGTAATAGCCTTTGCGCTGACCAATCTGCACAAACCCCTCGCGCCGATAAAACGACAGCGCCCGCTCGTTCGATGGTCGCACTTCCAGCAGCACCCGGGTCAGCCCAAGATTGCTGGCTAAGCGGTCGACCTGGCCCAGTAACTGCCTGGCAAGCCCCCGCCCCCGGAAATCCGGCGCCACAGCAATCACCAGCAAATGCACATCGTCCGGTGTGGCCATGGCCACACAGAAACCAGCCAGCCTCCCATCCATGCGCAACACCCAGGCTGGATAATTGGCAGCCAAGGCGTCTTCAAAGTTACGTCTGCTCCACGGAAACGCCTGTGACTGACGTTCAAGCTCAACCACCTCAGTCAAGTCAACTGGCATCATTGGCAAGACCAGCGTGTTGTTAAGTGAAGCCACTTTAGGGTTGCCGCCAAGACCCTGCTGTCGCTCCTCGGTCGTAAAGGCGACTTTGTCGCGCAGGTACAAAGGCAAGGCCTGCTCGGGCAACAGCGTCTGACCAGCACGCCAAAGCTGCTGCGCTACCAAGGCCACCTCGCGGGCATGCGGGCGGGCTTGGTCATCAACCGCTTCGAGGGCTTGGAACCTTTGTCCACCATGCCAGTCGCTACTGACTGCGGCATTGACCACCTGCCAGCCTTCACCGACCAGCGCTGCTGGCGCAGTCGCACCCACGGCACGTTGCCAGTAAGGCAAGCGCGGCTCGACAAACCGCGGCACATCGGCGCCGGCCAGTAATACTGGCGCCTGCAACTCGACACCACCTGGACCATAGACGGCAAAGTACACCTCCTGCATGCGCGCATCGAGTGCCACGAGCGTGACAATGCCAGGGCGCGCAAACGCAGCAGCTGTAGCCTGTAACGCATTAACCGCTACCACGGGCACCTCAAATGCCAGTGCCATGCCTTGCGCCACACTGCAGCCCAGCCGAATCCCGGTAAAAGCGCCCGGGCCCTGGCCAAACGCCACCAGTCCGATATCGGCTGGCACCAGGCCAGCTTGCTTGATAACGCTATCAACAAGCGGCAACAGCGTCTGGGCGTGACCGTTTTGATCGGTGAGTGCCGCATCAAACAGCTGCAGCCCGCCGTCATCGTCGCGCAGCACGGCCACGCTCCCCGTGCGGGTGGTGGTTTCAATAGCCAGAATGGGTTTCATGACCGCGATTGTAAACACTCGGGTGCGCCGTCACCGTGCAGTGACAGCACAGTGCTAGGCCTAGACCCTCAGAACGGTTTTTAGACAACCGAAAGACCAAAAAGCCCATCAGTGCATGGGAATAAGTGCATGGGAATAAGTACATGGGGATACGTGTACCGGAATACGCCGGCCGCACTGGAGACGTCTGCTATTAGCACAAACCATTAGAAAGGTTTGTTTGACGAAATTTCGTGCGACAAGTACTTGACAGCGCCTTCGCCGAGCTAAAAGATACTTCAGAGGTCTTTCTGCATGGCGGCATGAGTCGGATTTGCGACGATTAACCCACTTGTGTCATCAACTCTATAGTTTGTCATACGAAAAAGTAGGCGCAACATGAAACAACACTCTGAAACCAATTCCGTGCAAAAGGTCTGTATGTTGTTACGGGCTTTGTCTAGCCCGTCACCACGCCGGCTCAAAGACCTCGCTGCTGAAACGGGGCTAGACAAAGCCAGCATTTTGCGTGTGCTTGAGACACTGACTGCCGAGGGTTATGTGACGCGCGACGATACCCACAAAACCTTCCAACTCGGTGACCAGTCGATCTTGCTGGGGCTCGCCATGCAACAGCGCCTGCCCGTGGTGCACTTGGCCCGCCCTTTCATGCTGCATGTCGCTGCCAACAGTGGCGATACCGCTCTACTGCTGCAACGCATGGGCAACGAGGCGGTGTGCATGGATCGGGAGTTTGGTGGTTATCCGATTCGTGCCAACTATCTTGAAGTCGGCACGCGCCGCCCGCTCGGTTTAAGTTCGGGTGGCTTGGCATTGCTGGCGTGGTTACCTGATGACGAAATCAAAGCCGTGCTCGACATCAGTCAACCGACCTTGCAACGCAACTACCCCACCATTAGCCGCAGCTTCATTGAAGACCAAGTCGCGCGCGCCCGAGAGCAAGGCTACGCCTGCGTATTGAATCTGCTTGTTGAACAAATGGGTGGCATCGCTGTGCCTCTGTTTGGCGCCGATGGCCGACCGTTTGCCTCTATCGTGATCTCGGCATTGGCGAGGCGCGTCGAAGAACGGCGAGACACGCTCGCCGCTCTCCTTCAAGAGACGGCTGAGTCATTTGCCAAGGCACACACGGGTGTGGATCAAGCTGCCATACTGGCACGCCATGGCAGTTGATGCCTGCAACTTCAGGTCTAGATAGCATCGTCTGAGCGCTTCTTTACGACTTAAATACGTGGTTTCCTAGAATCGCACGTTGGATGATTGCCACTTCTGAGGCAATCATGGTTTTTCCTGGCGGCTGATGTCAAGATCACGTCAAGACCACGTCCAGACCATGTCACAACCATGTCAAAATACCCCCCTTGCGATCCAGCCGATGTTACGGATCGATGAATCAAAACCGGACAATAGAATCATGGCCACCAAAACCCGCGCCCAAAGCCCGATTCTCAAGGCAGTACACGAAACCGCCAAGGATATGGAAAGGCATGGCTTTATCACCAAACGAGACATGGCCAGATACGATTTGTTGTGTCTTAAGCCTATACCTTCCTATGACAGCAAGACAACTCGGGCATCGAGCAAGAAGTTGGCAAGTCGTTAGACCTACCCTGTAGCCTTAACTTGTAGCCCTGCCTCGCGTTAACTGCTAGCGTCGTTTCTGGTGCCTCATTGACTCAGCACCATCAACCCAGCACCATCAAATCAACGCCGCACGCACCTTGGCTGACACCCACTCGCTCACAATCACCGTGGCCAGGATCACCACTAGAATCAAGGTCACCTGTGGCCAAGCTAGAACATTCAGCGAAGCCTGTAACTGAAGACCAATACCACCTGCCCCAACGAGGCCAAGGATCGTGCTTTCGCGAATGTTGATGTCCCAGCGAAATACCGAGATCCCCAGAAATGCTGGCATCACTTGCGAGACGATGCCGTAATGCATGACCTGGGCTGACGACGCTCCAGTTGCACTAACGGCTTCAACCTGGTTGTGATCAATTTCCTCAATGGCTTCATAGAGCAACTTGCCAATAAAGCCGATGGATCTCAACGCAATGGCAATGATCCCCGCAAAAATCCCTGGCCCAATGATGGCCACGAGCAGCAAAGCCCAAATCAACGAATTAATGGATCGTGAAGCCACGATGATGCCCAGCGCCACTGGTCGCACGAACACAACCGATGGCGTGGTATTGCGTGCTGCTAAAAACGCCACGGGCACGGCCATGGCAATACCACCCAAGGTGCCTAAGGTGGCGATATTCAAGGTATCCCACAACGGCAACCACAATTCGTTGATGTAACTCCAGCGTGGTGGAAACATCCGGCTGGCAATGTCGGCAGCTTGCGTTGGCGCATCCCAGACAAACACCCACATGGTGTTGGCGTTCATCACCTGCCAAGACCACACAAACAAAGCGACTAAGGCCAGCCAGGCGAACCAGATTGCTAACTTGGCTTTCGGCGTACGGTAGTGCCAGATCTCAGGCAGGCTCACCGATGGCTCAAGGATCGACGGCTGAATGTTTGAACCGAGCCTCATTGCAGCCTCCTGCGGATCAATCCGGAGGAATACTCCACCACCAACACGATGCCGATGATGATGAGCAAGATGGCACCAGCGCTGTCGTATTCATAACGATCAATGGCGGTGTTTAACGTCGCACCAATACCACCGGCGCCCACAATGCCAATGACCGAGCTTTCCCGGAAATTGATATCCAACCGGTATAGCGACAACCCCACCAAGCGTGGCATGACTTGTGGTGCGACGCCGTAAATCAGCACCTGCATCCACGAGGCGCCTGTGGCGCGAATCGCTTCGACTTGTGACTTGTCGATGTCTTCAATGTCCTCGGCCAGCAGTTTGGACAAAAAACCGATGGTGGCAAACGACAACGTCAGAAACCCAGCAAACGGTCCAAACCCAAACATCGCCACAAAAAAGATCGCGATGATGATTTCCTGCAGCGAACGAGACACAGCAATGATGGAACGACATGCAAGGTACATCCACTTGGGCGCCATGTTCGTGGCCGCACCAATACCAATAGGTACGCTGATGATGATCCCCACGACCGTGGCCGTCAACGTCATGGTCAGGCTTTCAACCAGACCAATAGATATGTCGGTCCAACGGCTCGAGAAGTCCGGCACCAGAAAGCCAGCAACGAATCGCTGGCCACGCTCTAACCCTTCCCACACCCGAGACCAATTGACTTCAACGGAACCCACTGCCAAGAACAGGTAGAGTGCGATTGCGCTGAAGATAATCCGCCGCCACAGCGGATCGGTAAAGATCTGCGGCGGGCGCTTCCAGCCAGTGGGATAAGACCGGTGGGTTGCACCAGTCACTGTCTCACCGGTCGCCATTAGGCACTCACTTGCTGCATCACAGCAGCTTGCTCGTTCTCGCTTGCCACGTCTTCGTCATGTGACTTGCGCATGGCCGTCCAGTCTTCAGCGCCATAGATGGTGGTCAAGACGTCGTTGTTCAAAGCCTCGGGCTTGCCGTCAAACACCACTTCTCCACCACGTAACCCCACAATACGTTGCATAAACTGCTTGGCCAGTGGCACGTCGTGGATGTTAACGATCGCTGGCAAGCCCCGCTCGACGCAGACTTCAGTGATCAAGCGCATGATCTGGCGACTGGTCTTGGGGTCAAGACTGGCCGTTGGTTCGTCTACGAGCAACAGATCCGGTTCTTGTGCCAACGCACGTGCGATGCCCACGCGCTGACGCTGCCCACCGGACAGAGCATCGGCGCGCTTGTCCGCATGTGCAAGCAATCCAACTCTATCGAGTAGCGCAAACGCATTGCGTATGTCATTGGCGGGAAATTTACGTAGATAAGAGCGCCAGAAAGAAACATAACCAAGCCGCCCAGAGAGGACGTTCTCCATGACGGTTAGTCGCTCAACCAACGCGTACTCCTGGAAAATCATGCCGATGCGGCGGCGCTGCCGACGCAACTCACCTGTGGACAAAGACGCTAGATCCACATCGTCTAACAAGATACTGCCGCTCGTAGGTTCAACCAACCGGTTGATGCATCGAATCAAGGTTGACTTGCCCGCCCCCGAGGGACCAATGAGACCGACAATCTCACCTTGACCAATGGTCAGTGACACGTCTTTCAATGCCACGTCTTTGGCACCGTACTGCTTGGTCAGGTTTCTAAGTACGAGCATTAGTAGAGTCCAAATAAAATCAATACCCACTACAGGCGCTGCTAGCAGCGCCTGTAGTGGGTGCAACAGATACTTCAGTTATGCATCGATACACACCGCCTGCTGGTTTGATTGGGAGTTTGGTCGGGAACTTGGTCGGGGATCAAACCAGCAGGTCTAGATTGCTTTACTGGCAGGCGTAAGACACCCCGTTGGCCGCATCAATCTTGCGGATCACGTCCCAATCTTTCTGGAAGGTGATTGGGATGAACTTGGCTTCACCGCTTTTTTCAAATTCGGCTTGCAGTTTGGTGCCATTCCAATCAAACGTGAAGAACGACTCACGGATCTTGTCTTGCAATTCAGGCTTTAGGTTGTAGACCACGCCGTAACCTGTCGTGGGGAAGGTTTGCGAGGTGTAGATGATGTTCAGTTGCTCGGGCTTGACCACATCGCGAGCCTCCATGCGCTTGCGAACCGAGTTGGCAATTGAGGCAGCTTGATAGTCTTTGTTGGCCACGCCGAGGATGGAATTGTCGTGCTTGCCTGAGAACACAGCCTCAAAGTCACGACCGGGTTCCATGTTGAAGTCAGCCATCAGAATGGCTGACGGGGCTTTGAAACCAGAGTTTGATGTCTGCGAGGTGAAAGCGAGTTGCTTGCCCTTGATATCTTCGACTTTCTCAATGCCAGAGCCAGGGAACGAAATGATCTCCATTTCGTAACCAAAGCTCTCGTCCGCACGTGCCATCATGGCGAAAGGCTTAAAGCCTGCGCAAGCCACAGCCAACGGGTTTGAACCAGTATTGAAACCGGCCACATGCAAACGACCTGAACGCATGGCCTCGATCTGAGCGGCATTGGACTGCACTGGGAAGAACTGAACTTTTTTGCCAGTTGTCTTGGACATGTGATCGATAAACTCGGACCAGACATCTGCGTAAACCGCTGGGTCTTCAACTGGCGTGTAAGCAAAAACCAACGTGGGTGGATCGATCTGCTTAGAAACATCGGTGGGGGTATCGGCCGTTAAGTCACCGTCACTGTCGGTGTAACGGGAATCCAGTGAAAACTGGGCACTGGCGCCGGCTGAGAACATCAGGGATGCAGCAAGCACGCCCATCGTGAATTTACGCATGTCAAAACTCCTGGTTAAGGTCGAAGCATCGAAGACACGATCACGATCTCAGTCGCGAGCACGTGATGTATCTGTCTTGTAAAAACATGCGAACAGTAGGGTAAGAATGTGACAGGTATGTGTCAGCCCGGCACCCAAGAGGCATACAGATAGTAGGAACCAATCAGTAGCTGCCGATATCAGGCAAGTTAGATGCGCTCGGCGCTGTCCCGCACAAATCGCACCATCAAATCCGGGAAGTCAGTAAATACCCCGTCGACGCGAGCCACGTTTAACAACCAGTCATGCATCACATCGACGTTGGCCGCAAATGGAGGTAGCGCATCGGCACGCAGCGTATAAGTGTGGATCACCAAACCCTCTTCTCTAGCCTTTCCAATCCAGGCAGCTGGTTCAGGCACTGTGGTGTTTTTTGGGTTACTGGGGTTGGCGTACAGCAATGAGATGGCCACGCCCACGCCATCCGCGTAGGTTGCTATTTTCTCTAACCCTGTTGGCGTGAGCATCCAGTCCGAATCCACAGTTACCCAGTTACCCGCTGCATCACGTTCGCACGTGGTTTGCCATTCGTTGTAACCAACAAGCTGGCCTAATCTGAGATCCATCTGCATCTTGGGCATAAGCGATTGTTTGATCCGTTGCAGGGCTTGGGCGTCAAACGTCTCGAGGATCACCAAGTCGGTTTTTTGGGTATAGCCATAGCTTTTCAGGGTAATGAGCGCAGCCTGGCAAAGATCAAAGCCGGCGTCCTCATGAAACCACGGCGCTTTGAGCTCAAGGTATAGCCCGACCTCTCGTTGAAAGCTTTTGTTTAGGCCCTGCAGCAGCTCAATTTCCTCGGCTAGCGTATGGATCTGAAACCGTGATTTGCCTGGCGGGAAACGATTGGGGTACGTGGCAATACCCCCCGGCACATCACTGACAATACGCTCAGTCAGATTCAAAGTGCGCAACTCGGCCAAGGTGAAATCGATCACATAGTAGTGACCGTCGTCCCTGGCTCGATCTGGAAACACCACCTCTACATCACTTAAGCCCTCAAGATGCAGATCGTGCAACACCACGAGTTCGCCATCGCGCGTGGCCTGCACATCGGTCTCCCAGTAGTCAGCGCCCTGGGCATGCGCCACGGCTTTGGCCGCGAGCGTGTTCTCCGGCAGGTAGCCGCTAGCCCCCCGGTGGGCGATGATCAAGGGTCGGTTTGCTGGCGAGCGGCTCATTGCAGAATTTCCATCTAAAAATTGGTCTGAGGACTTGTCTCTGGGTAAGTCTCTGGTTAAGTCTCTGGTTAAGTCTCAGGGCAAGCCTCTGGGTATGTCTGTGGGTGCCTATGGACAGGTTTGACACGACAACCTACAAGCCCTAGGGAAACCACTATGTTACTGATCTAGCAGACTAGGTGTCAGTCCGGATGTTTTGTGCTGCGCAGATCATGGTACACGTCTACATATTGTCACAAACCCGTCATGTTACGGTGATTAACTGCGGTTTTTACTGTATGCGTTCGTAACCAAATGCGTACAGACGTGGGTGAACTGTTTGCCAGTACCCGCGCCAATGATTGTCTAACCTTCAAAGGGGCTTACATGAAATCTATCCTTAAACTTAGCTTGGCCGCTACGCTGTCAAGCATGGCGCTTGGCGCCACAGCCCAGACCGAGATCCAATGGTGGCATGCCATGGGTGGCAAAAACGGTGAGCTCATCCAAGGCATGGCTGACAAGTTCAATGCCTCACAAGACAAATACAAAATCAACCCAGTGTTCAAGGGTAGTTACAGTGAAACGATGACCGCGGCCATCGCTGCCTTCCGTGCCAAACAGCAGCCAGCCATTGTGCAGGTGTTCGAAGTGGGTACGGCAACCATGATGTACGCCAAAGGCGCGATCTACCCCGTAGAAAAGCTCATGAAAGACAACAAACAGCCGTTTGAGCGCGATGGGTTCGTGCCGGCCGTGACGTCTTATTACTCCACGCCCGAAGGCGAGCTACTGTCCATGCCGTTTAACTCATCGACCCCGGTGCTTTGGTATAACCAAGACGCGCTAGACAAAGCCGGTGTCAAAAAAATACCGACCACTTGGGACGAAGTTGGTGACGCCGCCCAAAAACTCGTTGACTCCGGCATGAAGTGTGGCTTGTCTGTCGGTTTCCAATCATGGGTTCTCATTGAAAACTACTCCGCTTGGCACAACCTGCCCATCGGCACACTAGAAAACGGCTTTGGCGGACTGGGCACCGAACTGGTGTTTAACAATGAGCACGTCAAAACCCGTCTTGGCATCCTGCAAGAGTGGACCAAAGACAAGCGTTTTGTGTATGGCGGTCGTGCCGGCGCTTCACTGCCCATGTTCACCAACGGTGAGTGCGGCATGTGGATTAACTCCTCGGCTTACTACGGCAGCATCAAGTCTCAAGCCAAGTTCAACTTCGGTCAGACCATGATGCCGCTCGATACGTTGGTCGCTGACAAGCCCCAGAACTCCATCATTGGTGGTGCCACGCTGTGGGTGTTGCAAGGTCGCCCCGATGCTGAGTACCCCGGTGTTGCCGAGTTCCTGGCGTTTTTAGCCTCACCTGAAGTCCAAGCCAACTGGGCCATGGAAAGCGGTTACGTGCCCATCACCAAGGCTGCTTCAAGCGTGATGACGGTCGAAGGCTTTTATGCCGACAATGCAGGAACAGACACCGCGGTCAAGGAGCTCTCACTGAACCCACCCACGCCCAACAGCAAGGGACTGCGTTTCGGTAACTTCGTTCAGATCCGCGATGTGATTAACGAAGAGATGGAAGGCATCTGGGCCGGTGACAAGACTTCAAGCGAGGCGATGGATACCGCGGTCGAGCGTGGCAACAAGTTGCTGCGTCGTTTTGAGAAGTCGGTACAGTAATCAGACGGTCGTGTGTTGGTGGCGCTCAGTACTAAGCCACCAACAGGCCTGCTTAGTTGGTCTAGTTAGTCGACCTACTTCGTTGACCCACTTGGCTTGGTACCGGATTTGGTACCGGTTGAAGTACTAGCTGAGGTACCTCACCAAGCACCATGGCAGCCCTTACCGGGTTGCCGTGGTGCTACGATTTTCAGCATTATCATGCGGTTGTATTTTTTGTATTTGTATTTTCATTCGTTGTGTTTGCATTGCTTGTGCCTCTACTACCTGCGGGCATTCACTGAGGATCATGCTTAAACGGTCTCACTTCCAGCCTTCACTACTGCCCTATCTGTTGGTTGCCCCGCAGATCATCATCACGCTCGTCTTCTTTATCTGGCCTGCGATGCAGGCGCTCTACGAGAGCTTTTATATTCAAAACGCGTTCGGCACCGGCAGCACCTTTGTCGGAGTTGAGAACTTCATTGAGCTCTTTGAGGACCCGCTTTACATCGAATCCATCTGGCGCACATTTATGTTCTCAGGGGCGGTGGCGCTACTGGCCATGAGCTTGGCGCTCACCTTTGCCGCGCTGGCTGATCGTGTGATTCGCGGCGCCATGACCTACCGCACTTTGTTGATTTGGCCTTATGCCATTGCACCGGCTGTGGCCGGTGCGCTGTGGATTTTTATGTTTGATCCCACACTGGGCATTGTCAGCTATGCGCTTGACATGGTTGGTGTGGACTGGAACCAGGCCGTCAACGGCACCCAAGCCATGGCCTTGGTCATCATGGCAGCAGCCTGGAAGCAGATTGCATATAACTTTCTTTTTTTCTTAGCTGGCATGCAAGCCATCCCACCGTCAGTCTATGAGGCGGCGGCCATCGATGGCGCAAGCCCCATGCGCCGGTTCTTTAACATCACCCTGCCCTTACTTGCGCCTACAACGTTTTTTTTGTTGGTCATGAACGTGGTGTATGCGTTTTTTGACACATTTGGCATTATCGATGCCATGACCCAAGGTGGGCCAGCGAACGCCACTGAGATTCTGGTCTACAAGGTGTATCAGGATGGCTTTGTGGGCCTTGACCTAGGTGGCTCGGCTGCACAATCAGTGGTGCTGATGTTTATTGTGATTGCACTGACAGTGGTGCAATTTAAGTTCATCGAGAAAAAGGTGCAGTATGCGTAAGCGCCAAACAATGAGGGCACACGCATGATGGTCGAGCGCCGCCCGATGAGTGACTTTCTGGCCCACGCTGGGCTGATTGTGAGCATCATCCTGATCGCGTTTCCCGTGTGGGTGGCGTTAGTAGCGGCCACCCATGACGCCACGCGCATGACTCAGGTGCCCCTGCCGCTATGGCCAGGTGACCACCTTTGGGAAAACCTTAAAACCGTCTTTCTGACCGGTTATACCGGATCAAGTGCCGGTGTACCAATGTGGCTAACGCTCACCAACTCCTTGATCATGGCGTTGTCGATTGCCGCTGGAAAAATCATTATTTCGTTAATCGCCGCTTATGCCGTGGTGTATTTCCGGTTTCCATTTCGGATGTTCTTTTTCTGGCTGATTTTTGTCACACTCATGTTGCCAGTCGAAGTAAGAATCCTACCGACTTATGAAGTCGTGGCCAATCTGGGCATGCTCAACAGTTACGCCGGCTTGTCGATACCACTCATCGCCTCGGCCACTGCGACATTCATGTTTCGTCAGGTGTTTTTAACCATCCCTGAGGAAATGCTTGAAAGTGCCCGCATGGACGGTGCTGGACCTATCCGGTTCTTTTGGGATATCTTGCTGCCGTTATCGCGCACCAATATTGCAGCGTTATTCGTGATTCTGTTTACCTATGGCTGGAATCAATACCTGTGGCCATTGCTGGTGACCACCGATCCGAACATGACCACCATTGTGATGAGCATCAAGCAAATGCTGTCGGCTGCTGAACAGTCACCACAGTGGAACTTGATCATGATGACCTCACTGTTAGCCATGTTGCCACCACTGCTCGTCGTCGTGTTCATGCAACGCCTGTTTGTCAAAGGGCTGACCGAGACTGACAAGTAGACTGACAATGCAGCAGGCACATAGCGAAAAACACTCAGAGAGAAAAAACAGACCATGGCCGATATCGTTCTGGACAATATAAAGAAAGCTTACGGCACCACCGAGGTAATTCACGGCATCAATGGGCAGATCAACAACGGAGAGTTTGTCGTGGTCGTGGGCGCATCGGGCTGCGGCAAATCGACGCTGTTGCGTATGCTAGCTGGGCTTGAGACGGTTTCCTCAGGGGAAATTCGTATCGGTGACAAACGCGTCAATGAGCTTGAGCCGTCTGAGCGTGACATTGCCATGGTGTTTCAGAATTATGCGCTCTACCCCCACATGACGGTTCGTGAGAACATGTCCTACAGCCTTAAGATCAAGGGACGCTCAAAGGCCGAGATCAACGACGCCGTTAACCAAGCGGCCGAGATTCTGGAAATCACTCCTTACCTTGATCGCAAGCCACGTCAACTCAGTGGTGGCCAACGCCAACGTGTGGCCATGGGTCGCGCCATTGTGCGCGACCCCAAGGCGTTCCTCTTTGATGAACCGCTTTCGAACCTAGACGCCAAACTACGCGTACAGATGCGCGTGGAAATCAAACAACTGCAAAGACGGCTAGGCACCACGAGCGTCTACGTCACCCACGATCAAGTCGAAGCCATGACACTCGGTGACCGTTTGATGGTGCTCTCAGGTGGCAAAGTCGAACAGTTCGGTGCACCGATTGACCTCTACGAGAGACCACAAACCCAATTCGTGGCAGGCTTTATTGGCAGCCCGTCGATGAATTTCTTTAACACTAGAGTTACTGAGAATGGCAGCAAACTGCTCGTAGGTGAACACACACCGATTCAGTTACAAACCGCCTTGCAAGTCAAAGACGCAACTGTGACAGCCGGTATACGACCTGAACACCTGTTTTTATCTGACGATGGGGTGTTTGAGATCGAACTGCTGCTACAAGAACACCTGGGTGCTGAAACCCTGCTGCATGCCAAACTCACCGATAGCGGTCAAGCGATCACGGTACTGGTACCTGGCTATCAGCAATTTGCCCCCAACAGCCGCATGAAAGTCGGCTACCAGCCTGACAAGGCGCATGTATTTGGGACTGACGGTGGGCGGTTGAACTAAACAGCAGTTGACTCACCCTTGCGCCAACTGAGTCCAACCAGCATAAAAGTAACCAAGCTTCGAAGTGCGCCCAGCATGGTTTAGCTCGCCAGACATAGCAGTGAAGTGAAGTGAAGTGAAGTGAAGTGAAGTGAGGTGAAAGTCATGCCTGACCTCGATATCGCTCAGTTAGAACTCACTGCCGGGGCCTGTCGCCGTTGATACATGGCTTCAAGCGTGATAGCCCGTGATTGGTGCTTACTAGACAGAATATGTGCTTTCAATGCTGATGAGACTGCTTCGACTT
>Ga0209953_1000030_pt1 | contig 61685 bp, 87 predicted proteins | sample SalPonred_H2O_MG_FD_185713 | JGI IMG/M metagenome (GOLD analysis project Ga0209953, IMG submission 185713) | Salt pond water microbial communities from South San Francisco under conditions of wetland restoration - Salt Pond MetaG... | ecosystem: Environmental > Aquatic > Non-marine Saline and...
GCCCCTGCCGGTGCCCCTGCCGTTGCCGTTGCCGTTCTTCACGACGCTTGGCCTATGGGCGCTCCTTCGATTGTGGCGCTGGCGACACCGTGGGTCGGGATGATTTCGCACACACCCATCACAATCAGGTCAGGCAAGACCATGGTGATCGTCGATGCCTTCTGGTCAATCCCGAGGATGGCGACCTCGGACAGGGACACGCCCTGCCCTGCGATTTTCCAATGCCACAGCCGGCGGCTATCCTTGAGCTGCACTGTGGTGCCGTCCACTGCATGTAGCGTACCGTGATGCACGCCGCTGTCTGCCGAACGCACGATTACTTTCTGTCCGATGAAGTTGTCCATTTACTCTCTCCTTGGTGTGCCACGCGTCGCGTGGCGGGTTATACGCCCTGCATAACGCGGGACGCGTGGTTAGCCGTGGCCCCTGCCGTCGCCGGTGCCGTGGCCGTAGCCGGTGCCCCTGCCGGAGCCGTGGCCGTGGCCGTTGCCGTTGCCGGTGCCCTTGCCGTAGCCGTGGCCGTAGCCCTTGCCGTAGCCGTGGCCGTAGCCGTTGCCGCTGCCGCTGCCCCTGCCGTTGCCGTAGCCGTTGCCGTAGCCGGTGCCGTTGCCGTTGCCGGTGCCGGTGCCCCTGCCGGTGCCGGTGCCGGTGCCGTGGCCCCTGCCCTTGCCGGTGCCGGTCATCCCGCGCTGTACTTGTTGATGTGCCGCAGATGGTTCTTGTCGGTCACGATGGTCATGTGGCCTTTGTGTGCGGCGGGGGCGATACACCATGCCGCGCGCTCGGCGCTGGCCGCGGCATCACCGCAGTCAAGGCATGTGTGGTAGCCAAGCTCTGCACGCTTGGCGGGGTACGTTTCACCGCACTGGGTGCAGGTCGTCTGTCGCATGGTCAGGTCTCCTGTGTGTGGATAACGTCGACGGTGAACTTGTCGAACCTGCCCCGCTTGATGCGCAGGACAGCGCGCCCGTCGGACAGCTTCGGGTTGCAATGGTCGATGGCGTCGTCGCCGTAGGCGTAGGCGCTGGTCCCCAACGCCCGCACCAGAATATAGAACCTCTCGCCCTCGGCGAGGCTGGCGGCCCGCGCCGCGTCGTACAGCAGGTCGCTGAAATAGGCGTCGGGTGCCATATGTGGCAGTGCCTTGGTTGTGATCGACGTGAACGCCCGTCGGAACGCATCGTTGCTGTTGAGGTCTTTCGTTGTGGTCATGTCTTCTCTCCTTTGGTTATTCGTATCGTATAACGCAGAGCGCGTGGTTAGCCGTAGCCGGTGCCATCGCCATCGCCGTCGCCGTAGCCATAGCCGTTGCCATCGCCATCGCCGTCGCCGGAGCCGGTGCCGTCGCCGTAGCCATAGCCATAGCCGTTGCCATCGCCGTCGCCGGAGCCGTAGCCGGTGCCGGAGCCGTAGCCGTAGCCGCTGCTGGTGCCTCTGCCGGAGCCGGTGCCGGTGCCGCTGCCCCTGCCGTCGCCGTCGCCGTTGCCGTGGCCGTGGCCGTTGCCGTTGCCGTTGCCGGTCATATACAGAGGGCTTCAGCCGCGGCGAAGCACAAGGTCACGTCATGGCAGTCGCAGGCCAGAACACCGTACTCGGCGGCGTCGTGATACCGGGCGAAATACGGGTCAGGGTTGACATCGCCCAACGTGATCGGCCCAAACTCGCGCAGCATGTCTGTTTCCCACCGGCCGAACGCAGCGCCCTCGGCATCGTCAAGGCCCGTCGTGTCGCCGTAAGCCAATGGCACCAGCCAATGGGCTGGCAGGGCAACGGTCAGGGTGTCGAATTTTGGCATGTCTTCTCTCCTTGTTATGCCACGCAGCGCGTGGCGGCTTCGGGCTTTGCTCGGTTGCACGCATCGCGTGGTTGTTGATGTCACATGATCCAGATCAAAGCAGGGTGCTCCGGAACACACGCCCCTTCCGCTTCAATGACGATCAGGCCAACTTCCGAGTTGGGGTCAGAAATGTCGCCCGGTTCGACATCTCCCAGAGCAATAAGTTTCTCCTCGGCTATGGCCTCAGCCGCTTCCGGCGTGCTCGCATACACCAAGAACATACGGTCTTCGCTATGAGGCCAGTCAACGTCTACGATATAGGCTTTCATTGTAGTCTCTCCTTGTTGCACCGGTGCAGGTGACAGCACCATGAGACGCCCGGTGGCCGGGCGCCCTAGCTGTTGTCTTGTTAAGCGAACCACGGGGCGTCGGTTGCGTGCTGGGTGAAGGCACGCCCGAGGGCTGGGCCGAAAGTGACATTCAGGTTATGCGCGCCGTATAACAGCACACCTGCGGTCGGCTTTCTCCGAACGTGAACGCCTGCGCTCAACGCGGTAGGCTGCGACGCATCCCGAGTATATGCTCGGGCTATACGATACGCAGGGCGATCGTTCGGAAGTGGCCACGTGGTTCTAGCATGATCGGGAAGTTATACGGACAGTATAACACCCTAGCTGGGCCGGATGGACAGCACGAAGGTGCCGGTGCGGATAACCGCACGAGGAAAAAGAGCGTGGTCGGCAGCTGGAAGTCGCCAACCTGATACCATACTACAGTAAAACACGTTCTATGTCAATAGGCTGGGCATATAGAACTAAATGTTATTCGGTCCGTATAACCTTCGGAGTCTCTGTAGTTCTGTAGTCTTTAAAGTATCCAAACTGGCGAGACACCGCAGGTTCCGAGGTCGATGCACGCTGCAAAAACTGACCTGTCTTTAAAGTGACAAAAATGTCTAAGAAGTTTTGGTGTCTTACACTTCTTGAGAGTCTGTATTATTGGCACGAAGGTCAATAAAATAAGGGTTATAAGTAATCTATCTATACTAACCTCTTTTTTAAAGTGATAAAAATGTTCGAAGTGTGCGATTTTAGACCTTTAATCGCCCTGAAATCGGTTGAAATGGTTACTGTAAAAACGGTTGTACAGTGATGATCGGAGCCGTTTTCGGCCGTGATAAGGTTCGTGGCTCGCACTTTTAACATTTCTTGGGGATACCTAACGATTTCAATCACTTAGCCGCTGTTTTTTCAGAACTTAACCCCTTTTTGAAAAACATATTCGGAACTTTAAAGACTCTGGAACTACCAAGACGCCTCAGCTTTAAAGACTTCTAAAGCTTCATAGACTCTATAACTACCGAGACATCTAAGCTTTAACGATGGGTCAGGTTTCATGTTGACAAAGTTATTCGTGGCGTATAACTAAACTTCACAGACATCGAAGCTTTGGAGACATCCTATGTTCCTACATCCCCCGACGCGCCTCATGGCAAAATTCGTAGACGGTGAAATTCAGACTCCGCCGCAGGACCCCGTTATTAAAACTTCCGACTTACCTAAGTTTTTGGAAGTCTATAGGAAGGTCGCCGCGCGCTGCGGGCGCGAGTGCGAAAGCTGCGGCAAGCCCTACCTCGCCGCGCCACACCTGCGGTTGGCTGTGCTCGACCCTAACGACAACTGGTTTCGTGCAAAGAACCTACGTGTGCTCTGCACAACGTGTAACCTTGAACGTGAGAAGACACTCACGCCCGCAGCTGCGGAGGTAACGAAGCCGACGCGCAACGCCGTGTTCAAGCGCGAGGGTTCAACGTGCCTCTACTGCCACCGTGGTCCGATGAACGGACACATCCGCACCGTTGTGCCGCGCGTTGAAAGCCCCGACATTGACGATGCAAACGACTGGGTGTGCAGCTGTCGGAACTGTGCCAAGGAGCGCGGTTCAACGAGCCATGTGGAATACCTCACCTTCACCGCTGCGCGCGCCTTCGATGTGTGGGCCTGCTCCCGTGAACTGATCGAAGCCGAGCAGGACTGAGCCAACGCGTTATACGGCCCGTATAACAGCGGGCCGTGACGCTCACCGCTGCATGTTAAACTGGTCTCATGGTCGAGGGTTGGGCGCGTCTCGCCGATCCCGATGCTCGCCGCTGCATGTTAAACTGGCATCGCGTTATTCGGGCCGTATAACAGGCTGACCTGTGATGCTCGCCGCTGCATGTCTAACTGGCATCGAAGATGCCCGGCGCGCGCCAAGCGCCAGACACAAAAAAGCCCCGGCTTTCGCCGGGGCTTGATCGTTTATTTCAGTTTCTTGGCCAGATCGACAAACGCCGCACGGGCAATGGTCGGATCAAAGTCAAACTTATCAGACGCATCGTCCGCAGCGAAACGCTTGACGTAATCATCCAGCGTGTCGAAGAATTTTTGCGTGGGCGACTTGGTCGCGCGCGTGCCCTTTTTGGCAGGCTCTTTCAGCTTGGCGCGAATACGCGCGACGATCGAATTCACCCGCTTGACCAACTTGCCCCGTTCGGTGTCGACCCGCTTGCCATTAACCGTTTTGCCCTGCGCCAGACTATCGTCTGACCAAGTGGCGAATTGCTTGGCATTCAGCGACGTTTCTGCGCAAAGACGTTGAAAGTCATTCAGGTGTTTTCCGTCTTTCGATATATCGTCCGACGTGATGCCGCTATCGCGCAGTTTTGCCACGGCATTATCCAGTTTAACCGTGGCGTTTTCAGCCGATACCGCCGCTTTGATTGCAGTGATCGCCGCGGTCGTTTGTGTGTTCGAGAATGTCATAGGGTAGTCTCCGAATTTTGGCGGGTATCCCCGCGCTTAGGTTTACATATCGGCTTGGCTTGATTGCCTTGCCGATAACTTATGTATAACACGTTTCACCGTGATATAGGGCGATCTTTCCCCGTTTGGCCTTGTTTTTATAGGTTATGCGCCCCGTATAACGCCGATTCTGGCCCATGGCCGGACCCCACCGGGTGGCACCCCCCGCTGACTGAGGCAAGGTCTATCAGCTACTATAACTCTAGTACACACCAACGTTTTACATTCCTAAGCGTTTCAGTCAGGTATAACCTTGGGCAATGTTAAATTTTTGGCAAGTCAGGTATAACCTCACACGTCTATAAATTTTCCCACAGGAAAAGACCCCCCACCCCTTTGTTTTTCAGGGAGGCTGCCACGTACAGGAAGTTGTCCAGAAAAAGGCCCCCCGTAGGAGTCCCAGAAAAGAAAACCCCCCGGTGCAGGGAGGCACACCGGGGGGACAAGGAGAGTGTTCGGCAGAACACAGGCGGGAGGAGTAAGCCCACCGATACAGTAACACTACCATATATGGTGTCAAGCTGATAGTATGCACATAAAAGGAGGTGCAGTGATGATTCACGCAGATATTCAGGACGACATCCCTATCCCAGATAAGGATGACACCGCGGGCCAGCTCGACATGATAGAGAAGGCCCGTGCGGCAGCAAATGCCGCGGACATGCTGGCTGAGTTCGGTCTTGTGGACGAGCCGACGAAAGAGGACGAGGCGGCTGCCGCGGCGATCGCTACGAATTATGCCAAGGACCCGAAGACGACGGGGCAGGTGGCCACGGCCCAGAGGATTGCCAAGACGACGCCCGCCGCGCTGCAGCTGACGCGTAAGATTCTCGACGAGTTCGGCCACCAGATCGTGGAGAGTGCGGTCGAGGTGCGGCACATGGTGACCAACAAGCTGGTGCAGGAGACGGAGAACCCCGACCCGCGTATTCGCTTGCGTGCCATGGAGCTCTTGGGCAAGATCACGGATGTGGGCTTGTTTACGGACAAGAGCGAAGTGACGGTCACGCACCAGACCTCCGAAGACCTGCGCGAGCAGCTCAAGGGTAAACTGCGGAAACTGCGTGACGTCACGCCCAAAAATGGCATCGAAGACGCGGAGATCATGGATGAGTGACAATATCGTGAGCCTGAACGGCGCCCCGGTCGCAGGGGAGCCCATGCAGCCCAGCCCATACCTGATCGAGACTCTGGAGGAGATGCTGGAGCGTGCCAAGAACGGTCAGACAGTCGGTATGGCCGCAGTCATGATGGAACATGACGGGCACTCCCCATACGCCCTTGTCGGGCGGGTTGGGGGTTTCGCCATGGCAGGGTCTCTGTCCACCCTGATGCATATCCTCAACACGCAGAACGCGTCCGATGCCTGACGGAGCAACCTCTTTCACGCAGGAGGACATAGACCTCCTTCTGGCCAATGTGGATCATCTCGACGAGCAGGAGCTCGCTGAGCTGGACGCGCTTGTCTCGGAGCTTGAGTCGCGGCAACGTGTCACACATATCAGGGACGATCTGATTGCTTTTTGCTGCCACATGCAGGCGGACTACAAGGTAGGCGCGCACCACCGGCGGCTGGCCCACCTGCTGGAGGATATTGAGTCCCGGGACAAGGACCGGATTTGCGTGTCAGTGCCTCCAAGGCACGGCAAGTCTCAGATGGTGTCGATCTACTATGCCGCGTGGTATCTCGGGAAGAACCCGACGCACAAGGTGATGCTCGTATCTCACACCACGGACCTCGCCGTGGACTTCGGCCGGAAGGTGCGAAACCTCATCAACACCGAGGAATACAAAGAGATTTTCCCGAACACCGAGCTGTCCAAGGATAGTAAGTCGGCGGGCCGTTGGAACACGAGCCTCGGAGGTGAATTTTTCGCCGCCGGCGTTGGCTCGGCGTTGGCCGGTCGAGGTGCGCATCTCCTTCTGGTTGACGACCCGCACTCGGAACAGGACGTGCTGAGCGGCAATTTCGAGGTGTTTGAAAAGGCGTATGAGTGGTTCGCCTTCGGCGCCAGAACCCGCCTGATGCCCGGCGGGGCCGTGGCTATCGTACACACCCGCTGGCACCAAGATGACCTGATCGGCCGGGTTGTCCGTGACATGGGGAAGAACGAGAGCTCGGATCAGTACGAAATTTTCGAGTTTCCGGCGATCTTGGACACGCCCGAGGGTGAAAAAGCCCTGTGGCCGGAGTTTTTCGACCTACCCGCCCTGTATCGCACCAAGGCCAGCATGCCCACGTTCCAGTGGAACGCGCAGTACCAGCAGAGCCCCACGGCCGAAGAGGCTGCGATTATCAAGAGAGAGTGGTGGCGTCCGTGGACAAAGGACGACCCGCCCCCGTGCGAGTACCTCATCATGTCTCTGGACGCCGCGGCCGAGACCCACAACCGTGCGGACTTCACGGCCCTGACGACGTGGGGGGTGTTCCTCAACGAGGAAGAAAACGCGCATCAGCTGATATTGCTCAACTCGATCAAGAAGCGTCTGGAGTTCCCGGAGCTCAAGCGGCTGTGCATGGAAGAGTATAACACGTGGGAGCCTGACAGTTTCATCGTCGAGAAAAAGTCCGCTGGCGTGGCCATATATCAGGAGATGCGCCGCGTGGGCATCCCCGTGCAGGAATACACCCCTCACAGAGGGACTGGGGACAAGATGGCCCGGTTGAATTCCGTGTCTGACATCATAGCCTCGGGTATGGTATGGGTGCCGGAGCACCGGTGGGCTGAGGAGCTTGTAGAAGAGATTGCGGGCTTCCCTTTCATGTCCAACGACGACCTCGTCGACTCCGCCGTCATGGCCCTTATGCGGTTCCGGCAGGGTGGATTCATCACACTACCCCACGACTTCGAAGACGAACCGTTGCCGTACCGCCGTAAATATGAGTATTATTGACACATAAAGCCCAGAGGAGGCCCATATGGCCGTCGAGAAAACTGCAGAGCCATTCGATGTCGAGGCGCTTGTCGAAGACACGGACGAAGATGAGATCGAAATTGAGATCGTGAACCCTGACGCTGTCGCTATAGGCGATGACGACGAGGGCATAGTGATTGATTTCACCGGAGAGATGCTGGACGAGGACCTTTTTGAGGTCGACCACGACGAGAACCTCGCCGAGTACATCGACGACGACGTGCTGCAGAGCATGGCCAGCGAGCTGATCGGGGATTTCGTATCCGACCGGGAGACGCGCAAGGACTGGGCCACGGCCTATGTCAACGGCATGGACCTGCTGGGTATGAAGATCGAGGAGCGCACCATGCCTTGGGAAGGCGCGGCGGGGGTGTTCCACCCCATGCTGGCCGAGTCAGTCGTCAGGTTCCAAGCGCAGGCGATGGGCGAGCTGTTCCCCGCCGCGGGCCCGGCCCGGACAAAAATCTTGGGTAAGCTGTCCCCGGAGAAGACCAAACAGGCCGGGCGCGTCGAGCGCGAGCTGAACTACCAGCTGACCGAGGAGATGTCGGAATACCGCGACGAACTTGAGCAGATGCTGTTCCAGCTGCCGTTGGCTGGCTCTGCGTTCAAGAAGGTCCACTACGACCCGATCTACGAGCGCCCGGTGTCGACATTCGTGCCTGCGGAAGACTTCGTGGTTTCCTACGGTGCGTCGGACCTGATGGCCTGCGAGCGCTACACCCACGTGATGAAGAAAAGCGCGATCGAGGTCATGAAGCTGCAGGCCATGGGTTTTTATCGCGACGTGGAGCTGCCCAGCCCGGCGCCCGAGATTTCCGACATCCAGAAGAAGTATAACGAGCTGGCGGGCGAGGACGGCTCCATCGAAGACGACGACCGGCACATGCTGCTGGAGATGCACGTCACGATGAACATGCCCGAGGAGTTTGACGACCCGGATGGCATCCCCCGGCCCTATATCGTGACCATCGACAAGACCTCCATGACGGTGCTGGCTATCCGGAGGAATTGGTACGAGGACGACGCCAAGAAGCTCAAGCGCATGCACTTCGCGCATTACAAGTACCTGCCGGGTCTGGGATTCTATGGCACTGGGCTTATCCACCTGATCGGTGGTCTGGCCAAGTCTGCCACGTCCATCCTGCGCCAGCTCATCGACGCGGGCACGCTGTCGAACCTTCCGGGCGGCCTCAAAGCGCGGGGAATGCGGATCAAGGGCGACGACACGCCGATCCAACCGGGCGAGTGGCGGGACGCGGATGTCGCGGGCGGCACGCTCCGGGAGTCGCTCTTCCCACTGCCGTACAAAGAACCGTCGGCTGTGCTGTACCAGCTGTTGGGCAATGTGGTTGAGGAGGGCCGTCGCATCGGCTCCGTGGCGGACGTTGACGTGGGCAACATGAACCCCGAGGCGCCTGTGGGCACAACGCTCGCGCTGCTTGAGCGTTCCATGAAGGTGATGAGCGGAGTTCAGGCACGCCTGCACGCGGCCATGCACCGTGAGCTGCGGCTCATCGCGGCCGTGATCCGGGACTACATGGACGGCACGTATGCCTACGACGAGGAAGGTGAGTTCGACCGGGCGTTGGATTTTGATGCCCGGGTGGACGTCATACCTGTGTCCGACCCCAATGCCGCGACAATGTCGCAGCGGGTGGTCCAATATCAAGCGGCTCTGCAGCTGGCGCAGCAAGCACCCCAGCTCTATGATCTGGGCAAGCTCCACCGGCAGATGCTGGAGGTGCTGGGCATTCAAGACGCGGACAGCATCATCAAGCTGCCCGAGGATATCAAGCCCAAGGACCCGGTCACGGAAAACATGGCGGTGCTCAAGCAGGAGCCTGTCAAGGTGTTTGCGTACCAAGACCACGAGGCGCACATCCAAGTCCACATGATGGCGGCACAAGACCCCAAGATTCAGCAGATGGTGGGGCAGTCGCCCTTCGCGTCCGCGATCATGAACGCCATGTCCTCGCACATCACCGAACACGTGGCCATGCAGTACCGTGTGGAAATCCAGAAGCAGCTGGGCGTGCCGATGCCGGACCCCGAGGAGCCACTGCCCGAGGATATGGAGCGCGAGATATCTCGCCTCGCTGCGGCCGCGGCCGAGAAGCTACTCCAGAAAAACCAGACCGAGGCTGCCCAGCAGCAGGCGCAGCAGGAGGCGCAAGACCCGCTCAACATCATCCAGCGCAAGGAGCTGGAGATCAAGGAGCGCGAGCTCAAGCTCAAAGAGGACGAGGCCAAGCACGACGCGCTCGTCGACATGGAGAAGCTCCGTCTGGAAGAGCTCGTCAAGACGGGCAATCTGGAGCTGCAGCAGGAGCGTCTGGAGTCCGAAGACAAGCGTGCCGGGGCCCAGCTGGGCGCGCGTCTGGCCACGCAGATGGCCGCCGACGATGCCGAGAACCGCCGCGCTGGCGCAAAGCTCGGGCTGGAGGCTGCCCGCACAATCCTGAACGAAGCCAAAGATGCAAAGGACAACACCGATGGTGGACCCGCTCCGAGAAATCCAGAAGAAGGTTGATAGCTACAAGGAGCAGCTCGGCGAGTATCTTCTTGCCGGGGGCCCCCGCAGCTACGACGAGTACCGCCATGCCGTGGGCAAGGTCGAGGCGTTGGACTACGTCCTCAGCGACCTCGAAGAAATCGAGAAACGGTATCTTGCGGAGTAAAGTGCAGTAACATAGGGTAAAACTCGCTGGATGGACCAGCGCAGGCATCTGCGGGCCTTAACCGCTGCAAAAGAGGTAAAAATGTACGAACCATCTGAACTTGATGACAACATCAAGCTGAAACTCCCCGAACCCTCCGGCTACCGCCTGTTGATCGCTCTCCCTGACGTGAGCGAGAAGACCGAGGGCGGGGTCTATATGCCGGACTCCCTGAAAAGCGCCGAAGAAGTGGCGTCGATCCTCGGTTTCGTGCTGAAGGTGGGCCCGCAGGCATACGGCGACCCCGAGCGGTTCCCTGAAGGCCCTTGGTGTAAAGAGGGTGATTTCGTGATCTTCCGCGCTTACTCCGGTACCCGGTTCAAGATCATGGACAAGGAATTCCGTCTCATCAATGACGACACAGTCGAGGCCGTGGTGGACGATCCGCGCGGCTTCCGGAGGGTTTGAGCATGAACGCACGCGCACAGGATATCCACGACGACGTGGACGACACCGCCGAGACCGATACCGCGGCCGAGGTTGGTGAAGACGAAGACGACGGGTTTGAGATTGAAATCGTGGACGACGTCCCCGAGGACGAGCGCCCGCGCCGGGCCGAAGACGAGGCCCCTGACGTCCCGGACGATGACGACCTCGAAAACTACAGTGAGTCGGTGCAGAAACGCATCAAGAAGCTGAAGTTCGAATACCACGAGGCCGAGCGCCAGACGCAGGAGGCAAAGCGCCTCCGTGAAGAGGCGATCAACTACGCCAAGCACATCCAGCAGGAAAACGAGCGGCTCCGCCAGAACCTGACCAAGAACGAGGGCTCCCTCGTCGAGCAGGCCAAGGCCCGGGTAGAGTCCGAGCTGAACAGTGCCAAGTCCGCCTACCGGGCAGCCTATGATGCGGGCGACGCCGAAGCGGTCCTTGAGGCACAGAGCAAACTCACCCAGCTGCAGAACGACCTGTACCGGCTCCAGAATTACCGGCCCCAGCCGGCTCCCCAACCGCAGTATCAGCCCCAACCCCAACCGCAGCAGGTGCCCCAAACCGCGGCCGACGTCAAACTGTCGCCGCAGCAGAAAGATTGGTTGGGCCGGAACGACTGGTGGGGCAAAGACCGCCGCATGACGTCTTTCGCGCTAGGCGTGCATGAGGAGCTTGTACACAACGGAGTTGCTCCTGACAGCGAAAAGTATTATGCTGAGATTGATAAGGAACTCCGCAAGGTGTTCCCGTCAAAGTTTTCTGACGTCGCGGAGGAAGAAGAGGTCACTCCCCGGCAAAGGAAGACGGCCAACGTGGTGGCCCCCGCTGCACGCAGCGCAAAAAAGCCACGCAAAGTTAAGTTGACCTCGACCCAAGCTGCAATCGCCAAGCGGCTGGGGCTCACGAACGAACAATATGTGGCGCAGTTGATGAAGGACGCACGAAATGGCTGATCGGACACCCAGAGACCTGAAGACCCGTGAGAAGACCGAGCGCAAGCGCTCGTGGTCTCGCCCGTCGGCATTGCCCACCCCCGAAGCCAAAGAGGGATTCAAATTCCGCTGGGTTCGCACCTCCTTGATGGGCAATTCGGACAACCCCAATGTGTCTACGCGCTTCCGCGAGGGGTACACCCCCGTGAAAGCGTCGGATCACCCTGAGCTGCAGCTGGTTACCGACATGGACTCCCGTTTCAAGGAGAACATCGAAGTGGGCGGCCTGCTCTTGTGCTCCATTCCGGAAGAGATTGCCGAAGACCGCATCGAGCAGCAGCTCGAACAGTCCACCCGTCAGATGGATGCCGTGGACAACAACTACCTCCGGCAGTCTGATCCTCGTATGCCTGTTTTGAAACCGGAACGGCAGACGCGCACCTCATTTGGCAAGGGATGACCTTGCCGTGAACCCCAATTCGATGGAGATATGAGATGGCTACGACAGCTACTCCCTACGGACTCCGCCCCGTCAAGCGTGCCGATGGTATGCCTTACGCTGGCGCTACGTCCGAATATCTGATCGACCCGGCTGGCGAGGCCACCAACCTCTTCTACGGTCAGGTCGTTCACATTGGCGCCGATGGTTACATCGCGCTTTCCACCGCCACTGGCGCTGACGGCACCACCAACGCACTCCCGACCGGCACAACGCTGACCGGTTCGATCGGTGTGTTTGTTGGCTGCGAATACGTCAACGCACAGGGTCAGGTGATCCACTCGCAGTATTACCCCTCGGGCTATGCTGCTCCCACAGGCACCGCGATCAAGGCGTATGTCGTGGACGACCCGAACGTGCTCTTCCAAGTCCAGCTTGACGGCACGATCGACCAGTCGGACATCGGCGCGAACACCTTCTTCGCAGCTGCGCAGAGCACCTCGACGGGCAACACCTCGACGGGCAACTCGACTTCTGCGCTGGACGCCACCACCGTCACCACGACCGCGGCTTTCCGCATCGTGAGTGCCGTTTCGCCGATCGGGGACGCCTATCCGGACGTTCTGGTCAAGTTCAACCCGGGCTACCACAGCCTGACCAACGCCGTTGGCCTGTAAAGGAGACTGAATCATGGCTATCTCACGCTCTCAGCTCCTAAAGGAGCTCTTGCCCGGCCTGAACGCACTGTTCGGTCTGGAGTACGACAAGTACGAAAACGAGCACGCCGACATCTACGAGACCGAAACTTCGGAGCGCAGCTTCGAGGAAGAGGTCAAGCTGTCGGGCTTCGGTGCGGCGCCTGTCAAAGCGGAAGGCTCTGCCATTTCGTACGACAACGCGCAAGAGGCGTTCACCTCGCGCTACAGCCACGAAACTGTGGCGATGGGCTTCTCGATCACCGAGGAGGCGATGGAGGACAATCTTTACGATTCCCTCTCCGCTCGCTACACCAAGGCTCTGGCCCGCGCCATGGCGTTCACCAAGCAGGTTAAGGCGGCTTCGCTGCTCAACACCGGCTTCGACACCTTCACGGGTGGCGATGGTGTGACGCTGTTCAACACTGCGCACCCCACAGTGTCCGGTGCCACGAACGGCAACCGCCCGTCGGTTGACACTGACCTCAACGAGACCTCGCTGGAGCAGGCTGTGATCGACATCGCAGCTTACGTCGACGAGCGCGGCCTCCTGATCGCAGCTCAGCCCCGCAAGCTGATCGTGCCGCCGGCACTGATGTTTGTGGCCACGCGTCTGCTGCAGACGGAACTGCGTGTTGGCACCGCCGACAATGACACCAACGCCCTGCGCACCAACGGTTCGATCCCGGAAGGCTATTCCGTGAATCACTACCTGACGGACACAGATGCTTGGTTCATCAAGACGGACGTTCCGAACTCGTTCAAGCACTTCGTGCGTACCGCAATGACGCAGTCTATGGACGGCGATTTCGACACAGGTAACGTTCGCTACAAGGCTCGTGAACGCTACAGCTTCGGGGTGTCAGACCCGTTGGGTATGTACGCGAGTCCTGGGGCATAAGCCTTTGAAAATAAAGCAAAAAGGGCTCACTCCGGTGGGCCCTTTCTTTTTGTTTCGTTGTGGTGTAGGCTGGACGTACCCTGACAGCCGCGCAGAGCGGTTGACCTTAACCCACGACAGGAGAATGACATGGGTACGAGCACGTTTTCTGGCCCGGTGGTATCCACCAACGGCTTCACTGGCGACCTGACGGGCGCCGCCAAAGTCCCAACATACACCGTTGCCACGGCACCTTCCGCTGCCACTGCGGGCGCGGGCACGATCATCTACACCACTGACGGTGCAGCTGGCAGTGCGATCCTTGCGTTTTCTGATGGCACGGACTGGAAACGCTCCGACACCGGTGCCACGATCTCAGCCACGTAAGGGGGTGACCTATGACCATCAAATGGGAACCCGCTACCACGGAAGAGCTTGATCGCCGCAAACCTACCAAGCCCGCGAAACCTTCGACCAAGAAGGGGAAGTGACCCATGAGCATGTCTGACGTAAAGGCCAAGAGGGTCACGGGAACCGGCTCTCTGGCCGTGGGCCCGGCCCGCATCCGGCAGGTGCAGGTGCTGACCAACTCCGGTGGGGCGGGGCGCCTCACAATCACGGACGGGTCTGGAGGGGAGACTCTTCTGGATATCGACTTCGCAGTGAGCAGTGCCCATTCGGTCAACATCCCGGACAATGGCATTCGCGCCCAGAGCGATATCCTTGTAACCGCGGCCACGAACGTCGCGGCCATGACTGTTTTCTATAGCTGAGGGCGGGACCATGGAGCGTGACGAGAACAGCTGGCACTTGGATAAAAGGGTCCCGATAGCCCTGATCGCCGCCATGGCGGGGCAGGTTGCCGTCGTCGTATGGGGCGCGGCTGTGATGTACAAGGACATCGAGAGCAACCGTGCGGGGATTCAGGCTCTGGGCGGGCGGGTAGCCGATCTTGACCGCAGTGCCGGGGCGCAGGCTGTGCAGCTTGGGCGGATCGAAGAGAACATAGGTGCCATGCGCAGCGACGTGAATCGCTTGCTCAGCCTGTTGGAGCGGAGGTTCGAATAATGGCCAAGAAAGACGACCGCCCGGCGGATGAAAAATACGCCGACGGCACCACCTACAAGGACAGTGAAGGTAAAACCCACCGCCGGGTATCCTCGCCGGGGACGCCCCGCGGCGACGCTTATTGCGCCCGCACCGTCAGTCAGAAGCGGACACCCAAGGTTAAAGCCCGCCGCAAGGCATGGGGCTGCAGTGGTCAGAAGTCGGTGAAAAAGGCTGCCACGGGCGGCCGGATGGGCCGCGGCGACGGTATGTGCCAGCGTGGCAAGACAAAGGGGCGGATGGTCTGATGGCTATAAGCCGCCGCCAGATGCAAAAACAGATCGGGAGATCGACCATGAAGAAACCCAAGAAGACCAAAAAAATGAAAATCGGTGGGTTGGCAGCCGCTTTGAGTCCCGTGGCAGCTATTGCCAAAAGTTTGGAAAGCGGGAAGCCGGAGGGGTTGTTAAAACTTTCACCCCTTGCGATGGCTTTTGGCGAGAGGGAATCTAAGAAAGACGGGGGCGCTTCAAGCGCGGCGTCGAAACCGTCACCTTCGCAAGGTGCATCACGTAGCGGACGTATGGAACGTCCAACGCTGGCAACGCGCGGTATGAAGAAGGGTGGGACCACCCGGCGAGGCGACGGCATCTGCCAGCGCGGCAAGACAAAGGGACGGATGGTCTGATGCGAGGCGATGGCATCTGCCAGCGCGGGAAGACCCGGGGCGCGGTCGTTCGCATGAAAGAGGGCGGCAAGACCAAGTCTCGCGTGAACGAGGCGGGCAACTACACCAAGCCCGGCATGCGTAAAAACCTCTTCGAGAAGATCAAATCGAGCGGCAAGGGTGGCAAGCCGGGCCAGTGGAGCGCGAGGAAAGCACAAATGCTGGCCAAGCAATACAAGGATAAGGGCGGTGGCTACCGTGATTGAGGCCGACCTCCGGTCGTGGTCACGCGAGGTTCTTGAGGTGCCGAATCCGCACCTGAACGGTTTGCCGGCTTGCCCATACGCGGCCAAGGCATGGCGAGACAGCATGGTGGAGGTGGTCGAGACCGAAACGATCTTCGCTGAAGCCTTGCGGGCCTGCGCCGATTTCAGCGACCGGGGCAAAGAACTCGTGGTGGTCGCCACGTTCAACATCCCAGATATTGCTGAGCTCGATGCGTTTTCTCGCGCGCTCAACATGCAGTTCCCTGACCTGCACTGCATGACCTTCCACCCGGGCTATGACGCCGAGGACGCCGAGCTGGATTTCTTGACGGACAACGACTGGGAAAGCTCGGTCGATGGTGACTATGCGATGCTGTTCGTGCAGGATTTGAGGCTTGTGGTGGCAGCTAGTGACAGGCTGCAGCCTTTAGGCTATTATGATGTCTACCCCCGTGACGAGTATGAAGAACTCGTCCTGAACCGTAAACGGAGATTGACCGATGGCGATGAAACCCCGTAAGACGCCGGCGAAAAAGATGATGCGCGGCGGTAAGTCTGACCCCAAGAAGATGATGCGCGGCGGTAAGACTGACCCCAAGAAAATGATGCGTGGCGGCAAAACCAGCAAGGCGAAAAAGTGAAAAAGCCTCAGAAGAGCTTGAAGAAGTGGGGGGAAGCTTCTTGGGGGACCAAGAGCGGCAAACCGTCGACTCAAGGGCCCAAGGCCACAGGGGAGAGATATCTCCCCAAAAAAGCCCGCGAGTCCCTGAGCTCATCTGAGTACGCCGCCACCACGCGAGCGAAGCGTGAGGGCACCCGCAAGGGTAAGCAGCACGTGCCGCAGCCCAAGAAGATCGCCAAGAAGACGGCCCGAAGCAGGAAGACCTAAGCCATGGCAGTCGTGACCCCAGACCTTGCGGAGCTTTTCGAAGAAGCGTTTGAGCGCGCGGGCCTTGAGATGCGCTCTGGGTACGACCTGCGGACTGTACGCCGCAGCTTGAACATGCTGACCTTGGAGTGGCAAAACCGGGGTTTGAATCTCTTCACCATCGAGTCCGGCACGCAGGCGCTCACCTCGGGCACTGCCGAATACACCATGCCAAGCGACACGATCGACCTCATTGAACACCAGCTGCGGACCGGGACGGGGACGAACCAGATCGACACCGCGCTCATGCGCGTCAGCGTCTCTACCTACGCCCAGCAGACCAACAAGAACACGCAAGGCCGCCCAACGCAGATTTACGTCAACCGGGGCGCCGGTGACGTGAAAGCGACGGTATGGCCCGTGCCGGACTCTGACGACTACACGCTGTTCTACTACAGGCTCAAGGGCATCGACGGGCTCAACGCGGGTATCAGCGGAAGCGCCGCCATACCGCCGCGGTTCGTACCGGCCTTGGTGTCGGGTCTGGCGTACATGATCGCGATGAAAAAGCCCGAGGCGCTGCAACGGATCATCCCACTCAAAGAGCTATATGAAGAGCAGTTCAACCTCGCCGCCGCGGAGGACCGCGAGCGCGCGTCGCTGCACCTGACACCGGGGAGGGCTTTCTGATGGCCTATGCACGGGGTAAATACGCGTTTGGTTTTTGCGACCGCACGGGGTTTCGCTACCCCCTCAAGGACCTTGTGTACGAGTACAAGGACGGGCATCGCACGGGCATGCGCATCGGCAAGGACGTGGTTGATCCGGACCACCCCCAGAATTTCCTTGGCCGCGTGCGGGTTGTTGACCCGCAGTCTCTGCGTGACCCCCGGCCCGACACTGGGCTTGAGGCGAGCCGCGAGCTCGTGGACCAAGTTAATATAGGCATCGACTGGCCGGAGTGATATAGTCCGGCAAAACCCACACGCAGGAGACTGACATGGCGAAGCGTCCCAAGGCTCGAGACCCGAAAGCAGCGCAGGATTTTATGGACGGTAAGGCCGTCAAGGCCGGCAACCGTGCCGCCGAACGTCGCGCCAAAGAAGCCGCGATGGACAAAAAGGCCAAGAAGGCCGTGGCCAAGAAAGCCAAGGGTGGCAGCATGACCGCGCGAGGCATGGGTGCGGCGAAGAAAGGCGGGAAGTTTTCCCGCGCGGGGTAAGCCATGAACTACGCGGAGCTCGTGCAAGCGATCAAGGACTACACTGAGAACGAGGAGACATCTTTCGTTGCTCAGATTCCGACGTTCGTGCGTCAGGCAGAGGAGCGCATTTACCGGACGGTGATGATCCCCGAGCTCCGCAAAAATGCGACGGCTACCATTGGTGCGGGTTCGCAGTATGTAGCTCGCCCGGACGACTTTTTGGCTGTGTTCTCCCTTGCTGTCATCGACGCGAGTGGGGACTACACCTACTTGCTGGACAAGGATGTGAATTTCATCCGGGAGGCGTTCCCCAGTGCCGCCACCCAAGGGTTGCCGAGGTACTACGCTCAGTTCGATGGGGACGGGGTTGGAACCGAGGGCCACTTTATTGTTGGCCCGGCGCCGGACACGACGTACACGGCCGAGCTGCACTACTACTACGACCCCCCTTCGATATCCACCACGTCCACGTCATGGCTCGGCGACAATGCTGAGTCCGCACTGCTGTACGGCGCGTTGATCGAGGCGTACACGTACATGAAGGGCGAGGCCGACATCCTGCAGGGGTACGAGGCGCGCTACCAAGAAGCGCTGGCCCAGCTCGGGGGCGTCGGCATCCGTAGCATGCGGGACAGCTACCGTGATGGGCAAATGAGGGTGGGATCGTAATGCTGACTTCTGCTGTTGGGTCACCGTTCGTCGTCACCTCCAACGATGGCGGTCATAGCCCGGAACAGGTTGCGGAACTTTGCGTGAACCGGATTATCCAGATATCTGACACCGCGCCACCGGAGTTGGCCGGGCAGGCCCGGGCCTTCCGAGAGCAAGTGTTGGCGGTCGTGCTGGAGTATGTTAAACTTGCTGCACAGGAAGACCGGGCGACGGTCGCAATGAAACTTGAGCAGGCGGGCCATGTGCAGCTTGCCGCACACGTGAGGGAACTCTGATATGGCATTTTCTGGCAACTATATGGCGACGAGCTTCAAGCAGCAGCTGCTTGAAGGTGCGCATGACTTCCGCGCCACCGGCGGTGATACTTTCAAGTTGGCGCTCTACACCAACAGCGCCACGTTTAACGCGGCGACCACTGCGTACACTGCGACCAATGAAGTCGGCAACTCCGGTACGTACTCCGCGGGTGGCGGTACTCTGACAAAGGTCAACCCGACGACATCTGGCACCACTGCTTTCACGGACTTTAATGATCTGTCGTTCACTTCTGCGACGATCACGGCACGCGGTGCCTTGCTCTACAACACCACTCCGACACACACGTACACCAACCCGGTGGCTCTAGTGTTGGATTTTGGTTCTGACAAGACATCGACGGCGGGTACTTTTACGATCCAGTTCCCAACCGCGGATGCAACCAACGCCGTCTTGAGGATTGCATAACCCATGACCAAACTCGTCAACCGCGCAAAGATGACCACGGCCACGACCGGCACGGGGACCATCACGCTTGGCACTGCTGAAGATGGCTATCAGACCTTCGCGGATGCTGGCGTGGCTGACGGGGATGTGGTGCGCTACGTCATTGAAGATGGCAGTGACTGGGAGATCGGAACAGGCACCTACACGGCCTCTGGCACGACCCTGACCCGGACTGTAGCTGAGAGTTCCAATGCTGACGCTGCCTTGAACCTAAGCGGTAGTGCGGTGGTGTATGTGTCGGCAACTGACGCTGACTTCAGGGAGGAAACAGTCGGGACAATCTCAAGCAGCACTCTGGACCTGTCCACGGGCAACGTCTTCTCGGACGCCCCCTCTGCCAACGTGACCTATGTGTTCAGCAATCCACCCGCCTCTGGCACCGCCTACGGCTTTACGCTCAAGGTGACACCTTCCGGGACGTACACCGTGACTTGGCCTGCCTCGGTTGACTGGGCTGGCGGAACGGCTCCTGATGCCCCTGCCAGTGGCGAGACGGATGTGTTTACGTTCTACACCCAAGACGGCGGAACTACATATTTCGGCTTCCAAGCTGGGGATGCAATGGCATGACGATTGCTAGGCTGATGCAGATGGCACGGGCTGGGGTTCCTTCTGGGGGTGGTGACGTATGGACCGACCCTGACCTAGCTAATGCCTCTTATGATAGTGTTAGCTTTAGTGTGGCGGGGCAGGAGACGAACCCCTTTAGTGTCGTTTTTAATACCGATGGCACCAAGATGTATATTGTTGGAAACGCATCAGATCAAATTCATCAATACAGCCTCTCAACTGCTTTTGACCTATCAACAGCATCTTACGATTCAGTTTCGTTTTCTGTGGCAAGCCAAGAGACAAACCCATTTGGGTTAATGTTCAACGACGATGGCACCAAGATGTATATTGTTGGCACTGGCAACGATACGGTTTACCAATACAGCCTTTCAACTGCTTTTGACCTGTCAACAGCATCTTACGATTCAGTTTCGTTTTCTGTGGCAAGCCAAGAAGCCGCTCCGTTTTCTTTAGCTTTTAACAACGATGGCACCAAGATGTATGTTGTCGGAGTTGTAAGCGATACGGTTTACCAATACAGCCTTTCAACTGCTTTTGACCTATCAACAGCATCTTACGATTCAGTTTCGTTTTCCGTAGCGAGTCAGTCATTAGAGCCAATGGATGTTCTTTTTAATCCCGATGGCACCAAGATGTATATTGTTGACGCTGTAAGCGATACGGTTTACCAATACAGCCTCTCAACTGCTTTTGCCCTATCAACTGCATCTTATGATTCAGTTTCGTTTTCCGTAGCGAGTCAAGACAGCTTTGCAAGGGGGGTCGCATTTAAGTCTGACGGCTCCAAGATGTATGTCGTTGGCTCTGCCACAGACACCATCTACCAATACTCCACAGCATAAGGACTTCCCATGCTACTCGTGAAAACATCAAACGGACAGGTAGAGCAATTCCCTTACACGCTCGGAAACCTTCGCCGTGACAACCCGCAGACAAGCTTCCCGAAGAAGATCGGGGACGCTATCCTTGCCAGTTACGGCATCTTCCATGTGATGCCTGACGCACAGCCTGATCATGACCCTCTTGTACAAGTTCTTGTACGTGACCCTGAGCCTCACAATAACGAGACAGCGGTCGATGAGGAAACGGGCGAGACCTACAAGACAGGTCGCTGGGTCATCGGCTACACCGCCGAGAATAAACCCCTAGACCAAGCGCAGGATGCTGTTCGCAACCAGCGCAACCGTCTGCTATCCGACACCGACTGGATGGCCCTGAGCGACAACACCATGACGCCTGAATGGGCATCGTATCGTCAGGCGCTTCGTGATATAACGGACCAAACAGGTTTTCCTTACTCTGTTGTCTGGCCCACTAAACCGGAGTAACCGATGCTCGGCTTTTCCCCATTAGCTTCTGCGCCCCTCGCGGATGATGGGGCGATAGCCGCCGTTCCAGACGTGACAGTAACTGTCACAGGCGTCGCGGCCACGGGTGACGTTGGCACGCTCAACGTCACGGGCACCGCCAACGTAGACGTCACAGGCGTCGCGGCCACAGGCGAGGCGGGCTCCGTTGAAGCTGGAGGGGTTACTTTTGCCGACGTTACGGGCGTTGCGGCCACAGGTGCCGTTGGCACGCTTAACGTCACGGGCACCGCCAACGTCGACATCACAGGCGTCGCGGCCACAGGCGCGGCAGGCACGCCCAACGCCACGGGCACCGTCACCGCCGCAGTCACAGGCGTCGCAGCCGCGGGCGAGGCGGGCTCCGTTGAAGCCGGAGCGATTACTTTTGTCGACGTCACAGGCGTCGCGGCCACAGGCGAGGCGAGCTCCGTTGAAGCTGAGACGATTACTTTTGTCGACGTCACAGGCGTCGCGGCCACAGGTGCCGTTGGCACGCTCAACGCCACGGGTTCGGCCAACGTAGACGTCACAGGCGTCGCGGCCACAGGCGAGGCGGGCGCCGTTGAAGCCGGAGCGATTACTTTTGTCGACGTCACGGGCGTCGCGGCCACCGGTGCCGTTGGCACGCTCAACGCCACGGGTTCGGCCACTGCCGCAGTCACAGGCGTTGCGGCCATAGGTGCTGCTGGCACGCTCAACGCCACGGGCACCGCTAACGTCGACGTTACAGGCGTCGCGGCCACAGGCGCGGTGGGTACTGCCGAATCCTTGGTGTCCATCGACGTCCCGGTTACAGGCGTTGCGGCCATAGGCGCGGTTGGCACCGCCAGCGTCACAGGCTCAGCCAACGTCAATGTTACAGGCGTCGCGGCCACAGGACGCGTGGGACAAGTTATCGTCTGGGGTCCAACCATACCTGACCCGGGCACAGTGTGGACTGACGTCGATCCGTCTGATACAACAATCTGGACACCCGTCGCAGCATAAGGCCGAAACCATGCCCAGCACGTACACAGACTCCGGTATCGAACTCATTGGCGACGGCGAGCAGTCGGGCACGTGGGGCGATACGACCAACACCAACCTGCAGATTCTTGACCGGATGCTTTCGCAAGCGGGGGCGATCTCGCTGTCCGGCACGACGCACACGCTGACTGTGTCAGACGGAGTTCTCTCGGATGGCCAGTATGCTGTTCTGGTGTTTGGCGGCAGCCCGACGGGTACTAACACCGTTACGATCTCGCCAAACGACGCACAACGCGTCTTCATTGTAAAGAACGGCTCCGGTGAGTCCGTGATCCTTAGCCAAGGCAGTGGGGGAACTGTGACAGTGGCCGACGGGCGCTCAGCCATTGTCTATTGCGACGGGGCGGGGTCGGGCGCTGCGGTGCTGGACGTGTCGAGCGCGTTTGTTACACCTGCCATTGAAGACATTGGGGCGCTCACACCGACCGACGGAAACTTTATCGTGGGTAACGGAACCACGTGGGTTACCGAGAGCGGGGACACGGTGCTCGCATCGCTTGGTGTGACGGCAACAGCTGCCGAGCTTAACCTTCTTGATGGCGTGACGTGGACGTTGACCGACTACAACACTCTGACCGCCACGGCTGCCGAGCTCAACGCCCTTGATGGCGTGACGTGGACGCTGACCGACTATAACACCCTGACCGCCACGGCTGCCGAACTGAATTTGCTAGATGGTAAAAGCCTGTCTGGGTCGGATGTTGAAATTGTTACCGGCACCGCGGGTACCGCTGGGGATATCGTGCAGTGGAACGCGGACGGCGATCTTGTGTCTTACGGCGCGGCAACGCAGGCTACATCGGCTTGGGAGGCAGGTACAAGCACCACAGAGAGCCTTGTCAGCCCAGCCAAGGTGAAGGCGGCGGTTGATACACTCGCTCTGACGATTGGTGTTGGTCAGACTTGGCAAGACGTTTCGGCAAGCAGAACTGGCGGAGGCACTGCTTATCAAAACACAACTGGAAAACCGATTATGGTTTCCATACAAAGCGTCGGCGGGAACATTGACGTTTCTAGTGATGGTACAAATTGGGTAGAGCTGTTTTTCATGTCTGGTGACAGAACCATACCTCGGGGCGCTCAATTTATTGTCCCAAATCTCCATTACTATAGGCTTAGAACTAGCACTAACATAATCAATTGGGCAGAGTTGAGATAACCCATGCGACACATCGACGAGATCATTGTCCACAGCACGGCGACGAGTCCAAACTGGCGGGCTGGGCACCCCACGGCTGACAAGGTGGCAGAGGTGCGTCGCTGGCATGTCGACGACAACGGCTGGTCAGACATCGGCTATCACTTCCTGATCGACCGGGACGGCACAGTCGCGCCGGGGCGGCCCGTGGCCCGGGCTGGCGCCCACGTTCGGGGGCACAACGCCACCTCCATAGCGATCTCGCTTTTCGGGGGCCGAGGCTCCTCTGCAGCGGACATGTTCGCAGACAACTTCACCCCGGAGCAAGACCGGGCCTTGCGGGCCCTCATCACAGAGCTGCAAACAAAGCACCCCGGTGCCAAGAAGGTCAGTGGGCACAACGAGTATGCCAACAAGGCGTGTCCCGGCTTCAATGCCAAACGCTGGCTCAAAAGCGCGAAGCCTCGCACCTCCCCGGCACAGTCCAGCACGATGCAAGCGTCTGCTGCCTCGATCGCCGGGGCCGCGGGTACAGCGGTAAGCGCCCTTTCGGCGCTCGACAGTGTTGCGCAGTATATCGTCCTCGGGTTTGCTGGGGTTGTGGTTGTGGGTGCTCTGTGGATCATGCGCGAACGTCTGCGCCGCTGGGCGCGGGGTGACCGGTGATCTTGTCTCGCATATACCGCGCGTTGGCGGCAGTGGGGGCCTTTCTCCTGCTTGTGGGCGCAGCTGTCCTGAAGATTCGCTTAAACGCGAAACGTGAGGTGGAACGTGATGCCATGGAAGACACGCTGGACCGGGTGCAGAAAGGCCGCGATACTGTGCGCGACGGTCGTGGGAGTGACCCTGCTGAGCGCCTGCGGAAAAATGAAGGTAAGTGGTAACGCCGGCTGCCTCGCATACGGCGAGGCCCGCCTTGCCATGCCACCTTATGACACGGTCCCGGGCGGCGCGTGGGGCCTGTGGATAGCAGATACTGACGACCGCATGACGGGGACCTGCAGGTAAAACACCTGCTGCATTGTTTCGCACGGCGCAAACGCGTATACTGATCGAAACGCAGTCACGGATACACCCCCGATGCAGTTCCTAAAGCTCCAGTTCAGGCCGGGTTTGAACACCGACTCAACGTCGTACACCAACGAAGGTGGTTGGCGTGACGGTGACAAAATCCGTTTTCGCGAAGGCTTCCCCGAATCTATCGGGGGCTGGGAGAAGCTGACCAGCTCCACGTTTCTTGGCACGTGCCGCAGTTTGCATCCGTGGGTTTCCCTGAGTGGGACGCAGTATATCGGGGTCGGCACCCACCTGAAATTCTATGTGAACCGGGGTGCAGGTTTTTTCGATATTACACCGATTCGGGCGACAACGAGCGCTGGAGACGTGACCTTCAGCGCCACTGACGGGTCGGCCACGATCGAGGTCTCTGACACTGGGCACGGCGCACTCACCGGAGATTTCGTCACGTTCTCCGACGCGGTGTCTTTGGGTGGCGTCGTCACCGCGGATGTACTCAACGCCGAGCATCAGCTAACGCGTATTGTAGACGCGAACACGTATGAGATTGAGGTGAGTGTCGCAGCAAACGCCTCAGACACAGGCGATGGTGGGGCAGCGACCGTCGGGGAGTACCAGATCAACACCGGCCTTGACAGCTCTGTGGTTGGTTCGGGCTGGGGCGCGGACCCGTGGAGCGCGGGCGGTTGGAGCGACCCGGCCACAACCACAGTGCCGGGGGCGCAGCTACGCGTTTGGTCGCAAGATAACTTCGGCGAAGACCTGCTGATGAATACCCACGACGGCGGGATATACTACTGGGACCAGAGTTCCGGACTGAACGCCCGGGCCGTGGAGCTATCGTCTCTGGCGGGTTCCGAGTCGGCCCCCACGGTGGCCAAGAAAATCCTCGTCTCTGACCGAGACCGGCATGTCATCGCTTTTGGATGCGACGGGGAGTTCACCTCCGGCACGCAAGACCCCCTACTGATCCGCTTTTCGGACCAAGAAAATTTGACCGAGTGGCGCTCTTTGCCGGACACCACTGCTGGCAGCCTGCGGATCGGCTCCGGGTCGGAGATTATGACTGCTATCGAGACAAAACAGCAGGTGCTTGTGTTCACCGACGTCTCTCTGCACACCATGCAGTACCTCGGCCCGCCGTTTACGTTTGGTCTCACCGAGATTGCCACGGGAACAAGCATCATCGGGCAGAACGCCGCGGTCGCGGTAAACGACACCGTGTTCTGGATGGGCTCGGGCGATTTCTACATGTTCGACGGTACAGTGCGGAACCTACCCTGCCCGGTGTCAGACCGGGTTTTTGACGACTTGAACATTACGCAAGCGGACAAAGTCATCGCCGGGAGCAATAGCGATTTCTCGGAAATCTGGTGGTTCTACCCATGTTCGCAGAGCTCTGAATGTTCTCGCTACGTGGTGTACGATTACGGTCAGGACCTCTGGCATTTTGGTGTTCTGGATCGCACTGCGTGGATACCGCGCGGGGTCTTCGGCTATCCTATAGCAGCGGCTCCCGACAACCATCTCTACTATCATGAGATCGGGGTCAACGACGGGAGCACCAACCCGCCCTCCGCGATCAGCTCTTACGCCGAGTCCAGCGAGTTTGACCTTGGGGACGGGTATCAGTTCATGTTCGTGAACAAGATCATCCCGGACGTAACTTTCCGTGGTTCCGAGGAGACGCCCCGGGCAACCATAACCCTCACGGCGCGGAACTTCCCGGGTAGCCCATTGGGTGACACCGCCGGCGGAACCGTGTCTCGCACGGCAACAGTGCCGGTAGAGCAGTTCACGGAGCAGCAGCACGTTCGCCTGCGTGGCCGGTCCATGCGCTTCCGGATCGAAGCTGACCAATACAACACCGCGTGGAAGCTGGGCAGCCCTCGGCTCGGCGTCCGCCCTGACGGGAGGAAGTGATGTCTACGAACAACAACTTCCCGTTCTTCCCCGAAGCCCCTGCCGACTATGACCGGCGGTACCTCACGCAAGTGGTGCGGGCGTTTTCGATTTTCGCCCAGCAGGTCAAGAACCCGGGCCCACTGCGGGCCACCGAACTGCAAATCACGGATTCTACTAGCAACACACCCACCGGGGTGCTCACGTATAACAGCGTGGCAGACACACTGGACCTATCTCATCTGAACGGGGTGTCACAGCAGATCGGCTTCGAGACATATATGCGCGTCGAAAACGCCACTGGCAGCACTATCGAGAATGGTACAGTCGTAGGCTTTTCCGGGGTAAACGGCGAAGTAAAGATCGCCCCATACACAGCCAACTCTAGCGCAAACGAGTTATACTTCGTCGGTGTCACCACGTTCGAGATGGAAGACGGCGACGTTGGCCCGGTCACGATCTACGGCAAGGTGCGGGGGGTCAACACAACGGGCTCTTCGGTCAGCGAAACATGGGTAAAAGGCGACATCCTGTACGCCTCCCCAACGGTCGCGGGTGGTTTTACCAAGGTGCGCCCGACCGCACCAAATGTGGTAATTCCGGTTGCTGCAGTGCTGACGGTTGACGCCACCGACGGAGAACTTCTGGTTCGTCCGACAATCCCCATGAGTCTGGACTACGGCGTCTTCGACTCAACGACGGACCAGACGATCGCCACGATTAACACGGCCACGGCGATCACGTTTGACAACACGTTGTCTTCCAACGGTATCACGGTCGGCACGCCGGCGTCTCGACTCGTGGCTGCTCAGCCCGGCTTTTATCAGGTTGTCGCAACCCTGCAGTTAGCGTCGGGAAGCTCATCAGCAAAGAGCGTCTATGTCTGGCTGCGCAAGAACGGCACTGATGTGCCGGACACGGTACGGGCGGTGACCGTCAATATCAACGGGGGGTTCACGCCGATCTGCGTGACGTACCCTATATCCCTGACGGCATCGGATTACATCGAGTTCTACTGGGCCGCCGACGATACTGACGTGACGCTGAGCGCCCTGACCGGGCTTGCGTTTGCCCCGGATGCCCCTGCGGTTCTTGTTGAGGTATCCCAGATACAGCTTTAACCCGGGGGATTACATATCCCGAAGCATGTGCTAAGGTGCATGAAACCGACCATCTATTTTGAGGACGCCATGGTACTCCCTCTCGCTCTAGGACTTCTCGGATCGGGCCTTGCCGGCGCAGGTGCGCTCGGTGCGCTCAGCCCTCTCATCGCAGGTGCCCTTGGCACAGGTCTCGGGTCTGCGGTGCAGGAAGGTAGCCTCGAAGAGGGCATCAAGTCCGGGCTCGGCGCGCTCGCTCTGGGCGGCATCGGCGGGGCTCTCACCGGGGGCATGGCCGGTGCAGCGGGGCCAACGGCCACATCTGCGGGGTCCGTCAGCGGACCTATGTCACAATCGCTACGCCCTCTTGCCAGACCAGACGCACTGGGCGCGGCGGCACGCGGCGCTGGAGCCGCCGGTGGCGGCGGTATCATGGACACCCTGAGAAACATGCCGTCTGGTTTTTCCGCTGTAGGCGCGCCCCCGGGCGGCGCTATGTCCGGTGGCCTCGGGGCAATGGCCAAGCAGGGTCTCCAGCAAGGTGTGATGACCGGTGCCGGCCTCGGAACTGCATACGCGGGTGCCATGGACGCGATGCGGCCGCCTGAGATGGAAGTTCCCGGGCAAGGCCCCGGGGCACCAGAACCTGCGCCCTCAACCCGGCGGCAGATGCGCCCCGGGCCGTCCTACCGCCCGGGTTACGACCCCGAACCTATGTATTTCAGCCCGTCGATATACAGCGCGGGCGAGGTCGGCAAGCTCGCCGGTGGCGGTATGGTGGAGTACCAACCGTCCGGCATGGGGACCATGTACATGCAAGAGGGTGGTCTGGCGGACATGGTGGCCAGCCCTGCGCAAGCCCCGGCGGCCCCCCAGATGAACGAGAAAGAGCTGGTGCAGATGACGATCCGGGCCGTACGCAGCGAGCTGCCGGAAGAAACCGCGGCTATCGTGCTTGGCCAATTCGTGCGAGAGTTCGGCGAGGACGCCCTCCGCAAGCTGGTTGACGACGTGCAGAGCGGCAAGGCCAACGGCCCGCGCGGCGACGTCACCGGCCCGGTCAAAGGCCCGGGCGATGGGATGGATGATCTGGTGCCCGCGGCCATGGACGATGGCAGCCAAGACATTCTGCTGAGCAACGATGAATACGTGGTCGATGCGCCCACGGTGGCTATGCTCGGGAACGGCTCCAGCGAAGCGGGGGCCCGCATCCTCGACAAGATGCGCGAAGACGTCCGCCAGAAAAGCGTCGGCCGCAAGGCACAGCCCAACCAGATTGACCCGCGGGAGGTGATGCCGGCATGAAGGACGTAACGACACAACTGCACATGTCGCCGGTTCCGACCGCGGTGTTGGATGTCGTATGGCCCGATGCCAAGGAGCTTTTGGGTATGGCGGTTGATGCCACCCATGGTGTCTACGATATTGAAAGTATCTGGCAGGGGCTCATCACTGGCGAATACGCTCTGTGGGTGGTCCTCGACGACGGCACGCCGATTGCGGCGTTGACCACGCGTATTTGCCAATACCCCAACGGGCGGGGCTTGGCTCTCGACTGGATTGGCGGCAAGCGCATGGCAGAATGGCTCCCCATGGTGCATGGGGTTATGAGTGATTATGGCCGGGAGAACGGCTGCACCCACCTCGAAGGCTACGGCCGGAAAGCGTGGGGGCGCTGGCTTGAGAAATACGGGTGGAAGCCGATCTACACCGCGTACAAAATGGAGTTGACCGATGGGTAAAGGTAGCAGCGCGCCGACGTCATCGAACGTCACACAGACTAACCTGCCGGAATACGTCCGCCCGCAGTTTGAACGCCTGCTTTCGCGCGCAGAGTCGCAGTCGATTACGCCGTACCAGCCGTTCCAAGGCCAGCGGATCGCCCAGCCGGGCACCGACATCAACATGGCCTACGACATGACGCGCAACGTGGCTACGAGCGGTGTGCCGGGTTTGCCGCAGGCAACGGGCGCTGTGGCGGGGAACATTGGCCAAGGGCAACAGATAGCTCAGGGCGCCGACCCGTACCAATTTGACCCCACGCAGACTTTCACCGGGGAAAACGTCGGCCAGTACATGTCGCCGTATATGCAGCAGGTGCTGGACGTGCAGAAAGACCAAGCGCGCAGGCAGTTTGCAGAACAGGGCGCGGGACGTGCGGCCGAGGCGGTACAGGCCGGGGCCTTCGGGGGTTCCCGTCAAGGTGTTCAGGAAGCGATCGCAGAGCGCGAGCTGCTTAACCGCATGGCGGACATCCAAGCCACTGGGCAGCAGCGGGCGTTCGAGTCTGCACAGGATGCGTTCGGGGCCGATCGGTCCGCCATGTTCGCCCGAGAGCAGGCGCAGGCCGGGGAAGATCAAGCGGCACGCACCCAACAGCTTCAGGCTCTCGGTTTCGTGGGGGATCAGGCGCAGCAGCTGGTGGGTATGGGCGAGACGGCCCGGGCCGCAGACATACAGGGTTCGCAGCTACTTGAAACGGTCGGTCGGGCCGAGATGGGCCAAGAACAGCAAGGTCTCGATATCGCCTATCAAGATTACCTGCGCCAGCAAGCGTATCCGGAACAACAGCTACAGCAGTTCTCGTCGATCTTGCGCGGGGTGCCGGTGCAGCCGGGTGCAATAACAACTGGATACGCGCCGTATAACCCGCTCCAGCAGGCGTTGGGCGCGGGGCTCACCGGGCTCAGCCTTTACAGGGGACTGTCGGGATGAACATGTTCGAGATGCAGGAGAGGCTCAAAGACTTCTCCAAGGATCAGCTGGTCCAAGAGATGCAGATGCCGTCGGGCACTGCGCCGCCCTTTCTTGTTCTGACGGAACTCCAGCGCCGCACGCGAATGGAGCAGGCCATGAAGGCCGACGGACAAGGCGCACCGCAGAGCACCGTGGCTGAGGACGCTGTCGCGAGCGCGGGCGTGCCGCAGGGCGGACTCCAGCAAATGGCGCAAGCTCTGGCCCCTCGCACGGACATGACCGGGAACACCGGTGCCGCTCCGGTGCAGCAGATGGCCGAAGGTGGCAGTTTGAGTGACGACGCAAAAGCGCGCCGCGGATTTGGTAGAACCTCCTATCTCAGCGGACTTGTCAATCCCGGCGGCTCAGGGACATCTGGTGATGGTCGGCTCTCTCGCATGAGAGCCGCCCTTGAGTCTCGCAACAGAGACCGCCTTCAGGAATACGAAGACTATTTTAATACCAGAAGTACAGAAACCGGATATATTTTTCCATTTCCGGAAGCAGTAAACCCTGTCGATGCGGCGATTGACGCTATTCAAAGGTATCGCGGGGGAGATCATGTTGGCGCTGCGCTTGAAGCCGCGTCTATTCCCCCCGGAGGCGCGCTGCCGTCCGCCGCAATTCGCGCCATTGCTCCTGAAATTTATGAGCTTTTTGTCCCTGTTTCGGAAGATGAGGGGTCTGTTGACGAAATGGCCGAGGGTGGCGAGGTGCGCAGCACCGGCGCACAGGTCCAGAGCGTCATTGACCAAGTCATGGGTGGTGGGTCAACCAGCCCGGTTGTGCCCCAGATCATGTCCTTTGCTGACCGGGCAGCACAGCTGCCCGTCATGGCGCCGCCGCAAGCGGTGCAGCCGCAGATGCCCCAGACTGCCCCGACGGGGGGAATGCCCGACATGTCAGGTATGGAGGTTGGTGAGCTCGCGGGCATCATGAACTCCGCCCCCGACCGCACCACGCGCGAGGCGGCGCTGGAGGCTATGAAAGCCGCACAAGGCCCGAGCGGCGGATTTAACGACCCGTCTGGCAAAGGTATTTCAGGCTTGATTCTCGGTCTGGCTGGAAAACACAACGACCCGAACGACAGCTACATCAAGAACCCCCAAGCCGAGGGGTATCGCGGAGGGCGAGACCCACAAGGCCGCGCCGAAGGTGGCGTTATTCGTTACCAAGAAGGCGGGCGCGTTGACGTGCCGGAGAAGGTTGCGACGGATCGTGCGGTTATTGCCATGGCAAACCGCATGGGCATGTCTGTGCAGGAGTACCTCGACAACCTCGACCCGGAGGCGCGCCGCCAGTTCGTGCGTAACGTCGAGAAGCGCGAAAACATGGACCTCTCTGAGGACGACGCCGCCTACGATGCTTTCATGGATCGGACCCAGAATTACCTTGAGCTGCCGTCTCAGGAAGACCTCGACAACCGGTTCTCTCGCCAGCAACAGGACGAGCGTTTTGGCTTTTCCAACATCCCGTCGCAGATGCAGCCTCCCGCCGAGGGTGCCGGGTTGACCGGGATCAGCGATATGCGCAGCTATCGCGAGCAGCTTCGGGATATGGGCAGGCAGTCTGTGGCACCGGGTGCGCGCTTGCAGCCCCCGACAATGCAGAGCCCCCTGCCTGCTGAGCGGTTTGCTACGATGTCAACCGAGGGTTCCGTTGGCCCCTACATCATGCCAGAGATGGTCGACGACTATCGCGCCGCGCGCACACGGGCGGCTATGGATTCCCCCCTTTTGGGGAGCAGGGCGGGCGAAGTGATGCCTGACCCCGGTCTTCGCGATGATGAAAGGGCAGCGCGCGGTTTTGGCCGCACGTCCTATATGAGCGGGCTCATGGAGCCGGCGGACTCTCCCGGGTTTTTGAGCGAAGGCGCGTCCTCAATTTTTGACTACATCCCAGATGTGAATGCTGGGATCAACGCCATCACTGATTTTGCAAGTCCTTATCGTCTTGCCGACAGCATCTCTAGGGCGCGGGAAGAGCTGGCCACAACAGATGACCCGAATGTTCGCCGTGGTTTGGAAAGCCAAATTTCTTCCATGGAATCTTTGATCGGAGCATCCGAAGCCTTGGGTGAAAACGTCATAGCCCCTGCCACGGACGCCGTAACCGACGCGGGTGCACTGGCAATGCGGGCGGTGAGCAACCCGCTCTTGCGTGGCGCGGGTAGAGTGGCCAGCACGTTCAGTCCGGGCGTCGGGGGCGCTATTTTGGGCTTGGCGGACACAGCCAGTGAAACTGCAGACAGGTTGGCCTTGACAGGTCAAGTTGAAGACTCTGGCACCGCTGTCGACATGGCCGCAGAAGCAGAACGTTCTGCCGAAGAGGTCGCTGATTTGCGTGACGAGGCTGGGATCACACAGTCTCTTCCTTCCCCGGCGACGCGCGCCGCGCCTTCTGGCCCGAGCGGCGGAGGCGGAGGTGGGGTTGGTGGCGGCGGTGCTGGCGGGGTGGGAACCCCGGCCAACGCGCCTATGTCTGACAACGAGCGCATGCTCAACCAAGACAAGTGGCTCTCCCTCGCACGGGTCGGCCTTGGCCTCATGTCGTCACAGGCGCCCACCTTCGGACAGGCGCTCGGCGAGGCTGGCGCAGCCGGTCTGGACTCTCTGACCAAGGCCCGCGAAGACTATCTCGAGCGCAAACAGACTGAAGAGATGATGGCCATGCGCCGCGCGGCGCTGTCCGCACGGGGTGCTGGCGGTGGCGGTGGAGATGGCGTCTACGACCCCCTCGGGGGCATCGACACGGACATGGGACGTCGGCTGGAAACGCTAAATTCCCGCGCCGAACGGCTTCAATTAGAGTTGGACATGCTCGGAGAAGCGCCGCGCACGGGGTTCCTCGGCTTTGGTGGCCCTGACGCAGAGTGGACGAAGGCTGAAGAAGAATTGAGACGTGAATTGACAGAGACCCTAAATGCGCGGGATAACCTTGAGAGGGCGCTCGGTATCGGTGTATTGGGCGGTTCTGTCGCCCCCGCCGCTACAGAGGCGCCGTACTCAATAACCGACGTCAGATAATAGGGGAGCCTCATGGCAGAGATTGTTGTACCGGGACCGGTAAGTGGGCGTCGCTACGGCTTCATGATTTCCGGGGACACCCCGACCGTCGACGAACAGATGCGGATTGACGCTGCCATCCGCCAGCAGGAAGACCAATACGCCGGGGAGTTCGAGGCGCAGTACGGCGACCGGCCAGCGGGCACGGAAGCAGGAGTGCTGGATTACCTCGGCGAGTTCCCAAAAGGTCTCGGGCGCGGCGCGGTCGGCATCGGCGAGTCTGCCGCCCTTGGTATCGCATCGCTTCTGCCTGAAGAATACGAGACACCGACGCGCGAGGCGATCCGGCGCGGTGCGTACAGCCTGAAGCCGCAGGTGGACATCGGCCTCGAAGAAACGGTGTCTGGCAAATTCGGCGAAGCTGTCGGTTCGTTCCTGCCCCTTCTAGGCGCTTCAGCCCTCCCCGGCGGTATGGGCATTGCCGGCGGCCTTGCTGTTGGCGCTGGTGCAGGTGAGGCGAGCGAGCGGGCCCGCGCCGCGGGTGCCACTGTTGAAGAACGTGCACAGGCTCTCCCTTTCGGCGCCGCCGTGGGCGCATTGGAGCTGGTCCCGATCAAGTTCATGAAAGCGCTGGGCCGTGATGGCACGTTGTCTGTTGCCCAGCGGATCGCGCGCATCGCCGAATCTGCCGGGGTGGAGGGCGCCCAAGAGGCTGCCGCCGAAGTGGCCCAGAACCTCATCTCCCAGAACATCTACAACCCCGAACAGGGCACGTTTACAGGCACCGGCGAGTCCCTCGGGTATGGCGCTGGCGTTGGCGCGCTGGTGCAGGGGCTTATGGATCTGGCAATCCCGGGCCGGAGCCGGGCACCCACGGTCGCTCCAGAAACGGACGAGACGCGGCTTTTGCCGCCGCCCAGCCAAGAAGAAATCGACGCAGTTTCGCCACAACAGGAGACCCAAGATGTTGAACCGTCTGGCCTGCCGGACCCTGCAGGGGATATCACGACAGCTACTCTTGACCAGCTTGGCGTGCCGAAAGCTGCACCGTCGTATAAGCGCATCCCAACAATCGCAGACCGCGAAGACCAGCTGCGCATGTTGTCAGACTTCGCAAACGCCACCAAAGACCCACGCGCAGAGGCGAATGTCCGAACCTTCATTGAGCAGGCAAGGTCGGCCGATCTATCAGCCGTATCCCCAGAACTATCTGACTTTGGAGACGTCGGAGCTCGAGATGGCGTTCGAGGTGATGTTGGACCCGAGCGGGGAGATACCGGAGAAGTTGCAGCACCTGACGGAACAGGACTGGATGTGCCTAGAGGGCGTACTGGACCTCCTGCTGGAACAGTTGGAACGCAACCCACTGCACTGACCGAAAGCGAGGCGTTTGAGCTTGCCGCGCAGCAAGCTGCTGAAGCCCGCCCGTTCTCCGGGCCTCTTTCAGACGCTGAGTACCGTGCTCTGTCTTCCGGCGATAAACAGAGGTACCTTCGGGAAGTAGGACTCCCGCCGCTCCCCGAGGTGGCTGAGCCGCCCGCTCAAGCAGAGATGGGTTTTGAGGCTGAGCCCACTGCCGACGCCCTCAAGAAGGCGCGCGAAGCCGTGCGAGAGTATGCCAAGGCCAACCCAGCCCTTCGGGTGACTAAAGGAGACATCGACAAAATCGCCGGGCGCGTCGCGCAAACCGGCCAGACTGTTGATGAAGCGGCAGCGGATATTCTGGCGCAGGCGGAGGCCGTAGGCCGCACTGGGCCGCGGGCCGAACCGGCACCAGAGGCAGAGCCTATCCCCGGCTTCGACGAGATGCCGGACGAGGCGGCGCCCAAAGCGCAGAAAGACATCACCGCCGAAGAGATCGAGTCCCGCGCCGCGGCGGCGCCGGAGCCGGAGCCCACGCCGGAGCCGGAGCCCACGCCGGAGCCCACGCCGGAGCCGGAGCCCACGCCGGAGCCCACGCCGGAGCCCGAAGGGCTCACTACTGCCGAAATGGCGCCGGTTGACCGCAACGTCATCCCGGGACGCGCCACCGGTGCCGCGGGTCAGGTTATACCCGAGGGTATAACGCCCGTGCCGGGCAGGGAGCCGGAGCTACGCCCCACCACGGAAGGCGAGGCCGAGATCAACGCGGCAGTGAACGCGGTCCGGGCACGCAAGGCGCAGCAAGACAGGACGGCCGACGCAAATGCCGCCGCGGAAATTCGCCGGAAATTCGCCGGAAATTCGCCAGAGCTGCAAGAGTTCACCCGGGAAGAGGTTGTCGCCGACCCCGACAGGGACATCACGTCCGTCGAGGACAAGCAGGCCGTCTTGGTCCTGCTCGACAAAAAGTTCACCAAACGGGAGAAAACTTCTACGAACCCTGAGTGGGCTGCACACGAGTATTTCCGCAAGCACGCGGATGCCATGACCGCACTCGACACGATAGCCTACGACGCTATCGCCGCGCCTACGAAGTTCGCCAAAATCACCGACGACATGAGCCCCGGAGCCAAGGAGTACTACAGCCAGACCGGGCGGCAATGGGGCACTTCGGCGGGTAAGTGGGTGCTGGACAACCTGAGCCGGGACGCCCGGCTGGCGGTGTTCGAACGGCTGGACTTCTATCGCCCCGAGACCAACAAAGCGGCGCAGCGCGCCGTAGCCGCCGATCGTGACAAGATGGTTGAGCGGGGTCGCACCTACCGCGAGTACATGGGAGACCAGACAGGCGATTACGTCGGCGTTACTCCCGACACAGAAACTGCACAGGAGCTGGGTTTCGGCACTGAAGACCTTGGCGGCCTCGCAGCGGATTTCTCCCCCACCGCAGCGCTCGACATGCCGATGCACCCGCAGGTGGTCCGTGCGTTCATGCGAGGCGATGTCAACGCTGCGCTTGACGGTATCATCGCTACTGCAGGCTCTCCCGAGGCGTCCAAACTGGCCGCCCAGCTGCGGCCGTTCGTGCAGAACGTCACGCTCCGGTCCTTCACCCCGGAGCAGATGTCTCGGATCAGCGAGGTGTTCCGCGGCGGGCGCCGGACCCCCGCAGCGGGGGTGTATATCTCCCGGTACAACGAAGCCGATCTGCAGGCGGCCGAGACCTATGCACCCGAGCGCGTCGCCATGCGCCGGGAGCTTGGCGGGTCCGTCATCCTCAACAGTCAAACTGGCTTCACACCGAGCACGTTTCTGCACGAGCTGATCCACGTGGCGACGATCGCCACGCTGGACAACAAGGCGCACCCGCTGACCAAACAGGTTGAGACCCTGCTGACCAAGTCCCGAGAGATCATCCCTATCAGCGAGAACGGCTTGCTGAACCGGTACGAGTTCGTGTCTGAGGCCATGACCAACCCAGCGTTCATTCAGGACTTGGCCAAGATCGACGTCGGCCTCGGCAAGGAGAAGTTCACGCTGCGGCAGCGTATCGTGCACGCACTCGCCAACTTCGTGCGTCAGGTACTCCGCAGGCCGCAGAAGAAGCTCGGCACGGTGAAGACCGAGATCGACCAGATGTTCGACGACCTGCTGGCGCCCGAGCCGTCACAGCGTGGTGTGGGTTCGCTCTACGAAGCGGCCTTCCGCCCCAACGGCTACCGGGACAAGATGAACAGCATGAAGGACCGGATCGTCGAAGCCACGCCCGGGAACATGCAGGAGCTCGAGACGCTGGGGCGTCAGGTGTTCACCGACCCGGCAATGCTCAAGGCGCGGGACTTGACCATCCGCAGTAGCATGGGGATGCAGTACGTCGTTGAGAACGCGGCGAAGTATTTCCCCAGCGCGCCCAAACTCTACGAAGTTGTCAACAAGCGGCAAGCGGAGCAAAACCGGCTCACCGAAGAAGTCGACGAGACCGTGGCACCGATCGAGACCTACTTGAAGGGCGTCGGCCCCGACGGGGTGCAGCGGTTCACCAATATGATGACAGAGGCCAACCGGTTGGACGTCGACCCGCGCAAGCCTCGGTCAGAGTATGACCAATTCAAGCTGGAGTACGATGTACTGGACGCTACAGGGGACGTCGTGGAGACGAAAACGGAACGGTTCCTGACGCGGGAGGCGCGCGCCGCGCGCTATAAGACACTGCGGAATAACCCCAAGCCGAACCGGTCAAAACCCAGAAACACATACGACCCGACGGATGACAAGAACGTGGACCGGCTGGAGGCACATGCCCGGATATCGCGGGAGTACAACAGCGGCAGTTTCGGCCCGGAGGGGCGCGCTGCGTTCAACCGGGCCTTCGGCATGCACCGCGCGCAACTTGCGGAGCTAGGCCCGATCATCGACGCACGGCTGGACGCTATGCTCCCCGGGCAATCCACAGCGCAGCAGCGTGTGTACAAGAAGTTCTTCGCAAAGATGCGGGCTGAAAAGCTGCTGGACATGTACATGCCCCTGCAGCGAGAGGGTGACTTCGGCCTGTCCTACGTTGCATATGAGCCCCTGACGAATAGCGTGGAGCCGAAAAAGCACCACTTCTCGAGTGCGCGCGTCCGCAACATGGCAATCCGGTTTCTTCAGGAGGAGCAGGCGCGGAGCCCCGACTCCAAGATCGACGACATCACGTCGTTCGACGCGGCGGATGACCCGGTGCGGAAACAGCGGCCGCCCATGGATTTCATTCTGGCCCTGCTGAACAAGATCGAAGGCAGCGGGCAGCTCGGCGACCCGAAAATCGCCGAGGAAGTGCTGGACCTATATTTTGAAGCTATCCCGGAGAGTTCGTTCCTGCGGACTTTCGAAGCCCGCAAGGGCGTGCGGGGGTTTGAGTTAGACATCACCCCTCTGGAGGAACTTCTGAACCAGACGCGTTCTGCACAGGACGTCGTCGCCAACATCAAGCGCGGCGGCATGCGGACCGCATCGGCGCTTGCGGACATTAAGTACAAGACCGAGGCGGAGACGCTCCTACGAGACCTTAAAGAGGAAGGAAATCGCTTTATAAACGAGGTCAACCCGCAGAACCCCGACCCCCTCGAGGCTGCGGCTAATCAGAGCGAAGCGAGTATGTACCTCAACATCCTGACCGACTACGCCGACAAGGCTACGTTCCGCCGGGCCAGCTTCTCTCGCGACCTTAACGCGCTTGGGTACACCATGTTCCTCGGCGTGAACGTGTCGACTGCCTTCCTGTCTTTGGCCGGCGTAGTCAATTTCTTGTTCCCGATGCTCGCCCCGAAGTATGGTGCCAGAAACGCCCTATCGGCGTTCGGCGCGGCGTCTCGTATTCTTGGCCAGTCCGGCGGTAGCCGCATGGTTAGCCGGATCGGCGAGGACGGCAAACCCGAGCGGGTGAAGAAGAAAATCTTTGCCTACGACATGTCGATGTCCAACCTAGACTACACCCAGCCCGAAAACGAGTGGCTCAAGCCACTGTTTGAGGCAGGGGAGCTTGTGGGTGCTTTTACCCGGTCAGCGGCACAAGACAGCATAGATGCGACCCGGGCCCGCAGTATAGCCCAGAAGATCGCCGCATGGGCCGGCTTCCTGCAACACCACCTCGAACGCTACGTCCGGGAAACAAGCATGGGCGCCACGTACCTGCTGGAGCTGTACAAGAACATGCCGCAGCGGAATACCATGAGCTTCAAGCAGTTCCAGAAGCAACTGCGTGAGGGTCGCATCGCCGTGCCGGAGGCACTCGGCAAGGCCGCCGCGACCGAAGCCCTAAGTCTGTCGGACAAGGTGAACGGCAGCATCTACGCGGCCACGGGGCCCCTGTGGTCCATGGGTAACTGGACGTCCAACGTCTACCTGTTCCGCAGATACCCGCTGGCCATGCTCAACCTGCTTGGCTACACACTGAAGGAAGCCCTCAAGGGTGCGTCGGCGGAAGACCGTCGGATTGCGCGCATGCAGTTCGCTGCCATGACGGGCAGTCTCGGCATGCTAGGCGGTATCGCAGGTCTGCCGGGGTTCTATATGGTCGAGGCCATGTACAACTCGTTCAAGGACGACGAGGACGAAGACTTCGAAACCATGATCCGCACCGGTGTCCTCGGCGAGCGTGGTCTGACCGGCGTGGTGGACTACTACACTGGGCTCAGCGTCTCCAGCCGCCTCGGCCTGTCAGGCGTGTTCTACAGGCCGGGGTTTTCGCAATCGGACCGCCCGTTTGGGTGGACACTCGCCGAGGCTATGGGCGGCCCGCTCGTCGGCTTGTTCAGCAAGTACACAGACCGGGTGCCGTACTTCTGGGAGGAGGGCGAGTACTGGCGCATGACCGAGACACTCCTGCCGACGGCACTCGGCAACGCGATGAAGTCCATGCGCTTCGCTGCCGAGGGTGCCCGCACCATGCGCCATGACCCCATCGTCGACGACATCGGCCCGTTCGGTGTAGGTGCGCAATTCTTCGGTTTCATGCCCAAAGAATACGCCCGGCAGCTCGCGGAAAACAACTACCTGCGGGGGGTAGACAATAACGTGAACACCAAGGTTCGTAAGCTCTTGTCCCGGCGCAACAAGGCCATTCTATACGGCACCGCCGATGAGGTACGTGACGTGGAGCGCGACATCCGGAAGTTCAACCGCACGTACCCGCATGCGCAGATCGGCCCGGAGACCAAACGAAAATCTCTCCGGTCTTTCCAGCAGCGTACGGGGCAGACCCACTACGGCTTGTTCTGGAGCAAGAAGAACCTGCCGCTCCTGCAGCAAGCGAGTGACGACTTCGGCCGGGCAACGGTGTTCTCCGAATAAAAAGCCCCGCCACAAGGGCGGGGCAGGTTATCAGGGAGGAGAGAGACTATGACGTCTCAGCGCCACCCTGTCATGCTATGCGCCAGATGCGAACCCCCCATAGGTCTTTCTCTGGGCGGATAGCCACACGCATCTTCCACCCGCGACGGGCGAATATGCCGCCCGCCTGCTTCAGTGCTTCCGTGGTGTTGATGCAGGGCAGGAACACTGACGACCCCACCCGCATGGCATCCCAGTCCACAGCGATCAGTACGCCGTCCGGACCGACCTGATCAAGTGTCAGAACTCCCATTGTCCAGCTCCAGATCACGGCAGTCCACAGCGATGGCGTTCACCGACGGCAGATTGAGCTTCGTGCCCTTGCCAAGCCGAACCCGCTGGCGAGAGCCGCCCATGTTTTCGAACACGCCCTTCAGAACCGAGTCGTAGTTCAGATATTGCTCGGCGCACCACTCCTTGAACGGCTTCTGCAGCAGATACAGCATCTTGGTATCCGTCTCGTACCGGGCCACCAGCTTGCCACGCGGCGTCTGCTCCGGCACCACAAGGCTGTCCAGACCGTCGCCGCTCGACGTCTGCCCCCGGCGGTCCTCGGTGCTCTTGATCCACAGAATAGCGCCGTAGTTGTCGGTGACATAGTTGGTGATGTGCGTCTCGACAGAACTGTTGGACTCCAGCTGCTGGCGCTTGTTGAGGGTGATGAGTTCCACGGCCCAGTCCCGCAGCTTCTTCGGGTCATAGTCCAGCACGCCCAGCTTGTTACCCAGCATGGCCGCGGCCACGGTCACAGCACCGGTGATGGACCAGAAGCGGTCCTTGGCTGCGAGGCCGGCGGCTTCGTCGATCTGCTTCTGCACCTCGTCGATCAGCTTGGAGACCGCGAGTTTGTTCTGCATGATATACTGCACGAAGGGGAGACCGACATGCCCGCAGTGCTTCCCGACCTGCTTCGACAGCGCGTCGGTCTCGGCCTTTTCCGCAAAGTTGTACGACTGGGCGTGGTACTCGAGAATGCGGTACGGCTCCCCCTCGGCCTGAGCCTTGAGGTTGCGTATCTTGCCCACGAGGGCTTGGTTGGTGGTGAACCCGCAGCTGGTCTTCCACGGCTTGCCCGTGGTGCGTTCGGCGTTGCTGCCGCTGGACATGCGGCCTTTCTGCTTACCCGTCTGCATCTGGTAGATGATGTCGGACACGGCCCGGGCGTCGAGGTTGGTCATCTCGTCCCACTGGGCGGGCAGGTTTTTCAGCACCTCAAGCCGGTTCATGCGGAAGTTCACCGTGTCGCCGGCCTCCATGATCAGCATGCCCGGATCGCCGAATGCAGCGAGGCCGATCTTCTGGGCCGTGGTCTTACCATGGCCGGACCCGTCGCTGTACAGGGAGAACATGGCCGCGTTGTAGGGCGTCAGTGCCATGAGCGGCGCCGCAAGTGTCAGGCACACCATGAACTGGAAGGGCTCCATGCCGTCCCGGTTGAAGAAGTTGGCCTGCTCCGACCAGCCCTCCAGAGTGCCCAGAGACTTGAACGCCGGCATGAGTGCCGCGGTCTCGGTGGTCGGTGGGTTGTACTCATGCCGGTCGGCGAAAATTTCCTTGGACCCCAACACAAAGGACTCCAGCGTCTCGTCATCTGTCCAGCCGAACTGCCTGTGTGCGGTGTCCGCCACCGTGTTGGATTGCAGGTGTGATACCCACGAGTTTGCATATACCATGATTTTCTCCCATGCTTTCTTGCTGTTCGCCACGACGCCACGCGCCGATAGCACCTTACGAAGTTCATCTGAGGACGTAGCCTGACCCAGCGTAACCGTGAACTCCCGAACCCCGTCCCGTGGCAGGTGCAGGCGGGCGACAAGCGCCTCGCCCTCGTCCGCGTCGTAGACCCGGCGCACAAAGTATAAATCGTTAACATACACACAGTCATCGTATGGGTCGCCGTCGTCGTCCCGCATCTTCACAAACACGCCGCCGCCCCGGCCTCGGAAGTACGGCTTCGGGAAGTCTGGTATCGTGAACGTCTCGGTCTGGCCTGTCTCGGCGTTCTCGGCCTCGACCGTGCGGTCTTCTTCCCGGTCCTCAGCCACCTGCATACCCAAGGCGATCGGGGATTTGAACCTACCGCGTAACGGGCAGTCTCCGCACACCCCCGGGTTCAGGTCGTCAAACTTCTCGCATGTGTAAGGCCCGACGGCGCGACCCATCTTCTTCTCGGTTTCCTCTGGGCAGTACCCGGGGTGGCCCCGGGACATCAGGTGTGCCGCCTTCAAACCGTCGGTGCAGAACTTGGCGATCGACAGCCCTGCCCGCCACAGCGGCTCAGGGGTATCTGCTTGGTTCTCGATGATGCCTTTGATCTGGGCGCACCCCTTGCCGCCCAAGGTCTTCTGCACGATCTGCTTGAACACCGCTTCCTTGCTGTTGAGCAGGCGCTCCATGGTGTCCGTCGTTTTGCCCATCAGGCTGTTGCCCGAGAACATGTCGGTTATACCACCCGTATAACCGTCCAATGCAGTCTTGAACGTCTCGGGGTCGGTCGGCTCAGCCGAACCACCCACCAGAACTTCCACCCGTGCAGACGTCGAAGCCTTGTAATTGTGTGTGCCCGGAACCCGCAGGATACGTGCCGCGTCGGCCGTCACCGAAGGGTCTGCGCCGAATTCATTGGCCGCACAGGCGCGTTTCAGAGCTTCCGCCAAAGGACGCCACTCGTCGACACTCAGCGGCTCGGACAGTGCCCAATAGACGTGCAGCCCGCGGCCGCTGTTCACAACAATCGGTTTGGGCAGGGATAGCTGCCGGCAGAACAGACGCAAGGCCGAGAGAGCTTCGGGCTGCGATGGGAAATCCTTACCCTCCCCACAGTCCAGATCGAGGAAAAGCGACCGCACCTGCTGCACGTTGTCCTTGGTGCGGCTCTCGTCGGTCTCGAACGTTGCTAGGGCGAAATAGGCGTCGAGGCCGTTTTCATCGAACGCCTGCGCCGAGTCCAGCGCGGCTTCGACGGTGGTGTAGAATTTTTGAACGCGCTTGGAGCCCGCTGAGTCCGCGCCGAAAACACAGTAAAAGCCGGAGTCCCCAAGAACGCGCCCCAAGAAGTCGCGTGTATTCATGCCAATGCCTGCCGAAAAAGGGCCGTGATGCTAAGCACCACGGCCGGGGTTGGTGGGGTTTACTCGTCGTCCCACTCGTCTAGGATGTTGGCCAGCTTGTCCTCGCCTTCTTCCGGCTCATCTGGTTCGACGGGTTTGGCGGCCTTCTTGGTGCTCTTCTTTGGCTCCTCGACCGGCTCTTCGTCTTCTTCCTTGGGTGCAGGCTTAGCCTTGGGGGCCGCAGCTTTCTTCCCTTTCGGGTTATTGATGTCGACCTCGTCGTCTGCGACGCCGCCGTCACGCTTGGCCTGTACGTTGTCTGCTTGCGATACCGTCAGGGTGAGCGCTTCCTTGACTTCCTCGCCACCACGCTTACCGATCACCGCCTGAACTTCTTCCTCGTCGAGGGCCCGGGCCGGGCTGAAGAACAGCTTGGGCGTCTCGCTGTTGTCGTCGAACCGCATCTCGGTCAGCACAGCCTGCACCGGTGCTTGGCGCGCATGCAGGAACTTAACGTAAGCCTGCATACCCATGTCCTTGCCCTTGGCCTCGCCAAAGATCGAGGTGGCCGGGATTTGCATCTGGTAGACTTTGTCGAGGTCACCTTCCAGCATGACCGCGAGACGCTGAGCGAAACGGCACGCACGGGAGTTGCCCTGCCCGGAGCCCTTGATGTTCATTGGGCAGTCGCTGCAGCGCGACGACTTGCGTTGGTCTTCCGGCACATCCGGCGACGGGGCTTGCCCGTCAGCTGACCAGCAGGCGGGAGGCGTCGGGTTCTCTGGATCATAGGTGCCTTCGTAATAGGTGCGAGAGATCGGTGCCGCATCCACGACCATGATGTTCATGGTGTCCGACTTGCTGACCGAGACTTGCTCACCCCCTTCGATCAGGCGGAAACGTCCGCCACGGATGCTGATCCGGGGCATGCCGCCACCGGCGCCGCCCATGAGACGCTTGTTCGTCTCAAGAAGTTCACTCATCAGGTCTGCCGAAATCAGGCTGTTCCCTTTGAAAAGGTCCAGTTCACTCATCGCTATCTCCTTTGTTTTGCGATGTTTCTTCGTCAAGGTCGAGCTCCAGCTGGAGCGCCTCCCCTTTAGGCATCATGTCACATCCGAGCAGGAAACTCTCCACACGGGTGACATGGAAGCGGTAGGTGCGCCGGTGCTTGAAGTACGTGTCGGGCGGTATGGCACCGGTCTCCATCATCTCTTTGACCTTGGCTGCGGACACCGACAGGTGTTCCGCCAGCTCTTCGGTCGTCAGGTATGTCTTCATTTCTTCCTCACGGTGATCTCGTACTTCGAGTCCACATTCAGACCCGGCGGTACGGTTTCGGGGTTCTCTTCGAGGAACTCTTTCACTGCACCTTGGTTGAGGCGCTTCTCGAAGAACTCGGGGAGTTCGTGTTTCAGGACGAACTGGTGCATTGCCTCCCAATCACTGGTCCAGTACCGCGTCTTCACGGTGCGGTAGAACATCCCCCCTGCCGTGCGCACGCTGTCCACGTTATGATCTTTGCAGTGCTGGAGCAAGTGGCCCTTGATGACCTCCTGCTTCTCCTTCAACTCGTCGTCCTTGGCCTTGAACTCGGCGGCCAACTCAGCCCGCTTATCCCGCATCTTCACGAAAACGCGCGTCAACTTGTCAACAGTGTTGGTATCGTCTGCCATTGATCTCTCCATTGTTTATACGAGGTATATAGAACTAAATTGAACTTCAGTCAAGAAGCTCGTTGTACAAGTCGATGATTTTTGAATGCACGTCGATCTTGTTGTCCAGCAGGCTGTAGATGTGCCGCTCGATAGCCGACCCTTCAAGCTGCACGACCGTGCATTTACTTGTCTGCCCGGACCTGTGGATGCGTGCGTTCGCCTGCGCGTATATCTCCAAGGACGACGTGGGGGCCCACCACACGATGGTGTCGGCGGCGGTCAGTGTAACGCCATGGGCTGCGGCTTGGGGCTGGATCACGAGGACCTCCGGCTCCGCCGTTTGCTGGAACCTGCGGAATATCTCCGAGCGAGCGCCCGCGCTGACCGCACCGTTGATGACCTCCGTTGCAAGGCCGTCTTGCTTCAGACGCTCCGAGAGAACTTCGATGCTGTTCTGGAACGGCGCGAATACGATCACCTTCTTGCTCGCTTCGTCGATCACTTCGCGGAGCACGTTGTAGCGGTTCTTGATATCGAATTCGAGTGTTTCGCTATCATCCGTGTAAACCGCTCCGCACGCCACTTGCAGGAGCTTACCCGCCTTGACTGCTGCGTTGACCGCTGTGACCTCTTCGCCTGCGGCCTCCATGACCATGTGCTTGCGGATTTGCTCGTAATACTTCTTCTGCTGGGCGGTCATCTCGACGTGGCGCTTGACGTAGATCAGATCGGGCAGGTCCAGACACTCTTCCTTGGTGTACCGGATAGCAGGCTGCAGCACCCGGTGCACTGTCTCTGTTGCGGTGGCCTTGGGCACCCACTTGAACTGGGTGACTTTGTACATGACCATGTCCCGGAAGGCCCCGAAGGCGCGAGGCACCCCGCTGGGGTTCACCAGCTTGGCAAGGCCGTAGGCGTCCTCCGGCCCCTGTGCGGCCGGCGTGCCGGTCATCATCCAGAGCCACGTGTCGGGTCCGATAAGTCTGTTCAACGCCTTCCAGCGGTTCGTGGTGGCCTTCTTATACGCGCTGGCCTCGTCGACGATAATCAGGTCGAACCCGCCGGCGGCGAGTTCTTTCTCCACGATGGCCACACCGTCGAAATTGATGACGACGAACTCCGCGTCACCCTCGATTATCTGCTTGCGCTTCTTGGACGTGCCGTGGGCCACGTCAACCTTGCGGTGCATGGCGAAAGAAAACAGGTCGCCCCGCCACGCGGAGTCCATGATCGACATGGGGCAGATCACGAGGGCACGCCGCACGAGGCCGCGTTTCATGAGAAAGTCGGCGGCCCATATGGCAGCGCCGGTCTTCCCGGTGCCTTGCTCGTTGAAGCAGAACGCCCGCTTGTTGTTGGTCAGGAACGCCGCGGTCTTCTTCTGGTGGTCGAACGGCTGGTACCGCCCGGGCCAGTCGTAGCGCCCCTCGATGGGGGACGGGGCTGAGATGTTCATGCTGCGCAGGGCGTGAACTTGCGGCACGTCCCACTTCACCGCCACCTCGTTCGCCCCCGTCGGTTTGCTCTCGGGAATAGCTGCGAGCACCTGCTTCGGGTGACGCAGCTTGAGCAGCAGCGCCTTGTTGTCAATGATCTGCATGGTCTCTCCTCGTTATACGTCGCGTATAACTACGTGCGTTTTTTCTTGGGCGGCTTGCTCATGGCGCCTCCCCGCGCCCGGTTCTTCGACGGGTCTTCGAGCCTGTACCCATCGGAGTTTTTCCCGCCTCTGGCCAACGCCTTCTTGTGGCTGACGTCTTTACCCGTGCGGTCTATGCCCTTGGCGTCCATGGCCCGCCGGGCGCGCTGCCGCTCCATACGGCGCTCGTGCTCACCCCGCTTCTTCTGTAGTTGGTAGTCTCGTTTGTAATCTCGTGGCATCAGCCGCCTCCGTGGTGCGGACATTGCGTGACCGGGCAGTGCGCTCGGCACAGTCCCGACGGCCGCGGGTTCCACACATCGTTCTCAGCGGCCTTTTCCATCTTAGCATAATCGGCGAGCCATTTCTGCCACATCTTCGGCTCATCTGCGGTGCCGTACCGATCCCGCACGAACTCCTTGGCGATCACAAACAAGAGGCCGGCCCGCACGTTCTGCACCTCTGGGAAATGCTTGAACACTGCCAGCGCCATAAGCTCAAGCTGCCCCTTGTCGGCATACCGTGCGGATTTTCCCGTTTTGTAGTCAACGACCGTGGCTTGGGCCCCGTCGATGATAATCAGGTCAACCACGCCCCGGAACCACACGTTGCTGTCGAAGAAGCCGCACGGCTCCAGATCAGCGGTGAGGCCGACCTTGAGTTCGCAGTGCTTGTCGCCGGGCTTGTCGGCGAGAACTTGCAGCGCCGGTTTGGCGAAGGCGAAACGCTCTGGAACTGGTGTCCCGTCACGGATGAAATCCTCAGCTGCCTTGTGGAATTCTGTCCCATAGCGCATCGCCTCGGTCTCCTTGAAAGGAAACTCCTTGAGGATGTGCGTGTGATAGAACTGTTTCGGGCAGGTATCAAACGCCTTGATCCGGCTGTACGACCACGGTGCAATTTTGGCTGGTTTTGTCATTCTATCACCTGTGTGTAGGACTCTATTGCGTCCATTTTCTTGGCAGCGAGTTTCATTTTTCGTATTGCCCTCGCTTCGATCTGGAGTGCCCTTGCGCGCTGCGTGCCAATACGTTTGGCGACATCTTCCAGCTTACTGCCACAAAACCGCTCACCTAAGACAAATCTCTCCTTCTGGCTTAGCCGACCGGCCCATCTGGAAACAAACTGCAATTTTGTCATGGCCTCATCAGGGTTTTCACAAACAGCCATTGCCTCGAAAGCGCTAAGTTCAAACTCACAAATCTCCCCCGTCAGCCTCATTTCGGCCATCTGGTCCGGCCAAAGGTCGTCGGCTGTCGCATTCAGAGCGCTGCAGAGAATGTCGGCCGTTTCCCGCAAAGCCCCGTCTTTTCGAAACGGGGTCTCCCTGAAGCATATCAAGGCGTTGACATGTTGCTGAGCGATGCCAAACTCACGGCACATCTGCGCAACACTGGGGAAACGATCGCGAACACGCCGCAAGATGCGGTTGTTGCGCACACGAATTTTTATATTCAGGTCGCCCATTCCCATACCCCCTTTTTTCCTTCTACGATCTTACCCCCGTCGCGCAGGGCTTTCCAAGCATTGCTGTTCTTCCGAGGTATTTTTTCCACATATGGGCGCTGCTTGGCTCCAACGGCCATCAGGATTTCTTCGCACTCGCGCAGGTACCAGCCGATGTCGACGTCATCCGGAAACTCTTCAGGGAGGTCCATGATGGGCTTTGCACCGTCAGAGCGTGGCACGGTGTTGCCGTTCTTGGCGTAATGGATTGCCCCTGTCACCCCCTTTGCATAATACCAGCGGATCGCCTTCCCGATCTCTTCGCCATCCTTGACCGCGCCCCCGGTGACGGTGCGAAGCGTGAGGAATTTGGTGATGTCCCGACACTCCCCGAGGGTGGCCATGATGGGCACACCATTGGTCAAGTATTCGATAACCGCCTCGGCGCATATGGGGTTCTGCGGGTTTTTGCTCAAAGACACCGGGCCGAAAACACCTTTCGCCTTGGCTGTCCCGTCCTCTTTCACAGCGATATAGTTGTTCACGTCGCGTGAGTGCAGCGCCGCGTACACTGTCTCTTCCGTCTCAAGACCGGTCCGCTTTTCCCACTTTTCGATCAGCGTGTTCAAAACGTCTCGCTTTTCGTGGGGGCATTTGATGACGATGCCGTCCGTGTTGGCCGAAACCACGGGTATGTCGCACATCTCCAACGCCTCGATCAGCATGAGCAGGGTCAGCTGGCCCGTGATCGTGGTGCGGATCATGAAGTCCGGGGAGTACAGCGTGCTGTACCTGTTCGACGTTTTCCCAAAGGTGCCGTTCAAAACAATCTTGAGGGAGTTCGACTTCACCTTGTCCCCAGAACGTTTCGCCTTGAGGCGCTCGTCAAGGATGCTGCGATATACGGTATTGAAATGTTTGCCAAAACCCCCGGGCCGCATGTTCATGTTCAGCATAAGCGTGGGATAATAGCTGGCCACGTCGCGATCTATCAGGACGTGGTTCTCGTCCGAGCGGTGTGTCACCTCGGACTCCTGACTGTGCAGGCCCCCGATGCCCAGCTTGTAGCGACGACCGCCGATCTCGATCTTGAGATTTGCGATCTCCTTCGGCATCTTGACGTGACCGGTCTTCTCGTCGAGAACCATCTCTGCGGCACAGACTGTGTGCAGAACTTGCCGCATGTCAGGTGTCAAGAATTTGACGTACTCAGGCGGCTGGTAGTGAAAGCTGTCATAGTCGGGCGTCACTTTCGGCGGCATATCCCCGGTGATGCGGCGGTACTCCGACTTCAGAACCGCTTCGGCGATCTGCGCATCGGACTTGGACCGAAGGTCGGTGCCGTACATCTCGCTCATGGTGCGACGCAGCTCCACCTGCTCACGCAGCGCATTGTACAGTTTCTGGGTCACCAGCGTGTCGTTCTTGCAGTATTTTCTGAGAAGCGGGACCTGATCCTCGGTTATCTGCGCGTCGGGCTCGATCGGCAGCTCTTGCAGCCGCTCACTGTTCAACCGACCGCCGTATATCTTCAAGCTCACCATGCCGGGCGCTACGTCAAAAAGATCGACGTGGTTGATCGACGGCTCTTTCAAACCTTCGTCCCTGTAGAAATGCCACGGGCGCAGGTTGCGCTTGATGATGCGATCACCTGCCCGCTTTATCGCGCGCGTGTCCGGCTCAACCATGGCCAAAGTGAGCGTTGGGATGTCATAGTTTTGACCGTTAAACGTGACAATCTCGACATCTGGGTTGCTCACAAGTGCCCATATTTCCTCGGGGTCAAAGCGGGACTTGTCCCCGTCAAATATCTCGTACCGCTTCACGCGACCCTGCTCGTTCATGAACAGGGCCAAGAAGTAATTTCGGTACACCTCGACGTCTAGGAAGAGACGCATCACAGAAAGCTCCCGAACTCATCGTTGATCCGCATCAGGTGCATGGCCTGCGTCTTGGCATCGTCGAGCGCGTTGTGATGCACGCCGCTGCGGTCCATGGGTACATCGAACATGTTCTTCACGGTGCGGTAGCAGCGGTCTTTCCAGAACGGCCACGGTGTCTCGGTCCCGAGGCGGCGGTAGGCTTCGCTGAGGATCACGTTGTCGAACGACGCGCCGTTGCCCCACACCCCGTCGAGGTCAAGGTCGCATATCCACTGGCGGAACTCCCCAAGGGCGAAACCAAGGGGTTCGCCGTCGCGCTTGAAGATAGCGCGGGCCTCGTCGCTCTGCTGCATCCACCACAGCACGGTGTTTGGGTCCATCTGCGCGCCGTGCTCAATGGCGTCCCCAAGGTCCACATCCACGTAAAACTCGGAGCCCAGCGTGTTTGCGTCAAAGGCCACGGCGCCGATCGCGACAATCGGTGCGTTCGGGCGGGTGCCCATGGTTTCAAGGTCGATCATTACGTGCATTGCACTTCCTCCACTCGTACGCCGGCTTCGGCGAATTGTTGCTTCGATAGCTCGTAGTCCGCAGCCCAGCGTTGCCGGAACTCCTCCGGCGGTGCGGGCCACATCACGTGCTTGACGCCCGACTGGATCGTCAGGGCCGCGCATTGTGCGCAGCACGGGTGCGTCACAACCATGGTGCAGCCCTCCAGCGGTGCCGTGGCAAAGGTGATCGCGTTCTTCTCGGCGTGGATCACCAGCTTGTACTTGGTCCCCCGGTCTGTCAGGCGGGCCTCGGTGTCATGCACTCCACGGGCGAACCCGTTGTACCCGGCGCTGACGATGCGCCGTTTGGGGTCGAACACGACGGCACCCACCTTGGTGCTCGGGTCTTTGCTGAGCTTGGCCACGTGGCGGGCCATACCCACGGCCCACTCGCGCAGGCGCTCACTGTCGATCGGGTTCATGCTTTGCGTATCCTATCTATGGTCTTTTTCGTTTGCCACGCATCCCTCTTGGACGAGTTATTCGCGACGCATATCAGGGCGCTATCCCCTACCTGCACGAAGTAATGGTCTTTCTTCTTGACCACTCGCCACGGCCGGTCGAGGTTCTCCAACTCCTTACGGACTCGGCGGTCAACTTGCTTTGGTAGGTCTGTCATCTGTCCCAACCCCCCTTGCCTCAAACGCCACGATGAACGCTATACAGCAGGCGGCGTGCCATGTGTGCGGCATCCCGGTTTCCGGGTCGTTTCCCTCCCCGCCCCACCACGCTGCCATGTGCCGACGCAGCGCTGCATAGGGGCGGCCCCAGCGCATGCCCAGTTCCCAGTTACGGTCCCCGTACTTTATTGCGCCGAAGGTCAACACCTTGGCTATGGCTTCCTCAATCTCTAAGGGTACCAGATCATACCGCGGCTTCCCGTCGTCAAACTTCACGCCTTCGGTGGCCACCGGTGCCTCCTCCCGCCAGTTATCCGACCCGATCCTACCCACAAGGTTCTCAATGAACTCGGTGCTCACGTCACATGCGGCGGCTATCTCAGGCAACGGTGCCTGCCTGTTATCCAGAACGTATCGCCAGACCTGTTGTTCTTTTTCAGTCATCGTCTTGTCCTCTAGGTTTTTCGATCCGATCAAGGGTCCGCCATGCTTTCAGGTATCGCTTTATCAGCTTCTCATGTTCTTCCTCGCTCAAGCTGTAGAAGTGCTTCGACCCATGTTCCCTGCGCCGCTCCACAAGCATGTCATCTAGCGCCGCGTAAACAGTGTAGGATTGGGCTGCGTTAAGTTTAATTGCCACCGTCTTGTCCTTTCACTGATTGTCGTCAAAGAAAGCGTTTTCTTCACACCAGTAGTGTTCATTGTCCCAGTGCGTAAACAATTCACGGTATGCACGGCGGAGTTCACTAAAGTCATACCACCAATCATTTACTTTCATGTATGCCCGCCAAGCAGTTCGCTTGCTCTTGGTGTTCATGTAAATGCGAGAGTTCCTAGTCCCCGTGTAACACAGCATCGTCTTCTCCTCTGTTTGCTTTTCCTCGGATTTCGTTCACTGCGTCCTTGTTGCCCTCGGCCATGCGGATGATCGTCTCAAGCTGATCCCAAGTCACCCAAAGCCTTGGCAGGGGTACAAAGCCCGCTTCGCGAAGAGCCTGCGCGCCCTTGCTCTTGAGTTCGCTGCCGTTGCTCAATTTTCCCGCCCCCACATGTACACGAGGATTGCACCCAGCAACCAAGGCACCGGGTCAGGTAAGAATGTAGCGGTGATGGCCAAGCCAATGCTGGCTAGAGCGCACAGCCCACGGAAGAAGTCGTCTGAGTCTTTCATTGGTCCAATCCTTTCGGTCGAGCCTTGGGCCTTAGAGAGGCGCTGAGATGAGGCGTGACGTGGCATTGCGCCATGCTGTCAGGGTAGTGGGGCCGGATGGTTTCGTAGACGGCAGGGAGCGCCTCTCCGCACGCCTCATGGCTTGGGTACACCAAGACAGACTGCATCTCTCCGTGATCCGGGACAGTGATCGTGATAATCATAAGGGTGAAGAACTTCATGTCCGGTCCTCATAGTACGCGTCCACCACGCAAGACACGGCGAACTCGGCAACCGTGCCACCCTCCGGGATTTGGTCCCGTATCCAGCGTTGAAGCTCCTCGGGCTGCTGGCGGACCAAACCTCTGATCGACCCTGTATAGACGCCCCTCAAAATGTCAGATTTGCGGCGGGCCAACAGCCCCTGCGTCCGTGCCGTTGCCACAATTTTATTGGCTTGAGAAATCGACAACCCGATCACTCCCGCCGCTTCACGCGTGGTGTAGCCCTGTTCGAGGTAAGGCCGCAGCTGCGCGGCCCGCTCTTCTAATGTACAATACTTCCTCACAGTAAGTTCCTCTTGGTAACTTCGGACAACCGGTACAGACCGTTTCGCAGTATGACTGCCCCGTTGTCGTCAAGCGTATGTAAAGCCTCCTGCACATGCTCCCGGTGAGCAAGGACACTTGCCGCCAAAGCCGCCGCGGTGAACGCGCCTTCTGGATCGTCCGCCATGACGCCGATAATGCGAGACTGTAGATCGGGCTTAGACATGTTCTTCCTCCTCGGGCAGGAGCTCCGCCGCGTCGTTGGCCCAGATCACATAGCTGTCGCTCTTCTGATCTCCCCGTCTCCGCACACCGCAACGTGCGATGAACCCATATCTGTGCATGCAGGTCAGTATGCTCGACGCCGCAGATGCTTCCATACCAAGGTGATCAGCCACCTGACGTGTTGACGCGGGACCGTCGTTCAGGAACTCGCGGACAACCTCGCTGAATTCAGAACCACCCGTCTCCGTCTCCGGCTTCGGCTTCGGCGGGGTTATCTCGGACAGGTTCCGGGCGTATATCGCGTACCACGCGACGGCCGGGTTGCGGTCGTTCGGCACCACCATTACCTCCACGGTGTCGCCCTCCCTCAAGTCTTGCATCTTAGCTATGCGACTGCCGATGAACACCTGCTCGCCGGTGTCCGTGTTGAGCGCAAAAGTGCTCCTGCTTTCGAGTTGGTTGATGACTTGAACCGTCATCTTTGATGGGGAAGAATAAGCGTTCACGTCTTTGTTCCTTCTTTGATACGGTCCAAAACGTCGATGACGTCGGACAGGTTGTCCTCGTTGATAACAAGCGAAATGCCGCCCGCCTTCGATATAGCATCGAGGTTTTTCTTTTGCAAGTCTGTTGGTTTATTTTTACCTGCCTTGCACTCAATGCCAATAAACTTGCCCATGAAACAGGCGACTATGTCGGGCACGCCCGACGCTCCGAAGCCCGATGTGACCGGGTAGAAATGGTACGCGCCGAACTTCTTGAGCTCGGCGACGATCTTCTGTTTGACCTTTTTCTCTGGCGTTGCTGCCATATCACTTCTCCTTTTCAAAAATCCCGTGCTTCTCGCACAGGGTGTATATCTCGCACATCTCGTGCAGCTCCACGTGGATATCGTGACTGTAGTCAGACCAACCCTCCGGGTTCAGGTGCCCCTGCCCCACATCGTAAACATCGTGGTTGTAGTCGTTCCGCTTACGTTTTCGGTGGTCAGGTCCGACGACGAGGATATACGGCTCGCCGTCCATCAGCTCATACCACACGTCGATTTCGCCGGCATACCCGAGGAACTCCTCGTTGCCGTTACCTAACCATGCAGGTTCGTATCTAGGTTCCATGTCACTTCTCCTTGGTTATACGCCCCGCATAACGCGCGACGCACGGTTAGCCGTAGCCATAGCCGTCGCCGTTGCCGTAGCCGTCGCCGTCGCCGTCGCCGTAGCCGAAGCCGTCGCCCTCGCCGTAGCCGTTGCCGTTGCCGTAGCCGTCGCCGTCGCCGTCGCCGGTGCCGTCACTCCTCGACATAATAGGTCTCGCGGCTGATGCGCCGGCCGACCCCATCGACCCAGACTGTGGGGAAATCATCCCCCAGCACGTTGAGTACTGCGATGCGGTCTTGGACCCACGGCGGGAGCTCGTCGGGGTGTATCTTGCGCACCTCCGAGTTGGGTTTGTCCGGGAAGCCGATATACATGAGCTGTACAAGATCAGGGCGCCTGTACTCCGCACGCCAGACGCTGCCGGCCTTGCTCAAGAGCATGTGCAATGTGCTCGCTGTGCGCCCAAATCTTGACTTTTCCCCGGCGAGTTCGCGGATCAGTTCATGCTCATTCATGCGTCTTCCTCTTCCAAGTGCAACTCGTTGGCCACGATTGTTTCCCACACCTCCTCATCGCTGGTGAAGTGGTCGTACTCTTGCTCCAACGTCTGGTATAGCCAGCCCGCCAGATCACGGAAAAGCTCCTGAAGCCCTTGCTCCACGGCCTCATGAATGTCGTCCGCCCAGTCATCCACCTCGCTCTCAAGGGGCTCAAAGTCCGTCACATACATCGTGTATTGATGGCAATAGTGGGTGCCGTAAGGTCGCCCGATGCGTGCATACGCACGGTAGTATATCCGCCCGATCAAGGTCAGCTCGTCAGCGATGCGGTGCAGCTCTGTGTCCAGCGGTGCGTAGTTGCGGATTTCCTCGGCAGCCGTATCGGCGATGCTGCCATTGAAAGACCCTGTGAACGACGCGCCGTCACCCTGAGACCAGAAGCCCGAGAAGCTCGGCTCGCGCTTGTCGAGGTCGATGCCCATCCGCTTGCAGATGGCGTTGAAGTCGTCGTATATTGAGTCCCACCAATCGTAGTCGACGTTGATGTCATGGTAGCGCTCGATGAGCTCTTGCTTTTTGTCGTCTGTCATTTTCTTCTCTCCTCTATCAGCTTGGCTGCGCGCGCCTCGCGTTTTTGATCTCGTTCGTACTGCTGCCGGACGTTGTCGGGCCAGAACTCCAGCGGTACAGTGGCCAGCTTCTTCCGGACCACCTCCTCACCATCCAGCTTGATGACGAGCTCATTCTCCAGCCACGGCTTGGAGTAGAGCGGTCTGCCGTAGGTATGGACCGACGTGCTGACATTCCCGGTGATCTCCTTGATCGGCATGTCCATGATGTTGGACAGCATCACCAGTCGGCGCATCTGCTTCATCGTCTCGATCTGTTTGTAGTGCAGGTCGATGCTTTCTTGCAGTTTATCGAGCAGTTCTTGGTTGTGTCTCACACGCCCATCTCCTACGTCATCTGGCGCATCTCAATGCGCTCCACCATATCTGCGGCGATAACCACGCACTCCTTATCGTTTCGGATCGCGCAGAAACCATACTCCCGCATCTCCTGTATGAGGTGCTTCGCGATCGACACACCTGCCGACATATTGATCGTCGACGACGTGCCGTCGCGGTAGTAAATCACCACGGTGCTCCATTGATCTGGATATTTCTTAGTCATTTTCTTCTCTCCTTGGTCATGCTGTTATGCAGCAGGGTTATTCGCCCCGCATAACGCGGTGCTGTTCACATGTCGTGCGCTTCGATGTGGATGGTTGTGCCGACGCTCGGCCGCGCGCTCTTGTTGCCAGCGACAGCCCAGAGGACCGGGTGATGCCAGTTTCCCCAGTCGCCGCCGAGATACCCGTCGGTCAGCACGATCACCGCCTGCGCCTTGATCTGGTGCTTGGCGATATAGTCAGGCACGCACTGGACCACCGTGCCGCCACCGCCCATGGGCTTGGTTGTGCCCATCAGGTTCTTGATCTCGTCCCCCTCGTACCGCTCGTCGGCACAGACCTCGGTGTCCCAGTACAGCACGCGGATAGCGTCGGCATTTACGGTCTCGGCGATGCCTTTGACCTCGCTCATGATCGCGCGCATCATAGTCGGCGTGAAGGTTGACCCGGACATGTCCGGTGCAATGACGATCTCCCCGATCTGTTCGCTGATACCGCTGGGCATGTACATGCCGGCGCCGACGTACCGGCGGTTAGGCCGCCGCCATGTGGAATAGTCAGACCCGGTGCATGTGGTCGTGATGAACTCACGCAGCGCCTCGCGCCAGTCGATCTTGGTCTCCAGCAGGTCATCGAAGCTGCGATCGCCGCCCGACCCTAGCTTGCCGGCGATCATGGCACCTTGGCGGATCGCCTCGTCAATCTCACGAGCAAGGGCGTTCTGCTCCTCGGGGTCCATCTCCTGCGCCCCGTCCCAGTCGTGCTCGTCGAAGCCTTGGGGCCGGCCTTCGCCGCCGCCCCCGTCGCTCTCCTCGGCATTCTGCATGAGGTCGTGGAACACCTTGGCGCTATCCCAACCACGATACTTCTCGTCGAGGCAGCCACGGCTCAGGTTCCCATCCATGGTGGCGAATTTGTCCTTGTTGTCGTCCACCAGCTTGATGTTGATGACGTAGTCTGTTGCCATGTTGGCGGCCTGCTGGTGCTTGTCGAACATCCAGCGCCACGTCGTCAGGTGGCGGTAGAGCTTGTGGTAGACCTCGTGCAGCACGAGGAACCGCAGCTGCCGGTCGTTGAGGCTCTCGACAAACTCGCGACCATAGAACTCGTCACGTCCGTTGGTGCAGGCCGTGGGGACACCGTCCACGATCTTGCGCTCTCCAATCATCAGGACGCCGGACAGGGCCACGTAACGGGGGTTGGCCATGATGTCGATCACGGCTTTCTGCAAGCGTTGTTCGGGGGTGAGTTTTGCTGATATCATCTTCTTCTCTCCTTGGGGTTATACGCCCCGCATAACGCAGGGCGTTGGTCAGGTTCACTTCTCCGCTTTTGGTACGTCGGGGAGGTCGGCGCCGAGCTTCCGCAGGTCGCTCACAACAGGCGCCACCGTGGCCGGCAGGTTGGCGGTCTTGTCCCCTTCTTTCGGGATCAGGTGGTGCAGTTCAGGCTCAAGCACGTCGTACAGGCGTTTCACCGTATTCACGCTCTTGAGTGTGCTGCGCAGCCTGCGACCCACGTCGTCAAACAGCGCGCGTTGTTGGGTGTAGGCGGTAAAATAGCCTGAGTCCGTGACAGCCTTGGCCAAATTGTACGGCAGGGTTCCCCGCTTGAGGTGCTTGAGGACTCCATCCCCGACGAGTATTTTCAAGGGGCCTAGGCTTTGCAGGCCGAAGAAATCATCGTCGAGGTATATCCGGCCACTTCCGTACCCGTTACCCTCGCGTATTTCGACGCCAAAGGTTTTCAGGTACCGGCGCGTCGCCGGCGCGTCGTAGAGGTCTTTGACGCTCGCCGGCATATGTGCGTACAGCACGTTCTGCACAACGGGTACCAGCTTAGCTTTGTAGTCGACGACCGGCACATTGGCCAGAGCATCGCGGGCGATCTTGGCACGCATGTCGTTGGTAAGTCTCATCTTCTTCTCTCCTTAGTTTATGTCGATGTGTCGCTGGTCGAAGCGGCTGTCTTGGTAGCTGTGGGTCTCCACGTCACGCGTTGCAACGTAGAGGGCGCGGGCCAGCTTGCGCGCCTGTTTCGGCGTGAGGTACGTTGTCTCACCTGTGCCGACATGCACGGCCACGTGGTCACGGAACCTGTGGACGTCGGCGCTCAGTCCTGTGCGGCGGTTTGGGTCTCGCATGGTTATACGCACCGTATAACGTCGTAGCTGCTGTTTATTGCTTTCTGGGCGGGGAGGCTCTCGAAATACTTGTCCTCGTACACCTCGCGGTAGTGCTCGTTGTATATGGCCTGCCGCACCTTGTCGGGGTGCCCGTCACCGAACTTGTCACCGGCCATGGCCGGCCAGTGGGTTTCGTCTTCGAGGCCCCTGAGCACAGAGTCAGCCCAGATGGTGCTGTTACCCAGCAAGGGCTTCATGATCTTGTACCAGTCGCGGTACTCGGCGTAGCGGGTGGGCTCCAGCACGCGCTTGGCCGCCTTGCGGTTGACACATGCCCGCTTGAACCGGCCCGGGCTGTCCACAGGCTTGCCGTCCCGTACTGTGCAGCCCATCGCCACGGGGTACCCGGTGTCGCCCACGATCAGTACGGTGCCGGTGCGCGTGAGGTATGTGTCCAAAGGGCAGAACCTGTTGAAAAACGTACATGTCGACACGCTCTCGTAGTCGTCATAGGTGTACGACCCGTCAGGGTGCCACGTCATGACGTCGGTGCTGTGGTAGCGGAACGCTACATCGCCGTTGGTTTTCATCCGCACGCTTATCATGGGGCTGTTGTCTTTGCCCGGCACGGCATAGGCGTCGTAACCCTCGATAACCCCCCGGCTCTTGCCGCTTTTGGCCTTGTCGAAAACCTGACGCGCCTCGTCATATGACGTCACGCGCGGTGCTTGGTACATGTCAAGTCCGAACATTATTCCTCTCCTTCCACTTCGTTCCAGCCCAGTACGCCCACTACGGCGTAGGCGATAGCCTCGGGGCTTGTGCTATCTACCTCCATCATGTCGTCGGCGACGCCTGACTCAACCATGTCAATGGCGTCTTCCACCGTGTCAGCCTCAACGTCGTATACGTAGGTCACGGTCTCGACGGCTTTGATCCTGAACAATGTCATGTCTTCTCTCCTTGGTTATACGCCCCGCATAACGCGGGGTGATACGTCAGTGACGTAGTGGTCGCCGTGGTTCCACGACCCGTCGTCGATCTCCCACTCACTGCTTTCGGCGTTGTCTAAGGCGGCCATGGCGGCCTCTCCCGCCGCTTCTTGGTTTTCCGCGTCCACTTCCACCACTGTGCTCTCGGTCACGTCCCGTGTGATGATAACGGTATATTTTGGCATGATGTGTCCTTCACATATCGAGGCTGGGCAGGGCCCGGATGGCTTCTTCGACGGCACGTTTGGTGTCGGCCCGGTAGCCGGGGTTACGCACCAGATCATCCTTGGCCACGCCATGCACGGCGGCGCGCAGCTTGGCCTGCGCCAGCTGGAGGTTCGGATCGTTGTTGAAGTTGGCTGCGTCCAGCATGTCTGTCAGGTGTGACAGGTGGTCGATGGTGCTTTGATACAGCTTGCCCTTCTTGCCCTCGGCGTCAACGTCCAGCTGCTTGACGAACCGCTGCGCCTCGCTGTGCATCCGCTCCCACACGTCGCGCATGGCGCGCTCCATCTGGTCAGAATAGAACTTCTCGTACTGCTTGCGCAGTTCCACCTGCGTCTCGTTGTTCATGTCGACGCGCCAGTCGCCGGCGTCCGGCACGGGGATATAGTTGAGCCGGAAGGCGAACTTGTTGCGCAGGCTCTCGGCCGTGGGGTACTCGTCACGCAGGAACAGCGACCCCAGCTTTGTCTGGGCCTGCATTACTTCCCAATCGTAGGCGTCGAGGAACAGCTGCACCAGCCGATCGAACTCGGCGTTGAGGCGCGTCATCTGCTCGTGGTACTTGAAATACTGGGCCGTCGGCAGCAGGCGGATGCCGCTATCCGACCACGGCATTGTCGACGCGTAGTGCGTCGCGCGCACGTTGCTTGCGAACTTCTGGATTGATACCAGCTCAGCGCAGTCCCCCAACAGTTTCTTGTTCACCGACGCCACACCCTTGTGCGCATGGCTCTGGCTTGTGATGTCGTCAGAGGCGCGCCGGTCCTTGCGGCGGGCAGTCCACGATGAGATGCTCAGTTCGACCAGCATAGCTGCCGACGAGATCGTTGGTGCCGATGTTTCCGGCGCGGTGTTGAAGTTCATGTTCATAGTTTCTCTCTCCTTGGTTATATGTTATACGAGGCGTATAACACGCCGCTGGTTGGTTACCGCCTAGACCGAGCCGTGTACTTATACGGCTCGGTTTTTTGTTTTTCCGGTGACAACGCATCCGCAAGAGATGCGCCGAGTTTGAGCCGCGCGCGCACGGTGCTAAGTTTTACGCCGGACTCGGCGGCCCATTGGGGTAGAGTTTTGCTATCCCCGTTCAGGGTGTACCTATCGGGGCGCTTAACAGGCGCGAAAAGGTTGTCCCCCCGCACCCCCCTGCGCCATCTAGCATCCACTGTGGTGCGAGGTATGCCGGCCCTGTCAGCCGCCTCTAAAAGGCACATCTGCTCCCCACCGAACTCGACACGACGCGTCCGGCGCTGATTGCGTAGTTGCTCTGTTGCAGACGTTACCCACCGCACGTTGCCGGGCTCGTAGTTCCCGTCGTTGTCGATGCGGTCGAGTGATATATGCCTACCCTCTCCGGGGGCTGGGCCGACATCGCCAATGAAATCGGCGAAACTATCCACCCAAGCCGGGTGGATAGATATACCTCGTGCGCCGTAGCTCTTATAGTTCGGGTTTTCTGGGTTCAAACACCTCTGCTTCATGGCCTGCCACGCCCGGTGTTCCTTGCTATTGGCTAGGCCGTGCTGCGTCCTACGGCGGTTGCTGGTGCTTACGCCACACCCCGTAGAGCACGACTTCCTGCCCGCGCCCAAGGCACCACTCGTCTTAGCGACAACGGCCCCACAGTCGCATCGGCATTCCCAAAGGGCTTGTCGGTCATGAGAAGAACCCACCCGTCTAGTAATATACAGGCTCCCTTGCCGAACACCCGCCCAATCTCTACATCCTACCATGGTGCCTCCTACACATCTGCCGCGAACAAGTACCCGTTTGCCCGAGCCCACGAAGTAAAGCGTTTGTTAGTCATAACTGCGCTTTGTGCGCGGTATCTCGGGGCGCGCACGCCGTTGGCAAAAAGACCCTGCGCTTCTTTATCCATCTTGTCAAGATAAATCATCCACGCATCTACCCAATCAGCTTCGATCGTTGCCAGCGTGCGGTAGACAACCATGCAGATGGCGGCAGCGCTTTTCGGCACCTGTGCTGTCTCGGGGTTGTCCTTGATCGAGTCGAACGACGGCAGGTCGTCGGCCAGCTTGACGAAGGCCATGAGGTCCATGGCTGCCCGGTCACCGATGGTGCCCATGAGAGCGCCCGTCACGGTCTGGTCGTCCATATATTCCCGCAGCTTGAGGATGTCGGACGCGGCTTCGAGACTGCGCGGTGTGACGAAGGCCGCGCGCTGCGCCCGTGGGTGGAAGATGTAGGGGTTATCGTCGGGGTTCTGCACATCCTCGAAGCTATGAAAGAGCTGTGGGTTGTCCTTGACCCAGCCCAGCAGGCTGTGATCCACGCCGTTGTTGATACCCCACTCGATCCACTCCATGTTGTCGGGCTTGCGCGCGGTGACCACCGTGATGCGGTTGCGGGCATGGGGCGGCAGCAGGTCGCCGACCCCCTCGGACCCGAGGTTTGTCGTGGCAAACACGATGCTGTCGGGGTGCAGCTCGTAGCTCCCGATCTTGCGCTCCAGCATGAGGCGCAGCAGAGCGTTCTTCACGGCGGGGTTGGCCTTGCCGTACTCGTCAATCATCAGGATGATGGGGGTGTTGATATGCGCACCCAATTCCTCGTTGGTGGCATAGGATACGAAGGCCGCGTCGGCACCTGCCTCGGCGATGCGCGGCAGGGTGATATCGCCCAAGTCCTTGGTCGTGCAGTCGAAATAGCACGGTGTGTGGGTTGGCAGTTCGCCGCTGAGCATGCGCAGCAGGCTGCTCTTGCCTGTGCCCATGTGGCCCTGCACCAATGTGGTGCGCTTGTGGCCAGTGACTTTCAGTAGATGGCTGATCTGGTTGAGGTTCAGTTGATACATTGCTTGTGCGTTGTTCGTCATGTCTTCTCTCCTTGGTGTGCCACGCATCGCGTGGCGGGTTATACGCCCCGCATAACGCGGGACGCGTGGTTAGCCGCCGCCGCTGCCGGTGCCGTCGCCGTAGCCGGTGCCGTGGCCCCTGCCGTGCCCCCTGCCGTTGCCGTAGCCCCTGCCGGTGCCCCTGCCGTTGCCGTTGCCGTTCTTCACGACGCTTGGCCTATGGGCGCTCCTTCGATTGTGGCGCTGGCGACACCGTGGGTCGGGATGATTTCGCACACACCCATCACAATCA
>Ga0209953_1000031_pt1 | contig 61548 bp, 84 predicted proteins | sample SalPonred_H2O_MG_FD_185713 | JGI IMG/M metagenome (GOLD analysis project Ga0209953, IMG submission 185713) | Salt pond water microbial communities from South San Francisco under conditions of wetland restoration - Salt Pond MetaG... | ecosystem: Environmental > Aquatic > Non-marine Saline and...
TTATTTTTTACTTACATATATATTATCAATATAGACTCGTATCAACTCTTTTTTATTGTGAAACAAAAACGTCGCAAATTGATGTGAGGTCCGAACGTAGTCGTTAACGATAGTTACGCTGCGCTACAGCAAAAGCTGAAACTTTCTACGAAATTCGTTTCAAAAGGGGCCCCGTGGGGTAAAAAATATCGATTCCGTTGTGAAGACGGTTCGTGTAAAATATATATGTAATACAATCGTTCCCTATATCTGAACAAATTTTTCCAGTGCAATAGCATTGCTTATATGTTGTAAAGTGCGACATTAGCCTCTTATATGTATATAGTAGGGGGCTATCGTCACAGTTTTTATAACTGGGTTGCACAGTTTTAAAGATGCTGGATATACATGTGATATTATAGGTATGGCACAGAAATTATCTAAGAAAGCATTGATCGCTAAGCGCAAACGTGATTTAGCAGCGGCTATGACACCTCGTCGAAGAAAGATGAAGGCGGAGAACCAGCGTAAGCGTAGGGCTGCTATTAAGGCTGGGAAAGATATTAATGGTAAGGACTATGACCATAATAGAAAAAAGTTTGTTTCAATTAAGGTTAATAGAAGTAAGACCAAGACCACTAATAACACATTGAAAAAGAAAAAATGAAATTAAATATAGAACACATTATAACCGGATGGGCTAATGTAGTTAAAGACAAGTTTAATATCCTTGATCCAGAAACAAAGGATATGGCTGCAGATAGAATGCAGTTGTGTAACATGTGTTACTTAAGAACCGGTAATACGTGCGATCCTAAGAAGGGCGGTATGAACCTAAAGACTGGAAAAATTGAAAAAGGTTGCGGATGCAACATAGCAGCTAAGACGCTGTCGCCACAGAGTAAGTGTCCTCTTGCAAAGTGGTAAACCAACAAGTAAACCATTAATTAAAACCATATGACTTATTTTTACACCTCAGGAGGCTACCAGAAGGGTAGAACTGAAACCAACACAGAAGACACCAAAGAATTCTTAGAGTATGTAACTCAGAAGAAGCATTGGAGAATTACGCAATTAGCGAATGGCTTTTATCAAGCCGAGTACCAAAAGAAGGGTACTATTGACGAGAATGTTTGGATTGATATTACAAGGAGAGAAACCTTGGAAGGTTGCGAGAAAGCAATTGATGCAACGATCGAACACTACAAAAAGAAGTTAGAGTTCTTAGATGGACCGAAAGTAGTTAAAACATTCAGTTAAATAAATTAAATTAAATCAAATGGAATACAATCATGTAAGCGAAATTGTCAAGGATATTAACTTTGGCGATGAAGCTAGAAATAAAGTAATGGTAGGTATAGACAAATTAACCAATGCGGTAAAGTCTACACTAGGAGCGTCGGGAAAATGTGTAATATACGAGGATGCCTCTGGTAAACCTGTAGTTACTAAGGACGGTGTTACTGTTGCTAACAGCGTAGTGCTTTTTGATCCTGTAGAAAACATTGGTGCAACCTTAATTAAGCAGGCTGCGCAAAAAACGGTGAAAGAAGCAGGTGATGGGACTACAACATCGACAGTGTTAGCTCATGCAATCATAAATACATTTAAAGATGCTGACTTAGGCGTTACTGTAAGGCAAATAAAAGACGGTATAGATTCAGGTGTTGCAAAAGTACTTGATTACTTGGATAAGACGGCAGTTGAAGTAAAAGACGATATGTTAGATGCTGTAGCAAGTATATCGGCTAACAATGATAAAGCGTTAGGTGGTATTATTGCAGAGGCTTATAAAAAAGTAGGTAGAGATGGTGTGGTCCTGATGGAAGAGTCAGAATCTGAACAAACGTACGTTGAAATCGTAGATGGAGTACAATTTGATTCAGGCTTGAAATCCCCGCACCTAATTACTGACACAGATACCGGCAAGGCTGTTTTAGACAATCCTTACGTACTTATTGTTGCTTCGCCTATACCAAACATTAGAAAGATTCAAAACGTTTTAGAACACGTTATAAAGGAGAAAGGATCTTTACTGATTGTTGCAACTGTTGAACAACAGCCAATGGCTGCACTTTTAACAAACAAAGTTAAAGGTAACTTAAAAGTTAACATCGTAGATGTTCCGGGTTTCGGTGCGACTAAAAGAGATACTATAGAAGATATAGCAGCGATAACTGGTGCAACCGTAATGAACGAAGAACTCGGGGATGATTTGGATATGATACAACCCGATATTCTAGGCAAAGCAGTAAAAGCTGTCACAGATAACAACACTACAATAATTACCATTGATGAAATGCCTGAAGCTGCCAGCGAAAGAGTTGAAAGCGTGCAGAATAAAATTTCGTCTGAACAAAATCCTTTTATTAAGAAAAAATTGGAACAACGGCTCGCGATGCTCGCCGGTGCTGTAGGTGTTATTAAAGTGGGTGGTAATAGTCCGGTTGAACTTAAAGAAAAGAAAGACAGAGTTGAAGACGCTATATATGCGGTTAAGGCTGCGCTTAAAGAGGGTATTGTTTCAGGTGGGGGTGTTGCTCTCCTTGATGCAAGTAATAAGATCAATGCTAAAGGAGACGTGGAGAATACGTTTATGAAAGCGATCACTGCACCTTATTATACCATATTAGAAAACGCTGGATTACCACAAACTAACGTGGAGACAAAAGGACGCGGTATAGACGTTATTTCCGGTAAAGAAGTAAATATGATTAAGGCAGGCGTAATCGACCCCGTACTGGTCACTAAAACAGCTTTAATTAATGCATCGTCAGTTGCCGCTACGATCATGTCAACCGATTGTGTAATCTCAAATGTAAGAATCAATGAAAGCAGTAAATAATTACATTGTAATTACGGAGATCAAAGAAGAGCCGAAGTCAGAAAGCGGTTTACTTATAATGGACCAGCATACTAGCGATATACGTTATTTAAAAGGTAAAGTTATAAGTATAGGCGAAAACACAGTGGGTGTCGCGGAAGGCAATACAATATACTATGACAGGCATGCCGGGCACGGTATTGAATATAAAGGAAAGCTTTATAAAGTTATAAGACAACCAGATGTAGTTATAGTGGAATGAAAAGACTAGAAGCATCTGATTTAAGAGAATTAAATTTATTAAAGTATTACAGGCTCGTTCGCAAATGGGCCTGTAAAACTTATGACCTGAACGATGCGGATCTTGAGCTACTCATTTACTTGGATTGCAAAAACAGATTTACACGTAATGATTTCATAGAGGGTGTTTATACTTATTCATGGGATAAAAACCGCTGGGAAAAACTACGAAAAACCGGCTGGATAGAAGTGTGGAGGCAACGAAACCATACAACTCAGAAGTTTACAATATACACAACCTCTTTTAAATGCAAGCAACTAATTACTAGAATATACAAAGTTTTATTAGGTGAAGAAGATTTACCTATATCATCGAGGAGTATATTTTATAATAATAAATCATATACAGATAAAGTTTTTAATAAAGCTATAGATGATATGAGAAAAGATAAAGAACGATAACAAACAACTATTATGGGATACTCAATGAAACCAGGGAGTAAAGAAAAAAATACTCCATCAAACTTCAAAGAAAAAGACGCTAAAAGAATGTCTGCTTCTACTCAATTTCCTGCTTCTGATATGGAAGTAACTATTACCGCTAAAAAGAAAACTATTAGTAGAGGCCAAGCTGCTCCTGCGGGTGATTCTAAAACTGGTAGAAAAGTTAAGGAAATGAAAAAAGAAAGAAAGTTTGACGACGTTGCTCTTTCTAAAAAAGAAAAAGAAGGTAAGAAAGGAGCTAAGTATGCCAAAAAGAAAACTTATAGCATACAGAACGTATCTTTTAAAAAGTAATCATGGCAAATAAGAAAGCCCCATCAAAAAAGAAATCCCTTGGCTATTACGCTAAGGTGAATAAAAAAGGTGGCACTGGTTCTAAAGCTGGCGGTGGTATGACCGCTAAAGGGGTTGCTAAATACAGAAAAGATAATCCTGGAAGCAAGCTCAAAACCGCAGTAACTACTCCTCCGTCAAAATTAAAAAGAGGTAGCAAGGCCTGGAAAAGAAGAAAATCATTTTGTGCAAGATCTAAAAGCTGGGCCTCAGAGCGCGGAAAAGCTGCAAGACGTAAATGGAACTGTTAATATTATGAAAAAATTATCACCAAAACAAAAAAAGATTGCTGGGAAAGCAAAGCCTTACAACAAAATAACTGGAGCTGATTTTAAAAAGCTTAAGAAAAAGAAAAAGTAATGGCTAAAGATGCATGCTACCACAAAGTAAAAAAAAGATATAAGGTATTCCCCTCGGCTTATGCTTCTGGGGCAATAGCTAAATGCCGTAAAGTCGGCGCTAAAAAGTGGGGCAGTGGCAGTAAGAAAAAGTAAAAAAGGCGCCAGCTTAAAAAGATGGTTTAAAGAAGAGTGGATAGATGTACGTACAGGTAAACCTTGCGGTAGATCCAAAGGTGATGGCAGAGGAGTACCTTATTGCAGACCTAAGAAACGTATATCTTCTAAAACGCCTAAAACCGCTTCTGAAATGTCTTCAGCTGAGAAAGCAAAGAAGATAAGAGAAAAGAAAAGCCTAGGACAACCGGCAGGTAAACCGCGGCGAGTAAAATCTTTAAAAAGAAAAAAATGAAATCAAAAGGTCTTGGCGATAGTATTGCTAAAATAACAAAAGCTTCCGGCATACAAACTATGGTAGACAAGATGTCTAAAGGGTTAAACATACCTTGTGGATGTGAAGGAAGGCAAGACGCTTTAAATAAAATTTTTCCATATAAAAATAAATAAACATGAAAATAACATTTATAGTATTCGCAATTGTATTAATTATAGCAGGATTAATAATGCTTGGGGTATACCTTAAAAAGAAAGGCTTATTCAACGATGAAGATAACAACCATATCCCTGATTTTGCGGATAAGTTTGGAAAAGACACATCAGATAAAATCAACGAGATTTTAGACGAAGCAGAAGTTAGGATAGCTGCTGTAGTTGAAGAAAGTAAAGATGTTGCTAAAGCAGTTAAAGAAGTTGGAAATCAAATTGGTGATTTACCAAAAGCTGCTGCAGGTAAAAAAAGAGCTGGTAGAAAAAAACAAAAGTAAATATGAGCGCCGATAAAAAACCTTTTAAAGAAACAGGATTAGGTAAAATACTATTGGGTGTTATACCGGGATTTATTAAAGGGGCTAGTAAGGCCCTTCCGGATAGTGGGGTTTTAGGTGTAATTAAAAATTTAATTGACACAGATCCTGATATGTCAGAAGAGGAGAAAGCTCAGGCTCATGATCAGTTAGTTGAATTATACAGACTTGAAGTTGAAGATAGAGATTCTGCTAGGAAAAGAGAAGCTGCTATAGTTTCATCTGGTGGTAAAGACTGGATGATGTCTTTAACTGGAGTTGTTGGATTGGCAGCATTTGCTTTTTTAGTATATACAGTAGTAACTACAAATGTTCCTGAAAGCAATAAAGAAATATTTATACACATGATTGGTATTGTTGAAGGAGTTGCACTGAGCATCTTTGGATATTACTTTGGATCAGCAGTAAAGAAAGACGATAAGAATGGCTAGAATTAATACCTACAAAACGGATCTTGATGTACAGGATTTAGATAAATGGATTGGTACTGATTCTTCTACTGGTAAAACTAGAAATTTTACGGCACAAGGAATAGCTAATAACTTTAACCAAACGGGCAAAATTGGAATTGGTGGTCAGATACCATTTAAATCGTATACGGCTGCACCAAACTCAAGGCTTGATGGCACTATATCATTTCCCGACGGTTTTGGCGACCAAACAGAGTTTTCAGCAATAACAAACTTTGTATTTAGCCAAGAAACATCTGGAGGTATTTATGCGGTAGATTATTTAAATTACCTAGAAGATAGTGCAATATTTATATATGACTTATCTGATGTTAATTCATTCGCTAAATATAATTTAACTTCTTTAATTCAAAGGCCTTCCCAACCTACTTTTTATGACGCAACAGTTATTTTTGTTGAAGGTAATGGTTTGTTTTCAAGAAATACTTATTACGGCGTAATTGAAGCTCAAGCCGCTGCGGACAAAAAATACGTGCATACTCAAGGAACAGCTTCAAATACTTGGGTGATAAATCATAACTTAGAAAAGTTTCCTTCTGTTACTATTGTTGATTCAGCAAATACAGTGGTAGTCGGAGATATAACATATAATACGACTAATCAATTAACTGTAACATTTAACGGATCATTTTCAGGTAAAGCATACCTAAACTAACTAAAAAGATATGGCACAAAAATTTTTAACTAGTCTCGATTTAAATCAAAACGAGATTCAAAATGCGGTTTTACACCCGTTGGCTTCAGCTCCCTCCAATCCGGTAGAGGGGCAAATTTATTATAACTCGGTAACAAACTTCGTTTTTGTATATGATGGATCTGCTTGGGTAAATATCTCAGGTGATTTAACTGAGGTAATTGCTGGAGACGGTTTAACAGGTGGAGGTAATTCTGGATCTGTAACCATAGATGTAAACACCGACAATAGTACGTTAGAAGTAAATGCCGATACATTAAGAGTAAAAGCTTCTGGTATTACATCAAATGAACTTAATACTACAGGTGTAAATGCTGGCTCTTATGGCTCTGCTACTGAAATTGCAACATTTACCGTTGATGAAGATGGTCGTTTAACTGGTGCCGGAACACAATCGGTAAGTTCTTCTTTATCTATATCAGGGGATACTGGAACGGATTCTGTATCATTAATATCTGGTACATTAAATTTTACAGGCGGTGATGGTACAACTACAACCGTAAGTGACGATAATGTAACCATTGATGTTGATAGCACGGTTGTTAGAACTTCTGGTGATCAAACTATAGGTGGCAATAAAACTTTTAGTGACAATGTTACTGTTAGCGGCGATTTAACAGTATCAGGTACTACGACTACTGTTAATACCGAAACGATTCTTTTAGCTGACAATATTATTACTTTAAATAGTAACGCTACTGGTGGTGCTACAGAAAGTGCTGGTATTGAAGTTGAAAGGGGTGACGACTCTAACGTATCTCTTTTATGGAATGAAACTACTGATAAGTGGCAAATAGAAATCTATTCTGGTACTAGCGAAAATATTGCTACTGAAAACTTTGTGTCTTCAAGCGTATCAGCTAATTCATATGCTACTACCATTAATGATACGGCTACAATAACACACGGATTAAATACAAAAGACGTAATTATTCAATTATATGACACCGTAACTGATGAGACTGTATTTGCAGATGTTCAAAGAGCTTCTACAACAACGGCAACAATAACATTCTCTTCTACGCCTACTAACTCTATTAGAGTGTTGGTTACTAAGATTGGGTAATAAATAAAATTACATGGCAGTTAAGTTTAAAAGTTCAATTAATATTAATGACCAGTACACTTTTCCTACAACGGTTGGTGCAGACGGTCAATACTTATCTATAACTGATGCTGCCGCGGGTACTCTTGATTGGTCTGACTTATCTGGTGTAACGGGTGCGCAGTCTAATTTTGTATACTTTGAAGTAAAGAATGAGACAGGCTCTACTATAAATAGAGGGACTGGTCTTATGGCAGTTGGTACTGATGGGAACTCAGGCAATATACTAGTTGCTCCTATGGACGCTAGTGGTGCTGTAGAACCAAAGTACTACATAGGTATACTAGAAGAAACTATTGCTAACGGTGAGTTTGGAAAAGCGGTACACTTTGGAGTTGTTGATCAAATCAACACTAGTGCATTTAACGATGGAGATGTCCTTTGGTGTGACCCAACGGTCCCTGGGGGATTAACGGTTACAGAGCCTGAAGCACCAGCTGTAAAGCTTGCTACTGCATTTGTTTTGAACTCTTCTACAAACGGAAAGTTAGCTGTAAGGGTTCAAGGCAATGAAGGGATACACGAACTACATGATGTACATATTGAAGACGTATCGAATGGTCAAGGCCTTATATGGGATGCGGCTCAAGGGTATTGGAAGAACGGTGATTTAGCTACAGGGGGTAGTGCAGCAAGTACGCTAACTGTAGAAAAAAATGAGTACACTGGCGATGGAACAACTGTTGCTTTTACTTTATCTTCTCCCGTACAAAGCGAAAGTCAGACACAGGTATACATAGACGGTGTTTATCAGTCTAAAGCAAACTACACTACTTCTGGTAGTGTTATTACATTTAGCGAAGCACCTGATTCAGGAACAGATATTGAAGTGATACATTTGCTTTCTGTATCTGCTGTTGTAAAGACAGACGCATTTACCGGTAACGGCTCTACAAGCGAATACACGCTTTCTCAGGCGCTTTCAAGCGAAAACAATACTCAAGTATACTTTGACGGTGTTTATCAATCTAAGAGCACTTATTCAGTCTTAGACAATGTTATAACATTTAGTGAGAACGTACCTAGCGGAGTTGAGATAGAGGTTGTGCATTTAAAGGCTGTAGATTTAACATCTTTAAACAGTAGCTTGATTACTGGGGATGGTGTAACAACGGACTTTACATTGCCTCAAGCTGTAGATAGCAAGGATAAAACATTTGTATTCTTACAAGGTGTTTATCAGGAGAAGTCTACATACACTTTAGACGGAACAACAATAAGTTTTAGCACAGCTCCTCAGAATGGATACACGGTAGAAGTTATTACTTTTGCAAGTATAACAGCTGGTAGCGGAGGCGGATCAGATAGAAAATTAGCCGTATACGGATTAGTAGGATTAACAGAAACATATTACTCAACAATATTATCATAAACAACAACAAATGGCAACATTAGCATCATTAACCACATCAGTAATTAATTACTTAGACGCCAAGATAACGGCGGCTACAGCTACATCGGAAGATATAGTACTTCAGTCTAAGGCTCTACAGCAGCTTGGAGACGCTCAAGATTTGTTAAATGCGGTATCTTTGGAAATCCCAGCTGACACGGTTGATTTTTCTGCGGGTCAAGTATTTACTAAAACACTTGGGGCTAATACGACTTTAACATTTACTAACTTTAATATTGGAGAGGTTAAGGACCTTGTAATTACAGGGGATTACACTTTAACACTCCCTGTTGCTGCTAATATTGTTTTTGGGCAGTATGATGGAACTAAAACAAACTTAGTTCAAGTTTTGTGCACATCTTCATCACCAGCTCAGTTCTGGGTTAGTATAAATCAACCACTAGTATAATGGCATACAATAAAAAATTATTATACGTTTCAGAGGCACCAACTTGGATAACCGAAGCTGGGTCTCTTGGTACTATTAATCAATCGGGGAATCCTATATCTAATATAAACCTTTCTGCGGCTGAGTTTTTTAATGATGTTATAACATACTCCGTTACATCTGGTTCATTGCCAACTGGCTTGTCTTTAGATAGTTCTACAGGCGTTATATCCGGAACTTTGACTGGATACAATACTTTTGTGACGGTTGATTTTTCAATAACAGCTACTGATTCTGAAGGAGAATCTAATGAAAGAGATTTTAGCTTAAATGTTTCAGCAGAATATGACATTTCTTATTTAGCGGTTGCAGGCGGCGGTGGCACTGGAACAAGGCACTCTGGGGGTGGAGGAGCAGGAGGATATATAGAATCTATTTTTCAAAATACTGCGTCTGGAACCTCTTTTTCTATTTCTGTAGGAAGCGGAGGCGCTGGTGGTGTTGGATCTAATGAAAACGAAGCTCCAGGACAAAACGGAGGAAACACAACAATATCTACATCTTCATTTACAATAACAGCTATTGGCGGCGGCGCTGGAGCAACTTACTTTAATAATGGAACATCTGGAACATCATCTTCAGGAGGATCCGGAGGTGGAGCGCCTTATAATGGATCTCAAGGATCAGGGACTTCTGGGCAAGGTAATTCAGGAGGAGATGATGGTGAGCCTTATTCTAAGATTGCAGGCGGCGGTGGCGGTGGAGCTACACAATCTGGATTCAATCCTTCGTCTACTCCGCATGGTGGCGCTGGGTATTTATCTACTATCACCGGATCAAATGTTTATTTTGCTGGTGGCGGAGGCGGGGCTCAATGGGATAGAGCGGAAGATTCTTCAGCAGGAAATGGCGGCATTGGCGGAGGCGGCGGCGGTGGTGCTGCAGACGCCTCAACATCTCCACCAGCAGCTGGATTAGGAGGCACTGGTGGTTTGAATAATGGAGGAAATGGTAATCAGGCTTCAAATGGAGGTGATGCTACTGGAGGTGATGGTGGCGCTAACACTGGCGGAGGCGCTGGTGGTTCTGGTCAGGGAAGTTATTCAACATATGTATACAATGATAATGCAGCGAATGGCGGCTCTGGAGTAGTAATACTTAGGTTTCCTACAGCTAACTATTCAGGAATTACAACAGGAAGCCCAACCGTAACTACTGATGGTACAGACACAATATTAACATACACTGGAAGTGGAACATATACAGCTTAAGACATGGCGCACTTTGCAAAATTAAATAACGAAAATATAGTAGAGCAAGTAATTGTTGTTGCTAATGATGTCTTGCTAGATGAGAACGGTGTTGAGAAAGAGAAGCTAGGTTTAGACTTATGCAGATACCTATCTAACTGGGACAACTGGAAACAGACATCTTACAACGGAACCTTCAGAGGCAAGTTTGCAGCTGTTGGAGATTTTTACGATACATCTAAAGACGAATTCATAGCACATGGCTCAAACTAAAGTAAAAGACGGATTATTAAACTTCCCAGACAGGGATGACTTTATACAGTTACCCAGTGGAACAACTGCACAGAGGCCATCAAGTCCAGAGCAAGGCTATTCTAGGTATAACACTACTGATAAGAAGCTAGAGTTTTGGAATGGTACTATATGGCAGCAACTCCCAGGGGTTGTAGCACCTATAATTACGTCTTTATCTTACCCAGGTGATGACTTAGCTGCTGATCCTGTTGGAGGTCAAACAATAACAATAAACGGTTCTGATTTTAAGACCGGAGCTACGGTTACAATTGGAGGCACAACACCTTCTGTGATTACTTTTGTTTCTGCTACTGAGATTACTTTTGAGGCACCTGCTAAGACTGCTGGTGACTACGATGTAGTTGTAACAAATGTAGACGGAGGTAATGCTACATCTGTAGATGGCATGTCTTACAACGGTGTTCCTTCATGGACAACAGCCGCTGGAAACTTAGGTACATTCCCTGCTGGTTCAACAATCCCAACAATTACTTTAGTGGCTACAGAGCCAGATAGCGGAACAATAAGCTATAGCGTTACTACGGGTGCTTTACCTACAGGTCTAACACTTACAGGTGCTGATATAGATGGAAGCGTTCCTACGCCAGCTGGAGAGACTACATACAACTTCAGCGTTACAGCAAGCGATGATGAAAATCAGTCTACGGAAAGAGCGTTTAATATAGTTGTGTACTTACAGGTTACAAATACAGTTAGTGAAGTTGATCCATTTGGAGATTCTAGTGGGTTAGCTTTGTATAGACTTGAAAACAACGCTAACGATGAAGGCGGTGTATACAATGGAACTTGGAGTGGAACTGCTGCTTATTCGGCAGGTGTATTTGGTCAAGCTGCTAATTTTAATGGTAGTAGTAGTTATGTTAGTATTGGTGAAGTAATTCCTTCAACCAACACAGATTGTTCTTTTTCTTGTTGGTTTAATATGGCTTCATCTTTTAACAGCGACTACAAATCTATTTTAGGAGGAAATGGTTCGGACTCTTTTAGGATAACAATAAGATACGTCTCATCTGGAAATTACAATATAGAGGTTGCACGAGGTAGAGAGGGTGTTCTTTATTATACCTCTTCTTGGTCATCAACTCCGCTTTCCCCAAGTACTTGGTATAATTTAGTAGTTACATATAGTTTTTCTAATAATACGGCAAACATTTATATAAATGATAGTTTCATAAATAGTAAAGTTTTAAATTTAAGCGCTACCAGTACTATAAATACAAACTTAGTTTTAGGAAGTTACAGGTCTGATGTGGGATTTGCATACTTCAACGGCTCAATAGACCAAGTTAGAATATTCAACAAAGCATTAACCCCTTTAGAAGTACAGTCTTTATACCAAGAAAGAACAGTTCTTTGCGGTGGTCAAGCAGAAACAGTTGACATATTAGGAGACAACAGCTGTATAGCTTTATATCCTTTAGATGGCAATGCTAATGATTTAAGCGGTAATTATAGCGGAACACCTACTGATGTTTCTTATGGAGTAGGAGAGTTTGATTTAGCGGGTGTGTTTAATGGTAGTAGTAGTTGGATAGATTTGTCTGATAATTCTTTTAAACTTTCAACAATAGCGGTTAGTGCTTGGTTTAATTCTGCAAGTACTCAAAACCTTCAAAACATTTATTCTTGTTATGATTATCAAGGACAAAGTAGAGGATTTAATATAAGACTTCAAGACAATAATTTAATATTATTTCAAACGTACAAATCAAACGTTAATTCAAGTTTATTTAGTTCTTCTCAAATACAAAGAAATACTTGGAATCACGTTGCTGTTGTAGCGACTCAAAGTTCTGTCTCTATATATATTAATGGTTCTTTAGATAATTCTGGAAGCATTGTTGGTTTCGATTATTTCACAACTCATCCTTTCTCTATAGGCAGAGCAGCGGGTGAGGCAGAGCATTACTTTGACGGCTCCATAGACCAAGTTCGTATATTCAACAAAGCCTTATCCGCAGCAGAGGTTACTACATTATACAATGAAACTGCTTGTGATGTATTAGCTTGTTCAGGTACTACAAACACATTAGATATATTAGGAGATAGTAGTTGTGTAGCTGCTTATCCTTTAGATGGTTCGCCTCTTGATTTAAGTGGTAACTATAACGGAGTACAAACAGATGTTACTTATCCTGTAGGAAAGTTTGACTTAGGAGGTTCTTTTAATGGGAGTAGCAGTAAGATAGCTGTGTCACAAGATTTTGGAATAGGAGATATAAGTAAAAATTGGACTTCTTCTGTATGGGCAAAAACAGATTCAACAGGTTCTGAACAAATTTATTTTGCAAGACAAAGCAATAACCATAATGTTTCTTTTAACGGAGGTAATACAGTTGAAATAGCATTTTATCAAGCAGCAGGAGGAAATAATACTATTATAACAGGGGTAACTGCATCTAATTGGAACCACATTGTTGTTTCTCATAATGCCTCAACAACAACTGCTACTATATATGTTAATAATGTTCTTAAAACAACTATAAACACAAGTGGTACGCAAGCATTATCTGTTAGTGATTTTACTTTTGCGGCACACCCAACTATTTCATCTTTATTTTATCAAGTAAATATTGACCAAGCAAGATTTTTTAACAAAGCACTATCCGCAGGAGAGGTAACAACATTATATAACGAAACAGCTTGTAATTAAAACATAAACAATGGGAATAACGAAAGTATCAAACAGTGTATTAAAAGACCTAGCGGTTCATAACAGCAAAATAGCAGACAATGCTGTTGACGCGGCAAAATTAAATGTATCTGGAAACGGAACATCTGGGCAAGTTTTGCTTTCTGATGGAGATGGATCATTTTCATGGATTGATAGATTAGAATCTTTAAACTATGATGCTCAGGTAATATCAGCAAGCACAAATGCGGTAAAAGATACTGTTTATGTTTTAACTGCTGATTTAACACTAACTTTACCGGCATCACCTGTTGCAGGAGACTCTGTTAAGATAAGCAATCAATCCGCAGTAGCGACTTGCATTGTAGCTAGAAACGGGAGTAACATTATGGGGATAGCGAGTGATTTAACTTTAGATGATCCCGCAAGAAACTTTGAACTAATTTTCACTAATGCAGCAAAAGGCTGGGTAATAATATAAAGATATGAGTAATTTAACAGATTTTTTTCCATCAGGAAGTGGTGGAGGTTTAACCCCTAAATTCCAAGAGTATAACTCATCAGGAATTTTTACTCCTAGTCAATCTTTAATTGATGCAGGAGGCTATGTGGAGGTATTCATAGTAGGAGGCGGCGAAAGAGGTGCAAGTGCAGGACAAGGTGGATGTGGTGGAGAAGTTATTTCTACAATGACATACCTTAACTCACTAACAGATTGCACGGTGACTATAGGCGCAGGAGGTGTATCTAATGGAGCTGATGGTGGTAATTCTATTTTTACAGGATCATCGGCAGGAGGCTTAGATATTACAGCTCTAGGAGGATCAGGATTAAATAATCCAATAGGTAGACTTACATCAGGAGCAGGAGGATTTTCATCTAGCAGTGTAAGCTCTAGGGCTGTAAACGCAAGCACTACAGTAAGTCCTCTTTCTCAGGGAGAAGGTGCTTTATATTGGAATAACACAGGGGGGTATTACGCTTCTCAATACGCATACGCCTACTCCAACGCTTCTCAATACGCATCAGCAGTAAGCTCAGCGGCAGGATCAGGGTATAAAGGTTTTGGAGCAGGAGGTAGTGCAGGAGGATCAGGAGTTTATACTCCTAAAGCTAATTCAGGTAGTGGTTCAGCTGTTAATGTAAATGCAGCATCAGGATATTGTCTAATCAAATGGTATGAATAAAATGGAAAATTTAATAGCTATAATAAAAGAGGGTAAAGTAGAAAATTTGATAATAGCATCAGATGATTTTGCAGAAAAATTACCTCAACAAACAGTAAAGGTAGGCAGTAATGAGGTGGCAATAGGATTCACTTATTCTGACGGAGTATTTTCACCTCCTAAATTATCTTTAGATGAAATTACAACTATAGAAAGAGCTTGGAGAGACATTGAGTTAAAAGCAACTGATTATTTAGTACCTATAACTGACCATCCGCAGCACGCTGCTTATATGACATACAGGCAAGAGCTCAGGGATTATCCATCTCAACAAGATTTTCCAAACGTAGAACGACCAGTAAAGCCATAGTAAATCACAATACTAACTTATACATCAAGCGGTACATATACTGCTTAAAATCAAATAAAATGAATACAATTAGAAAATTAAGTGTAGGTAGAGACTATAAAGTTGACGCTATGCACTATCAATTAAATCAACAAGTTTACGGAGGACACATTATTTGTGATATAATAGAAGAGAACGACGCGTATTGTATATATATCAAAAAAGGTGATGATATATTACCATGGAAATCTTTTAATAAGAACATGGGTATAAGCGTTGAATTTAATTTAGATTATGAATAGTCCAATAGATTTTATTGTACAGCCAAAAGAAAAAAGATATAACAACACAAAACAAATTGACGGAACAGAGTTAGTATTAAATACATCTGTTGAAGACCATAAATTTGTTAGCAGAGAAGCAATAGTAAAAGCAACTCCATTAGCGTTTGAAACAAATATAAAACCAGGGGACGGGCTTATAGTGCACCATAATATATTCAGAAGATTTTATGATGTACATGGAAATGAAAAAAATAGTAAAAGCTATTTTAAAGAAGATACTTACTTCTGTGCAATAGATCAAATATTTTTACATAAACAAAACAAAGAATGGTTTGCAACACCGGGATTCTGTTTTGTGGCTCCAATAAAAAAAGAAGATGAAGGTTTAATATCTACCGACGTAGAAGAACCATTAAAAGGCATCGTAAAGTATACCGATAATTCAGGATTTGTTACTAAAGAACAATTAGTTGGATTTACACCGCATTCTGAATATGAGTTTATAATAGACGGAAATAGACTATATAGAGTACCACTTAAATCAATTTCAATACACTATGACCGCAAAGGAAATGAAACAGAATATCATAACAGCTGGCTGCGTAGTATATAGGCATATAAGGCTTGATAAAAATGAACCGTTTTATATAGGTATTGGTAGGAACGAAAAAAGAGCCTATCAAAAGGGAAATAAAAGAAGAAGTAAATTTTGGCAAAGCATAGCATGTAAAACAGAATATAGAGTTGAAATATTATTTAATAATGTTTCTTGGGATTTTGCTAAAGAAAAAGAAAAGGAATTTATTGCATTATACGGAAGGATAGATAAAAAAACAGGCTGTTTATGCAATATGACAGACGGAGGAGATGGTGCTTTAGGGCAACTTCATTCAGAAAAAACAAGAAAGCAAAGAGCGAAGTCTGTATCTGGCATAAATAACGGAATGTATGGCAAAACTCATTCAGATAAATTAAAAAAATATTGGTCTGAAAACAGAAGAGGAGCGAATCATCCAAAAGCAAAAAAAGTTATTAATACTGATAATGGTGAAATTTTTAATTGCGCCAAAGATGTTTGTAATAAGCATAGTATTAAGTATTCTACTTTAACATCTTGGTTGAATGGATCAAGAAAAAATGATTCTCCTTTTAAATTTTTAATTTAATTAAATATGAAAACCGTAAAAGAAATAAAAGAAGATATTATAATAGCTGGCCATAAAGCTGTTTCTGAATTAATAAAGGTTGCCGAAGAAAAAATTATAACAAACACTGAAGATGATTTATCTGCTGATAGATTAAAGTCGGCTGCGGCAACAAAAAAATTAGCAATATTTGACGCGTTTGAAATACTTAATAGAATTGAAGACGAAAAGAATATATTAGATGACAAGCCTAAAGAGGAGCAGATTTCTTTTAAAGGTTTTGCTGAAAAAAGAAGTAAGTAATGTACGAGCAAACATTATTTAAAGTTGTAGAACCAATTAAGCATACTACGATATCAAGATTGAATAAATCTAAATCATGGAAGTATGGGTACAATGCGGAGCACGATATTATCGTTATAAGCAAGACCGGGGAGATTGGTGATATATACGAAATACAAAATTTAACCATTGCATTACCAAAAGCTCGCAACGTGTATAGCAAACACGATCGCTGGACTCCACAGGAGTATCCTAAGGAGCTTAAAAGTATTAAGACTATATTTGACTGGGAAACATATCCGGATGAATTTAAAAGCAAATGGGTTGATTATATAGAGGAAGAATTTAAAAGAAGGGATGAGGGTTTTTGGTTTAAGAATAAAGGATTTGACGTTTATGTTACTGGGTCTCACTATATGTACTTGCAGTGGACCAAGATTGACGTTGGGCAGCCAGACTTTCGTGAAGCCAATAGATTATTCTTTATATTCTGGGAAGCTTGCAAGGCAGATCAACGCTGCTACGGAATGTGCTACCTTAAAAATAGGAGGTCAGGATTTAGTTTTATGTCCTCAGCAGAGACAGTACATCAGGCTACAATCTCAAGTGATGCACGCTTCGGAATATTATCTAAAAGTGGAGGAGATGCAAAAAAGATGTTTACAGACAAGGTGGTCCCTATATCCATCAACTACCCATTCTTTTTTAAACCAATCCAAGACGGTATGGACAGGCCTAAAACGGAACTCGCCTACCGTGTCCCCGCTAGTAAGCTTACAAGAAAGTCCATCACGTCAAAAGAACAAAGACAATCATTAGAGGGATTAGATACGACAATTGACTGGAAAAACACAGGGGACAACAGTTATGATGGTGAAAAGCTTAAGATGCTTGTGCATGATGAAAGTGGAAAATGGGAAAGACCTGATAATATACTAAACAACTGGAGAGTCACAAAAACAACTTTAAGACTTGGTAGTAGGATTATAGGCAAGTGTATGATGGGTTCAACATCAAACGCATTAGATAAAGGAGGAAGTAATTTTAAGAAGCTTTATGAATCATCAGACGTTACTAAAAGAAACCGCAATGGACAGACTAGCTCAGGATTATATTCTTTGTTCATTCCTATGGAGTGGAACTACGAAGGATTCATTGATACTTATGGACTACCTGTCTTCGACACGCCTGGAGAAGCAGTTGAAGGGCCTTACGGTGACACCATAGATGTAGGTGTTATAGAGCATTGGGAAAACGAAGTAGAAGGTTTAAAATCTGATCAAGATGGTTTAAATGAATTTTACAGACAGTTCCCTAGAACAACAGAGCACGCGTTTAGAGATGAAGCTAAAAACTCTATCTTTAATTTAACAAAAATATACGATCAAGTAGATTACAACGAAGGCATTGGTATTTCTAATGTAGTTACAAAAGGAAACTTTGCTTGGGAGAATGGTATAAAAGACACTAAGGTTATATTCTATCCAGACAAAAACGGTAGATTTAATATATCCTGGATTCCGCCTTTAAACCTTCAAAACCGTGTAATAATAAAAAATGGTACAAAAGCGCCAGGGAATAGTGACCTAGGAGCCTTTGGTTGTGATAGTTACGACATATCCGGCACAACAGACGGAAGAGGTTCTAAGGGAGCTTTGCATGGGTTAACAACTTTTTCTATGACAGAAGGGGTTCCACCTCATCATTTCTTTTTAGAATATATTGCAAGACCTCAAACCGCGGAGATATTTTTTGAAGATGTATTGATGGCATTAATATTTTACGGTATGCCAATACTAGCAGAGAATAACAAACCAAGATTGCTGTATTATATAAAAAGAAGAGGGTATAGAGGGTTTTCAATGAATAGGCCTGATAAGTTAGCTGCAAAGCTATCACCCGCTGAAAAAGAAATTGGTGGTATACCAAACTCTTCAGAAGATATAAAACAAGCTCACGCAGCTGCAATTGAAACATATATACAAGATTATGTAGGAGCTTTTGAAAACGGTGACTACGGAACATTATATTTTAATAGAACCCTAAATGATTGGGCTAAATTTGATATAAATAAGAGAACGGCGTTTGATGCCGCTATAAGTTCTGGATTAGCTATAATGGCTTGTAACAGACACAAATATATGCCTCAGTCAGTTAAAACAACAACAAAGTTAAACTTTGGTTTTACGAGGTATGATAACAAAGGAGCATTTTCAAAAATAATAAAATAGATGTCAAAAGTATTACCAAGAGGTGTATTCCCGAGCCAAGCGGTTTCAGATTCAGAAAAAGCTTCTAAGCTATACGGTTTAGAAATTGCTAGGGCTATTGAGTCGGAATGGTTTAAAAGAGATTCAGGAACTGCACGCTACTATGCAAACAGAGACAACTTTCACAGACTACGCTTATATGCTAGAGGAGAGCAATCAATACAAAAGTATAAAGATGAATTATCTATTAATGGTGATTTGTCTTATCTTAACTTAGATTGGAAGCCTGTACCTATTATCCCTAAGTTTGTAGACATCGTTGTTAACGGTATTGGCGAAAGAGCATATGATATTAAAGCATACTCTCAAGATCCTAATTCTATTCAGAAAAGAACTGAGTATGTAGAGTCTTTAGTTAGGGATATGCAATCTCGTGAAATATCTGATCAAATAGAAGCACAGCTTGGGCTTAACGTAAGGGAGAATGATAAGAAAGACATTCCTGAAACTGAAGAAGAACTTAATCTTCATATGCAGCTTACTTATAAGCAAGCAATTGAGATTGCTTCAGAAGAAGCTTTGAACAATGTTTTTGATCATAATAAATACGAGTTATTAAAGAAAAGGTTAGACTATGACATTGCTGTTATAGGTATGGCATGTTCTAAAAATAGCTTTAATACTGCTGAAGGAATTACAATTAAATATGTAGACCCTGCAGATATTGTTTATTCGTACACTGAGTCACCTTATTTTGACGATATATATTATGTTGGCGAAGTTAGAAGAGTTAGTTTAACTGATCTTAAAAAAGAATATCCTGAGTTAACTCAAAAAGATTTAGAAGAAATTGAAGGCACTGGCTCAGGGTCTTTAATGTATAATAAGTCTTATGCTGCAGCTGACGTTCAGGATAAATCATATGTATACGTATTATACTTTGAATGGAAAACTTTTAAGAACCAAGTATACAAAGTTAAAGAAACAGCATCAGGGGCTTTAAAAGCTATTAAAAAAGATGATTCTTTTAATCCACCTAAAGATGATAGAGCAAGATTTGAAAAAGTAAATAGATCTATTGAAGTACTATATAATGGAGCTAAAGTTATTGGTTCTAATAAATTACTTGAATGGAAGCTTGCTGAAAATATGACAAGGCCAAAGACTGATACTACTAAAGTTCAAATGAGTTACAATATTGTAGCTCCTAGAATGTATAAAGGTCAAATCGAGTCATTAGTAAGTAGAATGACTACGTTTGCAGATATGATTCAAATTACGCATTTGAAACTGCAACAAGTACTTTCAAGAATGGTACCAGACGGTGTTTATTTAGATGCCGATGGACTATCCGAAATAGATTTAGGTAACGGAACAAACTACAGCCCGCAGGAAGCATTAAATATGTATTTCCAAACTGGTTCGGTTATTGGTAGATCTATGACGCAGGATGGAGACTTTAATAACGGTAAAGTACCTATTCAAGAATTACAAACGTCTTCTGCTGGTAGTAAAATATCAAGCTTAATTAATTCTTACAACTACTATCTACAAATGATAAGAGATGTAACAGGATTAAACGAAGCAAGAGATGGTTCTACGCCTGATTCAAACGCTTTAGTTGGATTACAAAAACTTGCAGCAGCAAATTCAAACACTGCTACAAGACACATATTACAAGCAGGTTTATATTTAACATTAAAAACCGCAGAAGCTATATCACTTAGAATATCTGATGTTCTTGAAAATTCAAACACAAGAAATAACTTTATTCAGAGCATTGGTAGATTTAATGTTGGTACGCTTGAGGAAATTTCAAAACTTCACTTACACGATTTTGGTATATTCTTAGAATTATCGCCAGATGACGAGGAGAAGCAGTTACTTGAAAACAATATTCAAATGGCATTGTCTAAAGAACAAATATACTTAGAAGATGCTATTGATATTAGAGAAGTTAAAAACTTAAAGTTAGCTAATCAATTATTAAAAGTAAGACGTAAAAAGAAATTTGATCAAGACAGGCAATTACAACAAGAGAACATCCAAATGCAATCGCAGTCAAACGCACAAGCTGCGCAAGCCGCTGCACAAGCAGACGTTCAAAAAAATCAAGCTATTACGGAATCTAAAATTCAACTCACATCTGCGGAATACGAATTAAAAGCACAGATGTTAGAAAAAGAGGCTGAAATTAAGAAACAGCTTATGCAATATGAGTATGAGCTTAATAAGGATCTTAAGCAGCTAGATTTACAAGTGATTAATGATAAAGAGAAGTATAAAGAAGATCGTAAAGATAAAAGAACAAAACTACAAGCTTCTCAACAATCAGAATTAATAGATCAAAGAAAAAATAATAAAGCTCCAAAAGATTTTGAATCCGCAGGATTTGATACGCTAGGAGGATTTGGCTTAGGGCAGTTTGAGCCAAGATAAAATCATACTGCATAACTTATATAATATCATATCATGTCAGAAGAAACCGCAAAAGTTGTTGTTGATGAAACACCAACAGCAGCAGAAAAAGAAACACAAGTTCTCGAAGCAGCTGGAGTAGATACAAAAGCTGATGACGGAGTCTACAAAGTAGATTTAAGTAAACCTAAAACGCAAGAAGATGCCGTACAACAAGAAGAGCAAGGGAATGAGCAAATCGAAGCCAATGAGCAAATCGATGATCAAGCCGAAGAAAAATTGCAAGAAGTTAATGAAGAAGTAGAAGAAAAAGAATCTGCTTTAGAATTAATTGAAGACACAGAAGAGCCTAAACCTATTGAAGAAGAACAAGTAACAGAAAAAGAGGTACTTCAAGAAGTAAAAGACACTGGAATTGAACTTCCTGAAAATATTCAAAAAGTTGTAGACTTTATGAATGAAACAGGCGGTACATTAGAAGACTATGTTAATTTAAACAAAGATTTTTCAAATGTTGATTCTGATGCGTTACTAAAAGAATATTACAAACAAACTAAATCACATTTAGATCAAGAAGAAATTGATTTCTTAATTGAAGACAATTTTGAATTTGACGAAGATTTAGATGAGGAGCGAGACATCCGAAGAAAAAAACTCGCATATAAAGAAGAGGTTGCAAAAGCTAAAAGCTTTTTAGAAACTCAAAAGAGCAAATACTACGATGAAGTCAAGTTGGGTTCAAAGTTGGCTCCGGAGCAACAAAAAGCAATAGACTTTTTTAATCGATATAACAAGGAGCAATCTGAAGTACAGCAGATTCAGGAAAAACAGTTTAATCATTTTAAACAGCAAACCGAAAAAGTTTTTAACGAAGAATTCAAAGGTTTTGATTTCAAAGTTGGAAGCAACAAATACAGGTTTAAAGTTAATGATGTGGCTAAAACGAAAGAAGTACAAAGCGATCTTAATAATGTCATAAGTAAGTTCTTAGACGAAAATAATATGATCTCTGACGCTACTGGGTACCACAAGGCTATTTTTGCTGCAAACAACGCTGACAGTTTAGCAACTCACTTTTACGAACAAGGTAAAGCTGATGCCATTAAAGAAATTTCTAATGATTCTAAGAATGTAAATATGGATCCTAGAAAAACTGGAACTGGCGTTATAGAAACCGGAGGAATGAAAGTAAGAGCCATAACTGGTGACGACAGCTCTAAGTTAAAAATTAAACTTAGAAAATAAACATTTAAAAAATTTAAAATGGCTACAATTACTCCAACTGGAGGACCAAACTTAAACGCGGTTCCAGCTCCAGTTAAACAAACATTATCAACTAACTACCTTTCTTTTACAGGAGGGCAAAATGACTGGTCTCAGCAATACTTACCAGAATTATACGAAGCAGAAGTTGAAAGATACGGTGACCGTACTGTTTCTTCTTTCTTACGTATGGTAGGTGCTGAAATGCCAATGACTTCTGATCAAGTAGTGTGGTCAGAGCAAGGAAGATTACACCTTTCTTACGAAGGAGCTGCATTAGTTGCTTCAACTGGTGTTATCACTGTATCTGCAGGACACGCTGTACGTGCTAACCAAACAATCGTTGTTTCTGATGGAACTACAACTGTTAAAGCATTTGTATCTGGAGTTACTGCAACTACTATTACAGCTAAAAGATATGACAAAGCTGCTTTCTCAACTGATTCAGATTTTGCTGACGGTTCTGTAAACTTATTCGTATTCGGTGCTGAGTTCTCAAAAGGAACTACTGGAATGTCAGGAGCTGTTACTCCATCTTTCCAATCTTTCACTAACCAACCAATCATCATCAAAGACAAATACGAGGTATCTGGATCTGATGCATCACAAATTGGATGGGTTGAAATTACTGGAGAGTCTGGACAGTCTGGATACTTATGGTACTTAAAAGCTGAAGGCGATACAAGAACTCGTTTCGAAGATTACTTAGAAATGGCTGTTGTAGAAGGAGAAAACGCTGAAAGCGGATCTGGTGCCGCAGGAGCAGGAGCAACAGGAACTGAAGGTTTATTTGCTGCTATCCAAGATAGAGGCCACGTAACTGCAGGAGTTGACGGAAACGACGCTGCTGAAGATTTATCTGACTTTGACGAAATCCTTAAGAAATTAGACAAGCAAGGAGCAATTGAAGAGAACATGCTTTTCTTAAACAGAGAAGTTTCTTTAAACATTGACGATATGCTTGCTGCTCAAAATTCTTACGGTGCAGGTGGTACTTCTTACGGAGTATTCTCTAACAGCGAAGATATGGCACTTAACTTAGGTTTCTCTGGATTCAGAAGAGGTTCTTACGACTTCTACAAAACTGACTGGAAATACTTAAACGATGCTACTACTAGAGGACTTGTTACAGACATCAGAGGGGTTTTAGTACCTGCTGGAACTTCTACTGTTTATGACAAAGTATTAGGTAAGAACATCAAGAGACCATTCTTACACGTACGTTACAGAGCTTCTGAGGCTGATGACAGAAAAATGAAATCTTGGACAACTGGTTCAGTTGGAGGAGCTTTCACATCTGATCTTGATGCAATGGAAGTACACTACTTATCTGAAAGATGTTTAGTAGTTCAAGGAGCGAATAACTTCATGATCTTAAACTAACATAACCCTGTAGGATTTACCCTCGTTGTACTGACGGGGGTATTTCTTACTTTTATACACTTTTTAATTATATTATATCATGGCAAAACAAGTCACACCAAAAAAATCTACTTCTGTACCAAGAGATACTGAAGTTATAGCAGAAGTTTTAGAAGCACCAATTGAAAAAGTTGTTGTGAAGGAAGAACCCAAACCTAAGAAAAACTCTTGGGAAGTTAAAGACCGTACATATTATTTAAAAGGCGGTAGAAACGCATTAACATACACAATAAGAAGTAAAGGAATTTACTGGTTTGATGAAGAAAAAGGATACGAAAGAGAAATCAAGTATACTTTAAATCAAAAAACACCATTTGTTGATGAATTTCAGGGTCCTGCGAGATTAGGGCACATTGTATTTACTGATGGAACATTGGTAGTACCAAAAGAGAAACAAACGTTACAAAAACTATTATCATTATATCACCCTCAAAAAGGTAAATTGTTTGAAGAGTTTGATGCTGAAGAAGATGCTGAAGACGAATTAGACTTTTTAGAATTAGAATTAGATGCTTTAATGGCAGCTCGTTCTATAGATATTGATCAAGCAGAAGCAATATTGCGTACTGAGATCGGATCTAGGGTATCAGATATGAGTTCTAAGGAGCTTAAAAGGGATTTATTGCTATTTGCTAAGAAAGATCCTATTTTGTTCTTAGAATTGGTTAATGACGAAAACATAAATATTAGAAACTTAGCTATTAAGTCCGTAGAACAAAGGATTATTAATTTATCAGATGACAACAGAACCTTTAGTTGGGCATCAACAGGAAGAAAGTTAATTACTGTACCATTTGATGAAAATCCATACTCGGCGTTAGCAGCTTACTTTAAAACAGATGAAGGCGTAGAAGTTTTTCAATCTGTTGAAAAAAGGCTTAAATAACACGTAATATTTTATAGAGGTTAGGCCGCTTAAACGTGGCCTAACTAATATAAATAACAATAAACAACATGATAAGTATAGATACAGTATACCAAAGAGTACTTGCTATTCTAAATAAAGAGCAAAGAGGTTATTTAACACCGCAAGAGTTTAATCTTTTTGCGAATCAAGCTCAATTAGAAATATTTGAGCAATATTTTTTTGATCTTAATCAATATATGAGATTAAAAGATAATAACACAGAATACGCTCAGCTGTACAATCTTGTTGATGAAAAAATTAGTAAGTTTAAAACATTTGGAAACCTTTCATACTCTGCTGGAGCATTTACATTTCCTTCTGACTTACATAAAATAGGTACTGTTATATACAACGGAACTGAGGTTGAAAAAGTAGACATTAAGCAATTGCTTGATTATCAAAGTTCTAAACTAACTCAACCATCTACTACATCGCCTGTTTACATTCAAAATGCTAATGGGTCTTGGAGTGTTACATTATATCCCTCTACAATTACATCTGGCGTAAGCTGTACGTATGTAAAAAAACCTATAAAAGTAGAATGGGCGTATACTAATGTAAACAACAACGCTCTTTACAATGCAAACAATTCTCAAGACTTTGAATTACATGAGTCTGAAGAAACAACTTTAGTTCTTAAAGTATTAATGTATGCTGGATTAACAATAAAAGATCCTAGCGTATCGCAGGTTGCAGATGCAAAAGAAACTAAAAAAATAACTCAAGAAAAATCTTAATAAATGGGACTTATAAATCAAACAGCAAGGCAGTATTATAGCCTATCAGAAATATTTATAGCAGATGGCTCTACAACTGCATTTACAGTAACGTTTGATCCATTACCAAGCCTTATTACAGATTTTGTTGTATTTATTGACGGTGAAGAAATAGATGATAGCAATTACACTTACAATACGGGCGTAATTACTTTTTCTATAGCACCTGTTGATGGTACAGAAGTTAAAATAGTATTAGACAATCAAAAGCACGGAAGCTATAGATATATTTCATTAGAAGATATTATAGCTAACTTTATGGTTTCTTATGTTGGAGACGACAAAATAATAACTACAGCAAGGCAGCTAGATGTCATGTTTCATGCTAAAAGAGCGATACAAGAATTTAGTTACGACATTTCAAGAATAGAAAAAATACAAGAAGTTGAAGTTGGATCTACTTTAACAATACCAATGCCACAAGACTATGTCGGATATGTTCAGCTTGCTTGGATAGATGGTAATGGTTTAGAAAGAATTATATATCCTTCTAACGACACTTCAAGACCATCACAACCGGTTTTACAAGACGACGAAACAAATTACTTGTATGATGATGACGATAGCTTACTAACTGGTACTTCTATTGCTACTGAATACTTTAAAGGCGTTGAAACAAACGATACAATAGGTTTATCTAATAATGATGACTATTTCTTTTCAAATGCTGACCATAACAATAGTGTTATAGGATTAGGTAGAAGATATGGTTCTAATCCTGAAACTACTCAAGTTAACGGCGTTTTTGTTGTTGATGAACTAAATGGTCAATTTGGATTTAGCAGTAATTTAGCTGGTAAAGTAATTACAATAAAATATATTTCTGACGGATTAGGTACTGACAAAGAAATGAAGGTACACAAATTAGCAGAAGAAGCTATTTATAAGTATATAGCTCACGCAATTATTGCTTCTAAAGCAAATATGCCAGAATACATTGTAAATAGATTTAAAAAAGAAAGAAGGGCTACTATGCGTAACGCTAAACTTCGTCTTTCAAATTTAAAATTAAGAGAGCTTACTCAGGTAATGAGAGGTAAGAGCAAACAAATTAAACACTAATTAAATGCCAGAAATTAAGCACCTATTCAACGCGGGTCGAATGAATAAAGACCTAGATGAACGTTTAATACCAAATGGTGAATATAGAGACGCTCTTAATATACAATTAGCAAGTACCGATGGTAATGATGCTGGAGCTATACAAAATATTATTGGAAACTCTCAAATAGCTTCAAACATAAATTTTACAAGCCCTATATTAATTGCTAGTACAGTAGATACTTCTACTGAAAAGATATATTGGATAGTTAAGGATACTTCCGTAAGCTACTTGTTATCCTATGATGGCTCTAGTGTTTCTATAATTATACAAGACGTAAATAACGTTGTGTTTAATTTTTCAAACAATTTAATTACTGGAATAGCTATTTTTGAAAAACAATTAGCTATAACAGATAACGTAAACGAACCTTACGTTATTGATTTAGAATATTTTGAAAGCGATCAAGTAAGACCAAACCCAACTACTAGTCATACCCAGATATTTTACAAAGAAAACTGGCAAGATTTAACAACTGAAGATGTTGTTTTAATCAAGAAAAAACCAGCTTCCGCTCCAATCTTATCTTTAACTTCTTCTGGTGGAGTAGAAAATGCAGATCCATTATTTGAATTAAAATTTGTAAGATTTGCTTATAGATGGAAATTTAAAAACGGTCAATATTCTGTTTTTTCTCCTTTTTCTGAAGTTGCTTTTTTACCTGGAATTTTTGAATTTAACGCAAAAAAAGGGTATAATACAGGAATGGAAAATACTGTAAAATCCATTTCTTTAACAGGCATTGATACTACTGTAAATAATATAGAGTCTATTGATGTCTTAATGAAAAAATCAGATGATCAATCTATATATGTAGTTGAAACTTTGTCGCTTGAAGATTTTCCTGAAACATACGAGCTAACCAGCGAACAAATATACTCTATAGTTGCAAGTGATCAATTGTTAAGACTATGGGATGCCGTGCCTTTGAAAGCTAAAGCTGTTGAGATAAGCTCTAATAGATTAATTTTTGGTAATTATGAAATTGGAGAAAATACAGCAGAAATAAAACCTCAATTTGATATTACTTTACAGGCAAGGGGCGGCAACAGAAAACATATAAAATCAGATAGAACCTATCAATTTGGCATTGTCTTTGAAGATAAATATGGTAGGCAAACTCCTGTTATATCAAATAGATCTGGTTCAATAAATGTTCCTTTTGGTAATCTTGAGCAAATGAATGCTCCGCAGCAATTTTCTGTGTCTATGAACGATACTCTGCCAAGTAGCGCTGCAAACTCTTTTGATAAATTTAAATATTTTATAAAAGATACTGCAGGTGAATATTATAATGTAATTGCAGAGTCTATATTCCCAAACCCGGAAAAATTACAAAGCAGCGAAGTTTGGATGGCATTACCATCTACTGAAATAAATAAATTTAATGAAGGAGATTTTTTACTGCTTAAAAAAGGTCAAAATTCTTCAATACCCATTGCAAATCCTTTAGCTAAGTTTAAAACATTAGCAGTAGAATCCAGCGCTCCTGATTTTATAGGGGTTGCTCCATCTGATCCTACAGCAGTAGCAGCAGTAACAAATTTTGATTACGAAAATTACGACACTTCAGGAAGATTTTTTGTTAAGCTGGAAGACATTGACGGCATATTATATGATTTATATCAAGCTAATGTAGCAAACAATGCCGTAGCCGAAGAAATACCAGAGAGCAGCTTCGGAACAGCTTCTTATCCATCCGGCAGCTATTTAGGTGAATATAGAATATATGACTCAGGCGGAGGATATATTGAAAAAGATTTTTATTTTTCAGAAGTTTCCGGAGCAGGGAATGTTGCTGTATTTACGCAAAATGGTTATGGTTCTGGAACAGCTTTTAGTAACCCGCAAGGAACATTGGTTACAGAAGATATAACTTCTGGGTCTGTTACCGTAGATGGAACTAATACTAATTATAAATGGTATAACGCAGGAACTTATACTTATTCAGATGGGTTTACAAGAACAATATATACTAAATGGACACCTGCTCAATCGCAAGGAGTTGATTACGACCAATTAAATACAGTTGCAATTTTACCTGTTGAGGGAGAAGAAGTTGATAACATTGATCCTGCTGTTTTTGAAACAGAACCAGCCGAAGGTTTTTTAGATATTTATTATGAAACAGAAGAAACTTTTGATATTTCAGAATATGGTGATACACATCTCTTAAGGTATTTTAATTGCTACAATTTCCAAAACGGCGTAGAATCCAATAGAATTAGAGACGATTACAATGCTGTTCAAATGGATAAGCAAGTTAGAGTTTCTACGGTATTGGCTGAACAATATAAAAGATCTAGAAATAGCCAAGGCTTAATATGGTCTGGATTATATAATTCAAGAAATTCAGTTAACAGATTAAATCAATTTTCTGCGGCAGAACCAATCACAAAAGACTTAGATCCAGAATACGGATCAATCCAACTATTGCATACTAGAGATACTGATGTTATAGCTCTGTGCGAAGATAAAATCCTTAGAATACAAGCAGATAAAGATTCATTATATAATGCGGATGGATCTACTAATGTAGTTTCTTCTAATAATGTACTTGGTCAAGCTGTACCTTACGGCGGTGAATTTGGTATTTCAAAAAATCCAGAATCGTTTGCTTATTATGGCTATCAAGCATATTTTACCGACAAGGCAAGAGGCGCTGTTTTAAGGCTTTCTAGAGACGGTTTAACACTGTTGTCTAGTAAGAATATGAATTCATATTTTAGAGACAAATTAAAAGACCATAATAGCCTTATAATTGGTTCTTATGATATTCATACAAGGCAATATATATTATCTTTTGAAGGAGATGAAAGTTTAGCTTTTTCTGAAACCGTAGATGGATGGACTACAAGACTTAGTTTTATTCCTGAAAGCGGTTTATATTTAAATGGAGACTATTTTACATTTAATAATGCTGAGCTTTGGAAACATCATGCTTCTGGAGTTAATAATTTTTATGGGTCTCAATATGATTCTTCTGTAAAGTTTATATTTAATAATGAGCCATCAGTTGTTAAAAACTTTAAAACATTAGCTTACGAGGGAACGCAAGGTAAAAACTTAACTACTGACGGATGGCAAGCAACATCAATAGAAACTGATTTGCAATCCGGCAAAGTAACTTACTTTAAAGGTAAAGAAGGCAAGTGGTTTAATAATATAGAAGGAGTGTCAAATACTCTTTCTAATATTGATAGCAAAGAATTTTCAGTTCAAGGAATTGGCAGCGTTTCTAATATCACGATACCCCCCACGCCTGCTCCAACAGAAGCCCCAACAGAAGCTCCAACTGCGGCACCTACTCAAGCTCCAACAGAAGCACCAACTCAAGCTCCAACTGAAGCACCGACCGCAGCGCCAACCCAAGCCCCTACAGTCGCTCCTACAGTTGCACCAACAGTTGCCCCTACAATTGCACCAACTCAGGCGCCAACACCGATTGAGCCTACGCCTCCGCCAACCGTGGCACCAACTGCGGCACCTACTGATATTCCACCGCCAACAGAAGCGCCTACAGAGTCCCCAACGGAAGCTCCCACTGAAGCTCCTACAGAAGCGCCCACAGAGGCTCCAACGGAAACACCAAACGCCGAATTTGCTACCCACGCAACTCAAGGATCTGGCAGCAGCGGCTCTCAAGAAGCTTGTGAGTCTATATTAGGATCTCCTATTTATTCAACTAATGCTTCAACATTAGCGCAAGTTGGTGTAGGAACAAGATTTACATCTAATAGCACAGGCATAAACCTTTATTGGCAAGGCAATAATCAATGGTACGCTATTGATGACGCTGGTTCAAATGGCCCTGCGCCATTTTCAGTAAGAATTGACAACACGGGCACGGTTATTGATGTTGCCTCTTGTGTTCCAGAACCAACTGCTGCGCCTACTGCGGCTCCTACCGCCGCGCCAACTGCTCCTCAGGTTTATTACTATATAATTGAAAACTGCGCTAATTCTTCTCAATTGCAATATGGATATAGTACGGTATCTTCATATACAACAAGCGACACATTTAGTTATTTTAGTAATTGTTATAAATACTATGACGTAGATCCTAGTCAGCAAGGTACAATTGATTTAGATGCTTTGTCAACCTGCTCTTGCGCTCCTGAACCCACAGCAGCACCTACTGCAGCACCAACCCCAGCGCCTACTGCTGCGCCAACCCAAGCGCCAACTGCAGCACCTACCGCTCCATCATATAGCTCATGGATAGCCGAAAGATTTGACGGGGCTGTGTATGCCTATGTGTGGTTACAACAGGGGTATCAAATAAATGATTTAGTAACTTTAAATGATGGATCCGGTCAATGTTGGACCCTTGGAGATCAAACAACAGCAAATGGGCAATATAATATTACAGGAACTTGTGTAGCACCAACCCAAGCGCCTACTGCGGCTCCTACTGCTGCGCCTACTGCGGCTCCTACCCCACCTCCAACTGCTGCACCAACTGCTGCACCAACTGCTGCCCCGACTGCGGCTCCAACTGCTGCCCCGACTGCGGCTCCAACGCAGGCTCCTACCGCCGCTCCAACAGCAGCGCCTACTTCAGGGATTACTAATGCGTATGTTGCGGAAAGAAACGATGGCGGCGAACTTGCTGATATTGCAAAAGCAAAAGGTTATAGCCCAGGAGATAGTGTTTTAGTTAACGATGGGTCCGGCATATGTTGGACTTTAGGTGCTGAGGTTAACTCTGGAAATATTTCTTACACAATTACAAGCATGTGCCCATGAAACTAATAACTAGTGCGTCCAGTCAATTAATATTTGCTTGGCAAACAGAAGTGATGATAGAAAGCTGTTTAAAAAACGGCTTTAAGGAGGAGGATATTAATGTTATTGTTACAATGGTCCATAATGGAGTGTCAAAAGAATGGAGTTTATTGCATTCTAAATACTCTAAAGCAAGATTCTTATACCTGCCATTCCATGGAGAGAAAGAATATCTAGCATTAACTAAAATATACGGCATATTTAAATTTTTTGAAATATATCCCGAAGAAATACAACATCAATATTTTTTTTGCGACCAAGACGTAATGATAACTAAACCTATTGGATATTTTCCTAAAGGTAAAGTTTATATGTCCAAAACAGATTATCTTGATGCTTCAAGAATTAGAAGCAAAGGAGAAAAGTATTTGCCTCTAATGCTACAGTCGTTTGATATTGATAACAGTAAAATAATTGAAGACCAAGCAGGTGGGGCGCAATATATATTTGACAACATACCATTGCATGTGTGGCGTGATGCGTATAGCAAAGCCGCCCAGTTATATCATCTTTTAAAATCTGAAAACAATAAAGATAATAAAACAGATGCAGAGGGGGTAAATCCTTGGACCGCAGAAATGTGGACAACATTATGGGCTTTTTGGAAATATAATATTAAAACTGAAATACCTTCCTCTTTAAATTTTTCTTGGCCAAATTTTTCAAAAGAAAATTTTTATCAAAATTCCATATACCACGACGCTGGAAACACAAGAGATCTAGCGGCTAAAATAAATAAAGACTTATTTTGTAAATACGAATGGATTAATAAAATACCATACGGTGAGGATATACCTGTTTCAAAAGATCTTGCTCAATATCAATATATACAATTTTTGCACGAAGTAGGAAATTTCAGCCCGCTTTCGAATAAAAATGTTATTGAAACTAGAGATAAAAATAATTTGTTGCCAAAAGTAACAGATAATGGCTTTGTATTTAAGAAATTGCCTAATGAGTTACTTAATATGGCGTTAAACAACACGAGTCCTAAGGTAGAAGAAAATTTTGACGGCAAAGACACTTATATACCATTTAAAACATACTTATATAATTTAAGCGAAGAAGCAAAAAATTATATTGCACAAAGTTTGTTAAAATCAGCTGAATTATGGTGCGGCAAAAAATTACAGCAGTCCGCTGTATATGGGATCAGAGAATACACAAAAGGTTCTTTTCTAAAAAATCATTATGATAGGCAAGATACACATCATATAGGGGTTATAATACCTCTTTATAAAGACCACAATTGGCCTTTGCATATTCAAGAGCACAACGGGCATTGGAATGAAATTGAATTAACGCCTGGGCAAATATTATTTTATGAATCGGCTGTTTGCGCTCACGGAAGACCCATACCTTTTGAAGGAGAATCTTATAAAGCGCTATTTATACACTATAAGTATTCTTAATTAACAATGCTTTAAAAATCGTAATAACAATACTATGGCAAATACAACTTTAACATTTAATTTTAAGCTAAATGTATCTTTACAAGTTGGAGATATAGTTTATTATTTAAATAGCTCAGAAGAAATTAAAGAAATTGGGCCCTGCACAGCTATATCTGACTATACCATAACATGTAATACAACAGGTGATGTTAGTGAATTAACTGATAATAGCTTTATATTCTTTGGAAAAGACAACGAAATAAACACTTCCGGGCTACTTGGTTATTACGCGGAAGTAACAATGAAGAACTCAAGAACAGATTATGCTGAGCTATTTGCAGTAAACTCAGAAATATTCGTAAGTAGTAATTAAAATAATATGGCAATAAACGGATTTAAAGGCTTTACCGCAGACCAAACCGCAGGAGTTATAGGGGGCGCTGTAAGTGGCGTTGCTGGTATCTTAGGCGGTATAATAGGCGGCAGAAAAAGAAGGCAAGAACAAAGGGCGGCAAAACAAGAATTAGCATCTCAAACAGCAGCGTATAAGAGTTTTCAATTTGAAAACGCTTTTGCTAATATGGAAAATCCATTTGAGGATTTAACAGTAAACACTCAACAAGCAGAATTTCAAGCACAACAACAGCAACAAGGCTTAGCAAATACTTTAGACGCTTTAAGACAAAGTGGTGGAGGAATGGGTGCTGCGGCATTAGCTCAAGCATTAGTTGGACAACAAAGACAAGGCTTACAGCAAATATCTGCTTCAATAGGTGCGCAAGAAGCTGCAAACGCAAGGATGTCTGCTCAAGGAGACGCTCAAATGCAAATGGCAGAAGCAAGAGGAGCTATGGCAGTACAAGGCCAAGAATTTGATAGAGAATCAACATTACTAGGTATGTCACAACAAAGACTAGCAGCAGCGGACGCAGCAAGAGCGCAAGCAACACAATCATTAGTTGGAGGCATTGGAAGTTTAGCTGGGGCAGCAGTAGGATTTGCAGGAGCTGGAGGATTTAATAAAAAATAATATGGCAGCAGATAGAGCATTAATACAAGGGGCAGCAATGGCTGCTCCTAAGTTTGTAGACGTAGCAGGAGCTTTTAATAAAAACTTTGAAAGCACTTTAGGTGAAATTACAAAAGCAACAAATGAAGCAAATACAAAAAGAAGTGAGCTAATAAATAGTCTTGACTTTATAAAATTTGACGAAAACGGTAATACAATACCAATGTCAGAGTCGCAGCTTGCTATTGCAAAACAAATTAGAGAAGATGTTTTAAACGACATTAACAGCGGCGATCCTTTTAGCCCTAGTAAAGCTGACTCAATAGGCAAAGCTAAAATGAAAGTTCAAGAAGTTGCTGGCCTAGCTAATGTGCACAAGCAAGTTGTTGCCGATTTACAATCCGCTAAATCAGAATTAAGCGGAGCAAATGACACAGAGGCTATTGAAAAGCTTAACGCTATTAAAAACGCAAAGCTTGTTAAAGACCCTAAAACAGGCGAATATAAATATGACGTAGCTGGCGAATTAAAATCAGCGCAAGATCTTGCCGCGTATCCAGAAGACGTTATTGAAGTACCCTCCGTTGCAGAAGCAAAGATTGGATCTTCATTCAATGCTTTATCTAAAAAATATACTACTATAGATAAAAATGACCCGTCTAAAATAGCTCAGTTTTTTGGTAACGCTGAGCAAGAGGTTAGAACAACTGTTATTCAACAATTGAATGATCCGGCATATGGTAACGATCTTAGATACCATGCTTTAAGCCAAGGAAGTGATTACATTAAAAATCCTCCTTTAGATGGTTTAACTAAAAAACAAATAGATACATTTATAGAATTAGAATTAGGTGCTGCTGGCAAAATAACAAAAGATACTGATCCATTAAAGAAAGCTAATCTTATAAAGAATAGATTGAATGAAATGGTTGAGGAAGCTTATGTTAATGGATTTAAAGAAAACAATAAAGATTCTAAAATACAAGTAGCTGCCACTGTTAAAGAACCAACTGAAGGAGCTATAAAAAGAGGCTTAGATAAAGAAGATAAAAAAGCATTTGGCGACGCTTTAATTGAAAACGCTGGAAGACTTAGTGCGGGAGGAGACAAAGGAGAGCTAAAAAGATTTATGACTGATGACGGTAATTTAAGACCAGATCAAATAGAAGCCTACGGAAGAAGTGTTAACATACCAAATACTGTTATAGTAAAAGCGCCTCCTGTATTCAAAACTGAACAAGACGAAGATGGTGTTGAAACTCAAGTTCAAATAAATCCAAACGAATATATTGTAGCAAATGACAGAACTGGGAAACAAGTTCCATTTAATGCGGGCAATGCAATTAGCCCTGATGATTTAGAAGGGTTTGCTTTAACTGCTTACGGATTTAATGCTAAAGAAATTAAGGATTACAAATTACGCAAAAAAGCAGCAAAATTTAATTAATAATTTAATATTATGTACGAATTAGATAACGAAATATTTTCTACCGAAGAGTTAACCTCCATTGCCGAAGTTAAAGGGTATACGTTAGATGAGCTTTTACAAAAAAATCCTAATATAAAAAAAGCAGAAGATACTGCGGGAAAGCCAACAAGCCAGGGACCGGGTGCGCCTGTGGCGGAAACTGCAGCACCCAAAATTCAGCTAACAGATACGGCATCGCCATTGGTAGATGGTTCTTTGGATTTTCAGGCCCCTACTCAAACTAAATCTCCAACAAGTTTATTAGAAGACGGTAAAACTTATAGGCCTGAAGATGTTATAGAATATGAAAAATCATATGCTACGTTTCAAGAAAACAGGGATTCTGAATTAAGAAAGATTGCACTAAAAAATAATGGTATAGATATTGCCGCCCCCGCTATTAATGAAAATATTTTAAAAACAAAAATAAATCAATCATTAGGGGATAAGAAAATTGCGTCAAGATCTTTACCTGATCAAGAATATAAAGATATATTCAGGAATGTTTTTGAAAGTGATAAGTACCTTAGCAAAGATTTGCCTTTTGATATACTTAAAACATATTCAACTGAAATTGAAAATAAAAAAAGTTTAATTGAACAAAAATATGATTTATCGTCAGCTGATCAAGTAGCGGCTGCTAATGTTGAGTTTTCTAAGTTTCAAAATGATTTAATAAAAGCAGGTTTAAAAAGTAATAAAACTTATCAGTCAAGATTAAGCTCATATCAAAAAGCCTTAGGAGACGTCTTAGAAGAAAGAAAAATTGAATTTGACAGGGAAGCGTTGGGGTTGTCTGCAGATACGCCAGCTTTCGTTGAAGGGCTATACAAAGGATTCAAGCAAATAGGCCTTAGTATAAAAAAATCATTTGACGCTACAGAAGGAGAAACGCTTCAACAAGATATAAGCGAACGTAACAGAATACAAAATTTAGAAAATAACGAGCAAGTAACATATGGAGGTAGATTTACGCCAAATGTTGGCTGGACTGATTTAAAAAGCGGAACAAAGCAAGAGGCTTTAGATTTTTACGATAAAAAAATTACAGAAAAAAAAGCGAACCTTTTAAACAACATTAAAGAAAATGTTTCTGAAGAAGAATTACAAAGAGCTTTTAAATCTGCTAACTTAGAAGACGGTATTTCTTTTTCTGACGTTTCTTTGTTAGTTGGAGAACAAGCTTTACAATTGCCATTAGCGTACTTTACTAATGGAGTAGGTGTTTTTGCTCAAGAATTTGGTAATTCATATTTTGATAATATTGATGCTTATTTAGATAAAAATAACCTGCAAAGAACGCCGGAAAACATGCTAGCAGCTGTTGAAGCAGGTGAAGGCGACGTTGCTATTGCGACTACTGTAGGCTTAGTTAATAGTGCTTTAGAAAAAGTTGGAGCGGATAATATTGCTAAAGGAATATTCGGAGAAACCGGAAAAGTTGCTGTAAAAAGTTTAATTAATGATGGTTTTAAAAAGTATATAACCTCTCAGGCAGCACAACAAGGTGCTACTCAAATTGCAAAAGGCGGCTTTGTAGAATTTTTAACAGAAGCATTTCAAACAGCTAGTAGTCAGTTAGGTAAGGGCTCTTCTGTGGATGATGTATTTGGCTACATAGATACTAAAGAGATTACAGAATCTGCAAAAGCCGGAGGTATTGTAGGTACTATACTTCCGTTTGGTGGTAAAACAATAAAAGCGACAGCCAGGGAAACAGTTAATGCCGCTAAAGCTGTTGCTGCAAAATTTAATCCCGAAGCTACTTTAAATTATTTAAATCTAGCAGAAGAACAAATTAAAAAATCAAGCGAACTCTCTGCGCCAGAAAAAGAACAAAGGATAAACGCTATAAGCGAAATTAGAAACGCGAATGTTAAAATTCCTTCTTTTATTAAGGGAGACGCAAAAAAAGAAGCCTTAGATCTTATAATAGAAAAAAGATCTTTAGAAAAAATTATTTCTGAAGCGGATCCAAATTTAGTTGTTGAAGAAAAAGCTAGAATAGAAGAAATAAATAAAAAAATACAAGACGTTGCTGTAAAATCAAAAATAACAGAATTAGGGGAGGAAGATATTGCTCAAGCTAAAAAAATAACAGAGCAACTACCCGAGCTAAAAACGGTTGTAAAAGATTTTAATACAACAGCAGAACTTGAAGAAGAATTAAAAAATCAAGGTAAATCAGAAGCTGAAGCAAAAAAACTTTCTGATGACTTTGGGTTTATAGTGCAAAAAAAAGATGGCACACAAGAAATATATATAAACAAAGAAATATCTTTTGATTCAGGAGTAGCCACCACGGCGCAACACGAGGTGCTTCATTCTGTATTGAAAAACCTTATACCAGGAAATATCGCTCTTGGGCAAAACTTAAAAGATTTTGTAGAAGAGATTGCTGGAGACGGATTTATGGGCACTGAGTTTTCAAAAAGATTTGAAAGCTATGAGCTTCAATATGAAGATAAAATAAACCAATTAAATTCGCAACTAGAAAAAAACGAAATATCTGAAGATGATTTTTCAACCAAAGCTAAGTCTGCTTTGGAGAACATGTGGGAGGAAACCATGCCTTTATTATCTGAGTCCCTTACAAGAGGCGATATAGACTCTAAGGCTACAATATTTGAAAAGCTTAAAGATTTCTTTAATAGAATATTTAATACATCAAATATTAAAAACGTAAAATTCAATACAGGTGAAGATGTATTTAATTTTATAAAAGACTACAATAAAATATATAAGTCCGGTAGAGGAATTAAAACATTAAAAAATGTAGTTCAAGGACAAGTAGAGGGCGAATTAATTTCAAATAAAAAAGCCGAAATTGAAGAGGTTGTAAAATCTTCGTCTAGAGAATTAGCTTCTGACAAAGTTCAAAAAATATACGATGAGCAAGGTATCGCGGGTATATATGAAATAATGGACGAGTATAAACCAATGGCTAAAAAAATTGCTGAAAAATACAGAGATAGACCTGGTTTTACAACTTATAAAGAAGATTTAGTTACAAGTATATTAGATGACCCCACATATGGGGTTATGGGATTAGCTTTAAAATATAATCCACAAGAAAACGAAGGTGTACCATTAGCTGCATATATAAATAAGTATTTAGCAGCAAGAAGTATAACAATTGCAAACCAGCTTTTAGGCAAAGACGAAGCAAGTACTTTTAAATCTGACGTTGCTGAAGTTAAAGATGTCACCGCTACAGAAACAGCAGAAGATGCAATATTAGCATCGGAAGAAATTGCAAAAGAAAAACCGGTTAAAAAGAAAACAGTATTTTCTGATGAAATAAAGTTTGATGAAGAGCTTTCTCCAGAATTTGATAAAACCTTAATTAAAGCTATTTCTTTAAATATTAAAAAGTTTGATATTGAAACTGGTAAAAATAGAACCGTAACTCCTTTTGTTGCTGATCTTAAAAAAGATATTGCTGATTTTGCCGAAAAAGATATAGTTAAATTTATAAAAAGACAAGGGCTTGAAAGTTTTTTAATTAAAAACAGAGAGCTTATACTTAATAACTATACAACTACATTTTTATCTAAGCATCCATTTTTTAGAAAAGGCATACTTAAGCAGGTAAACGGAGAGTGGGTTGCTCCAACAAAAATAAGCGCATACAAATACGATTGGGTTGACGAAAAAGGGAATAAGCTTAAAATAGATAGAGATAACGCTGCTGGCCGAGGAATGACTTCCGGTCCAGAAATAATGAAAAGAAACCCAAGAATTGTTGATGTAATAAAAGAAAATGAATTTGTTGATTATCATTTTCAGGACGGTGCTTTAAGAAATAAACCTAAGCAAAACCCTGTAAATTCTTTAGGAAGGCAATTAGCTTCTGAAATGGGATTTGAAATGATTGAAAAGGATATTGATCAAAACGGAAAATTGACCGAAACAATAGTTGAAAGAGCGGATCTTATGTTGGCTTTGAGTGCAGAAAAAATATCCGAAAAAGTAAGCAACTTAAAAACAGATTTTGGGAGAGGTGAAATAAAAAAATCTATAGCAACTAAAAATTATATTAAAAACAATTCTGCAAAAATATCAACGCACAGCGAGCAAGTAAGTAAGTATTTAGCAAATGCAATTTTTACAAGGCAACCAAGAACAAAATCTATTTGGGATAATGCTTTTAAAAACACAATAGTTGATGATGAATTTAAAAATTCTACTATAGCGGTAGCCGAAGAATTTGTAAAACTTGTAAATAATGATATTACAAAAAAATACAAGCCGACTATTAAAGATATACAATCTTTTTTAAATCAGAAGTTTTCAGGGTTAATCAATGAATTAGCCTTTACTTCAATGTTTGGTTTATCCGAAAACTCTTTAAACCCATCTAGCCAAGCGGCTGTTGATTCTGCTTACGTGTCTTTAATGGAATTTGCAAATGAATACGTTGAAGGCATAGTTAAAGAAAAAGGCGAGGCAACAAAAAGCGATTATGTAGATGGAATTTTAGAGTCAATTACACTTTTAGGTAAGGGTTATGCCAATGGGAATAGCAGCTATTTAAAAAGAACAAAAAATTTGTATGACATTTTAGAAAATTATTTAGAAAATAAATCTATAAAAGCAGCGGATTTTAACATTGAATATAAGGATAATTATATTTTTAAAGATGGCGAAAAAGTTTTTATAACGGATTCTTTATATGGGCCATGGCAGTCAGCATCAGATATAAGTATCGATTCAAATCAAATTGATATTTCTAAACTTGAAATGTCAAAACGCAATGACCAATTTAATAGAGCTAACACTCGTTTAGACAAAATAATAAAATATATTAAAAATGGAATTGAAAAGGGATCTTTAAATAGTTTTGATGTAGCTGTTATAATGAACTCTCAAACTAAACATATGGCTACTCCTTTAAAAATGTCATATGAATTAAAATATTTTACATATATTAAAGGCGATAATAGTACATCAAAATTTGTATATGAACATATATTACCTTCTATAATATTAGCTAGAGCTATTGCAGGAAATGCTGTTGGTATTCCAGGATTTAGTAATGAATTAATTAAAAATATTAGAGAAAATGCTTTTGTTTCATTAACACAAAAGTCTTTTGATGATATACTATCAAAAAAAGAGTTTGGGGTTAATTTGCAATCTTCAATGCCTAGTAATTACGTTTTTGGCTCTTCAGATGTGCTTTTACGCTATTTAAATTCTTATACAAAAAAAGCGGCTCCAAATTTAGTAATTCAAGATTTGACTAGTTCAAAAATTATAACTCACGAAAATTTCCAACCAGAGGAGCAAATAAAAGCTTCTAAGTCTATGAATACTACTATCAATAAAATGATAGAACGTAAAAAAGGTATTCTTGCTTCAGAAACTATATCAGAAGCTACTGCAAAGTTACAAGGAGCTAAAAAAGGCAAAGGTAAAATATTTATACCGCCATCTGCTGATGACTTCGCTGGATTACTTTATAACTTTTTAGGCACAGGAAAGCAAGGAGATGCAGATATGCAATTCTTTGAGGAAAAACTTTTAGATCCTTTAGCAAGAGCAAACTTTCAGCTTAATGCAGAAAGACAATTTGTAAAACAAGGTTATCATAATTTAATAAAAGCTAACAAGGGAATTACAAAAAAGCTTAGAAAAGAAAGTGATTATAAATACTACACTAATGATGCAGCGGTAAGAGTATTTATGTGGACTAGGCTTGGGTATGATATACCTGGAATAAATGCAGCAGATAAAAAAGCATTAATAAACGCTGTTTTAAAAGATAAAGATTTATTAAAATTTGCAGAGGAGCTTATATCTGTTCCAAGCAAAAAAGAAAGCTGGTTAAAACCGGAAGATGCATGGACGGCTAGTACTATTGAAATGGATCTGCAAGAGATTTTAAGTAAAATTGGTAGAGCTAGGATATTTGAAGAGTATATTACAAATGCTGATATTATATTTTCTAAAGATAATATAAATAAAATTGAAGCGGCTTATGGACCTGACTTAAGAAATGCTTTGGAAGATATGCTTTATCGTATTGAAAAAGGTAGAGCAAGAGAAATTGGAAGTAATAAATTAGCTAACACTTATTTAAACTGGGTTAGAGGTTCTGTTGCAACAACTATGTTTTTTAACATGCGCTCCGCTTTGCTACAACAATTGTCCATTGTTAACTTTACGAACTGGGAAGATAATAATATATTTGCTCAAGGCAAATTTATAGCTACACAACCTAAAGAATATGCTGCATACTGGGTTAAAATATTTAACTCTGATTGGATGAAAGAGCGTAGACAGGGTTTAAAAACAGATATAAACGAGTCTGAGCTTGTAGCTACATTGGAAGCTAGCAAAAATAAAAACAAAGCATTGTTAGCTTATATGCTTGAAAAAGGTTTTTCTCTTACAAAGTACGGCGATAATATAGCTGTTGCAACAGGTGGAGCACCGTTTTTATACAATAGAGAACAAAAGTATATTAAAGAGGGTATGACGGAAGCTAAAGCTAAAGAAAAAGCTTTCTTAGACTTTCAAGAATTAGCCGAACGCACTCAGCAGTCATCAAGGCAGGATTTATTGTCTAATCAACAAGTTAGTGTTATAGGAAGAATATTTTTAGCATTCCAAAATACTACAATGCAGATGACTCGTATACAGAAAAAAGCTGCATTAGATCTAATAAATAGAAGGGGTAGTGTTAAAGCTAATGTTTCTAAGTTAGTATACTATGGGGCAATACAAAACACTATATTTTCATTTTTACAAAGTGCTTTGTTTGCGGCGTTCTTTACAGATGACGAAGAAGAAAAAGATGAACTAAAAATTGATCAAAAAACATTTAGGGCTATCAATACTGTTTTAGATAGTGCATTAAGAGGTTCTGGTATCGCAGGAGCTGCGGTGTCTACTCTTAAAAATGCTCTTATTGCTTGGATGCGTGAAAACGATAAAGGATTTACAGGTCAAAATGGCAAAGTTATTTTAGAGCTTTTAAATATATCTCCAGCTGTTGGTATTAAAGCAAGAAAGATTTATGGTGCAATGGAGAATTATAAGTTTAATAAAAAAATAATTGATAAGATAGGTTATGACAATCCTAACCACCCTTATTATGGCATTGCAGGCAATTTAGTATCAGCCGCGTTCAACGTTCCTTTAGATAGAATTATTACTAAAGCATCAAATATTAAAGCAATGACGCAGAATGATGCGGAAGCATGGCAAAGAACCGCGCTATTTATGGGTTACAATACTTGGGACTTAGGTTTAAAAGATAAAGAAATAGAATTAGAAAAAGCAAAATCTAAATTTAAATCAAAAATAATAAAGCCAAAGTCATCATCAAGGAAAACACCAAGAAGCTCAAGAAGCTCCGGAAGAAAATCATCAAGATAACAGTAAAATAAACTAATTAAGTGTAAAACTATAATATGCACCAATGAAACTACTAATGGAAGATTTGAAAATATATATGATAAACGCCGTGTCATTACTCGTGTCATTTTCTAACGTGGAAATGGGGCTGAAGATTGTATTGCTTATAGCTTCCATTGGATATACTATTAGCAAGTGGATTGAAATATACAAAAGACGTAAAAAATAAAAGATGACTGTACCAAAGCTAAGCGATGATAGCTCGTTATCTATAAACATAAAATGGTTGATACAAATTGTTTTATTAGTTGGTACAGCCGTGTATATGTATTTAGGTCTTGAGAACAGAATAAAAAAAGTTGAAGACGAAGCTAAAAGTTTAAGGTTTAATCAAAACACTTATGTTTTTCCTGATATTAGAATATTAGAAAACGAAGTGCTCGACTTTAAACTAGATAGAGTAAGTTTTAGAAAAAGCTTTGAAAGACAAGAAGAATTGATACAAGAACTAAGAAATAATAAATAATGGTAATTAGCGATCATATATCTTTTAAAGAATTTATTAAATCAAATACAGCGCAAAGATTAGGTATAGAAAACAAGCCCGGAGCTTATGAGGTTAAAAACGCTAGGGATTTAGCTTATCATGTATTTGAACCATTACGCAAGTGGGTTGGTGGACCAATAAGAATCAATAGTTTCTTTCGTTCTCCTGAGCTAAATAAAGCCATAGGCGGATCTAAAAAATCTCAGCACTGTTATGGTCAGGCAATGGATTTAGATGACACACACGGCTTTAAAACGAACGCAGAGATGTTTAACTACATAAAAGACAACCTAGAATACGATCAGCTTATATGGGAATTTGGAACAGATGAAAACCCTGATTGGGTGCATGTAAGCTACGTAGGACCAGAAAAAAATAGAAAGCGTAATTTAAGGGCTTCAAGAAATAAAAATAAAACAGTGTATAGCATAATATAAAAAACGCCGAAGAAATTAATCAACGGCGTTTAATATGAACAACTAACTAACTAAAGTCACGGGTAACTACTCCGTGATTTTTTTTTACCCATCACAAGACAAGCAATCTGGATCCATAGCTTTTGCAGCAATGTCTCCTCTTAATACTGATTCAGTTCTTGTGTAGTATAAAGTCTTCACTCCTTTTTTCCACGCTTCAAAATGTACTTGATTAATCCACTTTGGTGTAGCTGTGCTTGGGAATGCTAAATTCAAACTTACAGACTGATCTATATATTGTTGGCGTATACCAGCTTGATTAACTAGTTCCAACTGATTTATTTCTTTGAACGTTTTAAATACATCTTTAACAGCATCGTATCCATTCATCATATCTTGCTCAGATGCATCAGGTAAATATACTAATTTTTTATTTATATATCCCCAATCATCTAAAATATTTATATCTTGAATACTTCCGCCATCTTCAAGTATCTTGCTCCAGGTTTCTTCTGTATCAATCCCAACTTTCTTTAAAACTTTAATAAGCTCTTTATTTTTGCGAATAAACGTACCTTTTGCAGATTGTTCTGTAAATACATTCGCAGCCCAAGGCTCGATACCTGGACTAACATTCCCAGATAACTTACTATTTGATACAGTAGGTGCAATAGCCCTAAGGTGAGTATTCCTAAATCCAGTGTCACGACACCAAAGAGGTTCTCCGTATACCTCGGCGAGTGCACGTGATGCCCTTTCACTTTCAATTTTAATCTGGCTAAATATTCTCCTAGTCTCAAATTGAGCTTGAAGCCCTTCGAAAGGTATTCCGTTTTGTTGGAGGTAAGTGTGCCACCCAAGGACTCCAAGACCAAGCGCTCTTCCTTTTTCTGCAGAACGAACTGAGTTTTCAAATCCTTTAAGGCCTTTAGCCTTTTGTAAAAACTCTTCAAGGACTCCATCAAGGAACCAAATTGCGTCGTAAATAAGATTAGTATCTTTCCATTCTTCATATTTCGTAAGATTTAATGATGATAAACAGCACACAAAACTATGATTTTCATCGGTATGTAATGCTATTTCACTACATATATTAGTCATATGTACTTTTAAACCGTTTTTCTTGTACGCTTCAGGGTTGCTCTTGTTTGTATTTCCTTTAAACAAGACGTAAGGTTCTCCAGTTGCTTTTCTTTTTTGCAAGAGCTTACTCCACTTTCTTCTAGCCGTTGAATCTCCTTCTTCAAGCTTTCGCATAAATTTATCACCAATAACCGCGCACTGGTGTAAATTAAGGGATTGTCTATTAACATCACCTTTTGGTTCTCTAATTTCAAGCCATTCCTCGAAGTCGTCGTGATCAATGTTAATATTAACACTAGCTGCTCCACGTCTAACTGATCCTTGATTAGTTGCAAGAATTGTGGAGTCATATATTTTACAAAAGGGTACGACCCCATCTGATGTGCCATTTCCTGTTATTTTAGCTCCAGCAGGACGAATCATATTAATTCCGATACCAACTCCCCCGCCGTGTTTAGCCAGTAACATCATTTCTAAGTTTTTAGCACCAATCTCTTGTATGCTATCTCCAACATCAATACCAAAGCATGATATAGGTAAACCCCTATCTGTGCCTGTATTAGAGAGCACTGGAGAAGCTAAATTCAACCAGCCTTTCCATATGTACTGAAAAAACTTATCTGCCAATTCTGGCTTGTATAAACGCCTTGCAACAGTATTTGCTACACGCATATAAGCGTCTTTTGGTGTTTCACCTGACAATAGGTATCCACCAACAATAGTTTTTTTATACACCTCAGTGTTTCCCCAAGAGGGATAGTCTACTCCTTTAACCCAGTCGTTGTTCCAGCTCATTATTTATCTTTTTTTGATTCTTCTATTAATTCATCTATTGCATCTTTGTAACCTGGCATTCTTTTGATTGTTTCTAAACTACCAATAGACAAATCTTTTAGGTTACTCATTTCTTGAATTACTTGTTGGACTAAACCACCAAGCATTTCAATTTTGTTTTTCATTTCTAATAAAGTCTGCTCTTTCATTTTATTTAATTTAATTTACCATATATCTTCAAAATCTTCTCCTTCACCTGCTTTGCTGTAGTCTGTTGGACGAGTAGCAAAAAAATCAGTATGAGTAACGCCACCTGTAAGGTGATAGAACCAGTCGAGGTTTTTTGATCCTTTTGTGTCAAATGAAAAGTAGGACCCAAGGTCGACGTATCCAAGTTCAACGAGTTTTTCGTTAAGTCTCTTTCTAATAAATTGTTTGAGATCGTAAGCTTTAATTCCTTCAACGTCTCCTGCTTCGAACATTTTGTCAATATAGTTTTCTTCTGCCTGTAACATTGATGTAGCAGCTGCTAAAACATCTTCTCTACAATTATTTAATAATTCTTTATCTTCTTCGCACATGTGTCTAAATAGCTGACAACCCATTTTAGAATGCAAAGATTCATCTCGTACAGACCATTTCATTTGCTGTCCAATCCCTTTTAATAGGTTTCTTAATTGAAAGCTATATAATACCGCAAAAGCAGAATATAAACTTACTCCCTCCGCAAAGGCGGAAAAGATTGCCAAAGATGTACCAATACCTTTCGTATCCGTTCCTTCATACGCAACCAGGTTATTAAACCTATCCATGGTAGCTTCATCTTGCAAAAATGCTTTAAAGTCTTCAAGTCCAAGTGTTTCATTTAAATAAGAATATGCGACTGCGTGGATTGTTTCTTGAGAACCAAACATCATAGCCATTTGCTGTATTTCATGCTTAGGAAACCAACCAACCACTTTTTGTGTCCAGTAGTCAGATACAGCACATTCTGTTTGTGCAAAACCTAATAATATGTTACCTACTAAACTTTTTTCTTCAGCTGTTAGCTTTTCATTCCAGTCTTTAACATCTCCTGACATACTAATCTCAGTGTGTAACCAAAATGCCTGCGCTTGTTTTAACCAACCTTCAGTAAAGTAGATTGGATATTCAAAAGGTTTGTACTCAATTCTCGGTGTAAATAATCCCATTAGTCTTTTGTTATTGTTTTAATTGTTCTTAATGTTGACTCCCATGAGTCTAGGTATAAAAGGAGGTCTTTTTTAGTGACCCCCTTATTTTTTAGTGCTTGCATTTCTGTAAGCATATCGTCCACCCACCATTCTATAGTGGCAGCTTTGTCGTTATTCATTGTCAAATAGCTCTAAACATACATCTACGAATGGTAAATATAGCACATGCAGCGTTGAGTTTGGCTGAGGATAAGTCCTAATTCCTAACAAAATACCAGGATAAAGTCCTATTGTTAATTCAAAGTCTTTCATAATTATTCTACTTTAATTCCTAATTGATTTTGTAAGTCAACTAATTCACGCCAGTAGACTTTATTTTTTATTTCAAAACTCCATTTAACAAATTGATCTACCTTTCGTTTTTGGTACATTGATTTAGATATGGCTTTTTGTTGCTTAATATTAGCTAGTTTATTTTTTTGCATTTCTTTTTTCTAATATTAATTCTACAGTCCTATCACAGTCTTTTTGGTTTTGAGGTTTATATAAAGTAATGTTAGGAAATTGCTCTGAAACAAGTTTTTTAAACAACTTCCACCTCATAGGGAAAGACTCATTGGCTCTACCTTTTGTTTCTATTATAAAATCATCACCTATAAAATCCGGTGTATACTTGATTGGTAATATTCTTTTATTACCTCTATTTATATAATCACCTTTACCATTTGATTGTTTCTCATAAACCTCGTTTTCAAAATGAAAACCATTTAACAAAACAAATGTTTCTCCTTCATACTTAGATCGTATCTTAGCTTTTTTCAAAGCCATATACATATACTTTTCAAGCCCCGAAGCAAAGTCGATACCATCAAATGATACCTTCTTTGCTTTTACTGGCCCTCTTTTTTTACTCCTTCTTTTTATTGCCATAAGTCATCATTGTCTAGCATATGACCGTCATGAGACGCTTCATACTTTTCTACAAGCTTATCTTGTAAAACTTCAGTGGTAACGCGTTTAAGCTTTTCAATATAGTTAACAGCATCCATAAGTTCTTCTTGCAGGTGTGTCATCCAAACATTAAGATCTCCAGGATCTTGATCAAGAGTAACACCATACTTTTTAAAACCTACGTTAGATCTTTCAACAAACTTATCTACAACGCTTTCTATAACTGGATCGCGAAATGTAATTTCTTTTTTAGTAGCCATTACAAGTGAAAGTTTATTTCCTTATGCTTAAGAGTCTCTTCTTTAACAAAAGTACCGTTAATCATTTTTCCTTTTCTAGCAGAGATCTCGTTATAAGCACTATCGATACAATCTTCAATATTAAGATCAGCGAGCTTGGCCAGATTAGTAAGAACCACAACACAATCCCCAATAGCGTCAATAATTTCTGGTCTGTCATTGTTAAGGATTGCCTTAGCCAATTCACCAGTTTCTTCAAGTAATTTAATATACTGCGTTTTTGTATCTCCTTTGTCATATATTCCTCGTTCTTGAGCCCATTGTCTTATTAATTCAAACTTTGTATTAGTAGGCTCTAAAGCTGGCTCAGCTATAAACGCCTCGTGATATGCTTTATTATAAATAAAACATCTATCGTTGTTATACATACTTGGTTTTGCATTGTGCACTAACCATTCAACTGTTTTCTTAGAAATTTTAAACTCACCTAATGATGTTTCCCATTTAAGACCTTTATTGTCCATTAAATGTCCTTTAAGTTTATTTAAAGGCACGGGGAAAGTAGTTGTTTGTTCCGTTACGTTTAGTTTCATTTTATTGGATTTAATTTTATTTAATTCAGAATATAATTGTCTATCAACTTTATAGCCATAAGCTTTTTGTAAGGCTAATTCTTTTTTAGATACATAACTTATATCTTCAGACTTTTCTAAGATTTCGTATTCACCTTTTTTATAGCCTTGCTGTTCAGTAACGCGTTTATTTAAATTACGTGTTACGCCTATTTTCTTACCTGGGATATGGTAGATGTAAAACATATTGGTTGGTTTTATCCTACAGACAAAGGAGCCTTGATTGCAGGGTGAGATTTGTAATTATTTAAAGATACTGAATTATGTACTGGCATAAAAATAGCATCGTTGTCAAGATATAAACCGTGTTCAACGCTAATTGTTGGTAACTCGTACGTATATCTTTCTAATTGTTCAGAAGCTTGTTTTAAATGATTGCTATAAAGATGACAATCACCTAACTGTCCAATTAATGAACCAGCTTTTAATCCATTGCCCTTAGCTAAAAATTCTAATAGCAATCCATACATTGCAATATCATAAGGTAAACCTAAAAATATATCTACAGAGCGTTGCTGCCACATTAAATCAATAACTCCATCATTAATATAAACTTGAAAACCGTAATGACAAGGAGGCAATGCCATATCATTCATTTCAATTGGGTTCCATGCGCTAACTATAAGACGTCTTGAATCAGGATTAGTCTTAATATCTGCCAAAAGGTTTTTAAGCTGATCTACGCCACCGAAATCGCGCCATTGTTTGCCGTATACAGGGCCTAAAGTATTATCTGTTCTACCTGATCTTTCATAATCAGCATCCCAGTAGTGAACTTTATGCTGTTGCAAATAAGTTATATCAGTTCTGCCTTGTAAAATCCATAGGATTTCCGTTAAAGCAGCATTGAACCAAACTTTCTTTGTAGTAAGCAAAGGAAAGCCTTCGCTCATATCGTGTCTAATTGTTCTGCCAAACAAGCTTAAGGTTCCAGTACCCGTGCGATCGGATTTCTTTTTGCCTTGATATAAGGCTTCTGACATTAGTTTGTTGTACTCTTCTTGAATATTCATTATTTATTGTGTTTGTTGTAATAATATAAGCATGCTTTGTAATATTCCTGCCACACATTGTCTTTTGTGTATACGCTAGGTGACAAATGAAAAGCTTTATAGTTCTCTCCTATACTTATAGCTATCTTCCACTTATCTGGGTTCTGTACGTACTCTATTGCTTGAAGGCCAACTCTTATGTTGTTATGCAAACACCACTTATAAGCTTTAGCTTCCTCTTCATTTGCAATATAGTTATCTGGCAAATTGTTTTTCTTTTTATTTTTTAATCCGCTACCCATTACATTTCCCAAGGCATTGCGTCTTTGTCAGCAATAGACTGGTTAGGATCTCGTATTGGTAAGAAGCATCCTGACTTATGCTCCCATTTAAAATGAGCTTCAGCTCCATTCTCCCCTAAGTTTTGGAACTTAACTTTAAGTACTTTAGCTTTAACGGTTTTATTTTCATAATCCCTGTGCACTAATAATCCGTGGTAAGAAGCATCATACCATTCTCCACCACCTTTAATGTTGTACATAGTAGGCTCTTCAATTTTGCCATTAGCATCCTTATACATTTTTGTAGGGTGTGCAACTATTATAACTAAAACATCATATTTCTTTGCAAATATTTCAATCTTAGTTAAGTACTCAAGGGTGTAAGCATTAACGTCACCAGAATTGCCGTCATAGTCTCTAACCTTATTAAAAGGATCAATAACTAAACATTTAATTCCTTTACGCTTAACTAGCTCAGCGCCTTTTCTAAGTACTCCTTCTAAACTATATCGATCCATATCAATATGGTAGAAGTTAGCGTTGCAGTGTTCTGCTACTTGGTTCCATTTGCCATTACCAATATCTTGTTTAGATGGCATATCTCCCCATACTTTTCTCATTAGCTTATGAGCGTGCAAATATGTTGGTGCGTTTTCAGGTGAAGCAAATGCTGTTTTCCAACCATATTTCATATTATACCCCACAACCATCTGATCAACGAAATCAGACTTGCCACTACTAGGGATCCCAGTAACAGTAATGAACTGACCGGTATAAGTACTAAATATAGAATCAAAATTAGATAATCCGACTTGGTAACCTGGTTTGAATCCGTTTCTAACGAAGTCCGTGATCTCATCTTCGATGTCTTTGAAGGTTGTAACTCCTTCGAGGGGTACTGGCTTTGCACCGGTAATACGCTGCGCCAGACTTTCTTTTCCATGTTTTAATAAATATTCGTTTGAATCTTTGCAGTCATCAAAAGTTGCTATAAAGCAAACCTCAGCTCCGAGTCTTCTAATAAACTCTTGTTGCAAGGCTTGACCAGCCTCGTCTCCGTCTAAAGCTAGTATTACTTTTTCTTTATCAGTAAAGTAATCTATACAGTTGTCTAAATAATCTAAATTATTTGTACCCAGTGTTGCCCCATTAGGAACAGAAACAACATTAGATATTCCAGCTTCATGCAGACTAAGGGCATCCATCTCGCCTTCTACAATTACGCAATACTCATAGCCAACTATTGCATTTATGTTATAGAAAACTTTTTCAGCACCTTTATAAAGCTTAAAGTTTTTTCTTCCATCTCTATACTTTACATTTATAAGTTCATCACCCATAAAATAGTTGAAATGAATAGTATTCTCTTCTTTGCCAGTTTGTGGCATATACTCTAAGCCTTCAGTAACTTTAAGAGCTTTTAATGTATCGTTTGAAATTCCTCTACTTTGAAACCATTGTTTAACTTTAGTACTTACTTCTTTAGGTTGTATTGGTTCTGGTTTAACGTAGATCTTTTCAGCGTTTCCTTTGCGCTGGTATGTGTGAAGTTGAAATGTGTTTGAGCAATGATGGCAAGTGCCTAGCCCTCTTTCCCAATCATAAGATGCACATTTAGCTTTCTTATTCTCGGGTTTTCTATGTTCGGAACATATAGGACAGATACCTTCTGGTTTACCTACTTGTAAATCATACTGGTTAAAATGTTCTATTTGAAATCCGTTTATCTCCGTTGTTTGCATCGGGTAAAAAATTAAAGTTAATTAAAATAAGGGAAGCTCTTCATACTCCCCTTATTAACACACATTATGACAATTTACTAAAACGGAAGATCATCCGCTGGTGCAGCTTGTTGAGCAGGAGCTGCGGCCTGTTGTCCATCGCGAGGAACTCTATCTGGAAATGTTCCATTTGTCCACGCTACATTAATGTTGCCTAAGAATACTCTATCGCCTTTGGCTTCTCTTTCTTCTTTTGACTGAGATACAGTAATTGGTCCTTGCTGACCAAACTGATCTGGTTCATCATTAATTGTAATTGTAATTGGCAAATACTTTCCTTTTTTGCCGTCAATAATTTTGTCTTTTGGTATCATACTAAGGTTGATACTACCATTGATAATTCCTGCCATTTTAATAAGTTTTTAATTGTTCAAATGTTCTTCTTAATTGTTTTGTATTTAACCCAGAAATTCTTCTAAGGTTATCTACTGCTTTTACTCTGGTTTGTCCAGGATAAAAATTGCTTGCATCGGTTTCAATGCCTGTTACACTACATTTTTTAATTTGTGCCATAATTTTTGGTTTAAAGGGTTTTACTTATAAAATAATTCTTAGGATCGAAACTTTGATCCTTGTAGTACAATCTGTACTGCTCGGCGGCCTCTTCAACTTTAAATTTACCACGCTCTAAAAATTGTGGTGAACAATCAAAGATACCAATTTTTTTTGTTTTTTTATCTATAACCAAGAAAATAAAATCCATATTAAAATAACTTGAATATATAAATGCTTGGCTATCGTAATTATAATTTCTTGCGCTTTGTTCAAAACGCGTTATGTCTCCACTTGTCTTAAGATCAACAATAACTCCTTGAGTGTTGTTCTTAATATCTGTTTTACATTTCCACCATTCACCCGCTAATTGTATGAGGCCTGGAACTTCGTACTCAACATCTATGTCTTGTATCAAGCCTTTTGCAGTTTCATTAGCCAACAAAGTTTCATTCAAAGCTTGCAGCATATCTGCTTCATGTTGAAGCAAACATATCTCTGGATTAGTTAAGGCTTTATATTCATTATTGTTACGGGTCTTTGCATCAATAATCTTATACCTATTCAGTTTTTCCGGTTCCAATACTAATGTATGGAAGTAAGCTCCTTTTACCAAGTTCGGATTAGCGGGTTGTGGCTGGTGTAACATAAGAGGATCAGTTAAAAGAGTTCCTATGTTAGAGTTTGATAAAAACTGTTTTCCGAAATCACCGTAGTACAGTTCATCTTCTTCTAGCTTTTTTAGTATGTCATTTAACTGAGCCTTTTTCATTATAGTGTTTTTAAAAGTTTAGGATCTACTTCGTATTTCTTTTTAATATCCTCTATAGTTCCTTTACCTGATTTAATAAATTCCTTTGCTTTTTCCAGGGCAGTGCCTTCTAATTTAGGCTTAGAGACTGCTCTACCGTGTTGGTTTGTTGCATCTGAATCAGCTGTATCATCTATTAATAATAAGTTTCCTAACGCATATTTTTTCCCATATGAAGAACCACTACCGTACTGTTGAGGTACTTGCATTCCTTTTTGATTTAAGTCAACTCCTACTAAAGCTGTCGCAGATATTGTATCTGTTCCGTCAGATATTGTAGCTATTGATTTAAACATTGGGACTGGATCAGTGGCAATAAGTTCTTCGTCTACTTTAAAGTATACATTGTACTTATCATTAAAAGGCTTCAGTCCTTCAAGTATATCTTCAGCGGATCTAAAGTTATACTTACCAAAAGAATTAAATCTACTTTTCTTTGATTTAAATTCAATTTGAATCTTACTTAGTTTTTCGTGTAGTTTCATTGTGTGTGTGGGTTTTATGGTTTATAAAAAATCTATTACTTGGTCTGGGTGCACGCTTGCTATAAGTTTATCTATTGCTTCTCTTTTTATTTGTGATACTCTAACATAGCTAGCTGTACCTTCTATATTTAATTTGTCTGCTATATCTTTCGCAGAATACTTTTCGCAATCTAATCCATAGCTCATTCTTAATACTTCGTATTCTTTTTCATTAAGATGTTTATCCATTAGCGTAAGCAAGTAAGCATTCATTAAATCTATATTATATGTTTCAGATTTATCTTCAACTTCGTGCATTATGTTTTCATCTTCAGTAGCATATGAATCTATACTTAAGAATATGCTATTAAAAAACATTTGCACTATTTTGTCGTTCTCATCTTCAGTACGTCTTATCTCATTGAGCTTATGCTCTGGTATTCTTATATCACCTCTATTAATATCAATAGCTCTTCGTATAGCCCCTTTAATTCTTTTAGATAAAAAAGATCTTAAAGTATTAAGCTTATCTGCACTTATATTAACTGTCTCCCAATCTATTCTGTCAACAGCATGTACTAAACCTATAGAACCATCTTGTATTAAATCTGAAATGTCCATTACCCCAGACGCTTGATCTGATGTTGAAAATCTTCTTGCAATCTCTTCAACTAAAGGCAGAAAGTAAATAATTAATTCGTCGCGAGACCATTCTTGATTAGGTTCTTCATCTTGGTGATTCTCTATCACACGGTCTATGCTCTGTTGCACGTCATCTTTATACTTTACGTAATTTGGAACGTTGAATTTTTTCATTATTTAATTTTGCTTTTATTTCATTCAGTTCATCAGTTATGCTTCTATATATAGTTCTAGTTGTTACGTTTAAAAATTTTGCTATTTTGGATATTGTTATTTTTTGGTCTAACTCATGAATACATATCATAGCATCATATATATCTTCTGGTTCAGCTTTTCTATGTTTACCTATAATAGAACCTACAATTTTAAGTTTCTCACTTGTAGTAAGCCCTGTGTTGTCTTTAAATATAACTTTACGCTTTCTATTCTTAGGCGGTTTTTCTAAATCAGTTTTGTTTATGTCGCTGGTTATGTTGCTTATAACATCCGCTGATGGAGTAAATGTAGTAAAACCATTTGACTTATCCGCTATAAAGTTACTAATATTTACAAACTTATCATAATCTAATTGAGGGTTTAAATACCATAATACTAATAGATGCCACTTTAAAGATTTATACGATGTTATCTTTGCTTTAGAATTGAACAGTGAGTAACACTCATATGTTCCGTCTTCAAAATAATAACCCCAAGGATAAACCTCAGTAGGCTGATCATTTTTAGGATCGCTTCTGTATACGATGCGGTTTTGGATTAAATATTTCAAATTTCTATTGTGTGACATTAGCCCCCTACTATATATTTACTTAATGGCCTAACGTCGCATTATTGGGTTATATTAATTTGAACGTTGTTCCATTTGCCGATTGGCATATCCTCATTGATTAAAAAATCAATTCTTTTTTTATATCGTTTATTCATTAGGTCTCTAACTACCCATACGCCTTCATATGGACACCCACAGGACACTTTTACTTTAGTGCCGAACTTATACCCTAATTTGTATAAATCTCGCGATACAGCTAATATACGATGTTTATATGGATCTTCTAAATCTATTTCATACATTGATGCCGTATGTAATGGATCCTCATTGGTTTGTTCGGGTACTGCATTGTAAACAGTTGCTGTTACGCATGCTACTATACTTACTATTAATGTTTTCATAATTTATTCTTTTCAATTAAACTAAATTGTTTGATTTATATGTAAACATATTGGTTTACTTTTATACATAAATGTAAACACAATGTGAACATATTAGTTTACTCATCAAAAAATTCATTAACTGCTTCTGTGCCCCAAGATGCTGCTAATGTTATTTTTCTTAAAAGGTCTATATACTCTGTAAAGTCTATATCTGAATGGTCTACTTCTACAGAGTATTTATACTCGTACTGTTCTATTGTTATTCTGTAAGGTTGTTTGTTCATTTGTTTTTATTTTAAAGTATATTCGATTCCATCTATTACTACTTTCTTACCGATGCAAGGTTTTTTTCTATTGTTAAATTCTTCTTCGGTTAGTTGTTTGTCTTTAATATACCAAGCTTTATCGCCATTAGAACATTCAATAGCTGGTCCATCTTCTCTGTGACGTTTTCCATTTAGGAACCAAGCTTTATAACCATCAGAATATTCAGCAGCTGGGCCATCTTCTCTGTGTAGATTGCCATTTAAATACCAAGATTTAGATCCATTAAACCATTCAATAGCTGGTCCATCTTCTCTGTGAAGCTCATTGTTTTCATTGTACCATCTTATGGTACCCCATTCTTCTACTGTAACTTTGTATGTTTTCATATCATTTTTACAATTGCGTCAAGACGTGTGTATAGCATATCAAGCTTGTCCTCGTCCACTGAATTAATTAAATCTATAAACTCTTCTGTTTTATTTTTAGGTTCTATTTTTTGTTTCTTTAGAACATCTATTTCAAGGTTTTGTTTAAATACTTTTCTTCTTAGTCTTTTGTTTTGTTCAACTAACTTTTTAATATCTAGCATATTAGATTCTGCATCTTCAATGTTTTTGTTTTCTACATTAACAGAGAATGATTCATACACAACTTTAAGTGGCTCTGAATACATAACAGCTTCATCAAAAAGTTTTAAACCGTGTAACACTGTTGCGTGATCTCTATCAACTAACTTACCAATAGACGACAATGGCTGCACCGTATATCTTTTAGCAAGCTTATAGTATACAGCTCTTGCATAAGCCATATCTCTGGTTCTTGTTTTCTTTTTTAAACTAACTTTAATGTTAGCTTCAATGTAATCTCGTATAGTTTCTAGTTGTACTGTCATAATATTTAATATAATTGTTCAAAATCTACTATTGCATCTTGAGGAAAATCTTGCAATATTCTGTTTGTTGTATCATCGATAACATGAGACGCCATTCTTGTATTGATCAGATACTCATGACGACCCCTGCTATCAATTATTATAAGCTTACCCATTATAAACTTTTAGTTAAAGGGTTGAATTTATAATTCCATCTAATGTTCTTATTAAAGAACTTACCAATTGAATCTGAATGTTTCATTGCATAGAATATTTCAGCGGTTACATTTTTAAACTCATAAGTTCGGTTGCTTGCAAACTTAACGGTCAGCAGCTTGTCTTCAAAGCTATAAGACATTTTTAAAATTGCACTTGAGTTTACTTCTAGGTTTTCTTTAGTTACTTTCATAATTTGTTTCTTTTATCTTTTAATATTTGTATTTTTTTTTGAATGTTTAATGCTTCTTGGTATTCTTCTTTGTTAACGTGCTCGCGTTCAATATCTTGTAGCTCTTCAATTTGAAAACTTATGAATTCATATTCAGTTATTTCATACCTATCGCCTTGATCATCAACGGCGTAAAACTTTTCAGGTTCTTCGGCTGCACGTCGTTCGCTTACCTCAAATATTTTTTCCGCTATCAAGGTTGCTAATCGCTGCATGTCGGACTCTGTCATCTGTAATTAATTTTAAAATGTGTTTATATATTTCTACTTCTTGTTTATGTTGTTTGATCTGATTGCGTTTTACAGCGGGGCTTTCATCAATACCCATCCATTGCCAGTCGTCAGCTTCAGCTTGTTGCCATTTGTGTATAGCATTTTGTAGCTTAGAATTAATCTTATTGTGTGCTTTCTCTCTTATATCCATTCTCTATCTATTTGAGTTTCTAAATCAGTTATACGATCGTGCATTGATGCTAAGATACGAATTAATTGTTCATTACTTGCATTTAATTTTAATATTTCTTCCATAAGTTTAATTTTTTTTGTGTAACACTATTTAAATTTAATATATATAATATAATTTGTTGCCGCCCAAGTGAGTAAAGCTAATGCTTTAAATAATTTTGAAACTATTGTAGCACGTTTGTTGCCGGGTGTTATTAGATTTTTATCTATCATACATCTAAATTATCAATTGCTTTTCGTGTTAAGTTTATTTTTTAAATGAACTTTGTTTAATTAAGCTATTTTTAAATCTTGACTTGCCGGGTGTTTCAATAGTGTCCCACTCTTCGTCGGTTAATCCTTTGCATTCGCCAAGGCCTGCTAATTTTTTGATACGTGCATAAGCTGATTGCTTGCGCTGCTCTTCTTTGTATTGTAAAAATTCTTCTTTAGTCATTGTGTATAATATTATAAAAATCCAAGGTTATTTATATACCAATCATTCCATAAGTGTTCCCAGCGGTCGCTGTCGTCGTCTAATTCGCATGCGTCAAGTATATACTGATCAACATATATATTAGATCCTAAGTTAATCGCGGATTCAATTTCATCTTGCAGCATTGAAGCATCTATATATAAATCTCTATCAGTCATTACATTTTTCCAATCGCCTTGATCCATAGCCGCATAAATATCGTGACCATCAGCTGTTAATATAGATTCAAAAGTAACATCATAATCTGATCCTCTGTGTTCGGTGTCAAGTATTGCGCCTGACTTTTCAATTACTAATTTTTTATAGTGTGACATAATTACCAAGTTTTAGTTAAGTGTGTGTTATAATATTGTTTTAATGTTTTATTAAATATTTCCATTGCTTCGTCGTCTGTCTCCTTGATTATATCTTTGTCATAAAGCATTTCAAGTAGTTGCTCGCTTACAAAGTCGCAAGTAAGTTCGTATAGATCACTAGATAGTTCTTGGTATTCTGGTTTTCTTAATATTTGTGTAGTCATAATTTTGTTGTTTTTTTTGTAAGTTCTTGTACCGTCTTTCCAGTGAATTTCAAAATTGTTTTCTGTATACATTATTGTGGGATTAATTCGTTAGCTGCAAATTCTTCAAATGATGGCCCGTTGTTATAAAAGTTATCGTAGATTGCTGCATAAGCTGCTTGAGCCCAGTTTTCAGCTTTGCCAAATAATTGATCTTCTGCAAATACATCATAGTTTAAATCGTCAACTGCTTGTTTGTTGTCGCTAGTATAAGTACACATGTTGTCAATGATCTCGTGTATAGCATCGTGGTAGTCGTCTTGATCTTGAATATGATAATCTTTTAAGTCAAGTAAAACTCGTTCAGTGTAAAGTCTTTCAAAGTGTGTCATAGTTATATGTTGTTATATTTTAAATATTGTTGTAAATTGTAAAGCAAAGCGCTATCAGTTGTTTGTAGGTTGTTGTGTTTTTTAACTTCTTCTTTTACATTATCTATTATCATAGCTTGTAGGTTTTCTTGAAATTGTGTCATAGTTATAGTTTTTAGTTGTTACATATATATTATCAATTGTTGTTCGTGTTAACCTTGTTAGTGGTATATTAACCCGACTTTGTTTGTTGTGTTAAACCATTTAGTTGCATTCAAATCATTCTCAGAGGCGTTTGCATAACCCGCTGCTATTAGTTCATCTTTACTTTTAAAGATCTCCGTGTGACGATCAATTGTGCGATCAATCAAATGTTTTTGTTTGCCTGAGTTACTATAGATAACGTCGAAGTTGTCGGGTAGTATTATGTTCTTGAACATTGCAACCATGTTGGTATAGGCATAGAATTTTACATGAGGCATCACTGCTGCGATATACAACCACTTGTCTAAATACTTTTTACTATAGAAGTCGCCTGAGTCGTGAATACGTACAAAGTCCGCTTTCTTTTTGTTTATTTCACTTATCATTGCACCCTCAAATTCCGTTGTTTTAGTTAGCTCATAACGCTTTTCAAACGCGGGTTTAACGTTAGACCATATGTAGGCACCTTTTTTAGCGTAACAAAACTTGACACATTCAAGAGCCATTGGACAAGTTAATTTACCACTTGCAGATTTGTATGCTGGGATACCAAAGTTAAATACCCTTTTGCCAAGTTCTTTACTGGTTTTTTTTAGTTTTGTGTTTTGTGTAAGTAAATTCATTTTAGTTTGTTTTAGTTGTTACATATATATTATCAATGTTCTACCGTGTTAACCTTGTTAAAGATTAAAATACTTTTGCTCAATATAAAAACTCTCGTCTTCAAGACCCTCATCTTGCATCTGCGCCCAAACGCCATCTGCATCAAATAATTCTACCAATTGATCTAATTGCTCTTTTGTATATTTCATAATTGTAAATCGTTATCTATTTTGTCAATCTCTTTTTGCATCTCAATAATTAATTCCTTTAGCACATGTTTGTACTCAATTTTCAATTGTGTAAAACTAACTATTAAAGCTGTGTTTTTAATTGCAGCGTGTATAGCAATTGCTTCTATTGTATCTTTATATAGTTTCATGACCAAACCCTAATTAAATATTTTAATGTATATTCTTCGTCTTGTCTTGCAGCAAACGCCGCAGCCTCATAATATGCCGCATGTATATCCTCAGCATAAAAACTATACTCAATTAATTGTCTTGTGTCTTTCGCAGCCTGTAGCTCAATTCTATATTGTCCTAAGTTGTTGTCATTCATAGTATTAAATTTATTTATAGTTAAGTAGTAAAGTATGTGTTTTATTTATAGTGAAAATATATAGTGCTGATATAACATCGAGTCTCACAGTGTGACCTTGTTGCAAAACTGTGACATTAGCCTATTAATAAGGTTATATAGGGGGCTATTGTCGCACTTTTTTAGTCAATATGTTGCTCGTAGAATATATCGTAGACTTCGGCTACATCTTTTAATTTGAATGCTAGTTTCATATCGATTAGAACAGTTAGCCTTAGATCGCCGATCCATTCAAGTTCTTTGAGGTTGTTGTTTATACGTTCGCCAAGTGTTGGGTAATGGCTTTGATATAGTTTTAGTCGTTTTTTGTACTCAGGGCGAAGTCTTTGTTTTAGTGTTTGCATAATTGTGTTTTTTAGTTACGTATATATTATCAAATGTGTTTCGTGTCAACCTTTATCCGCCATAACCCCAGCCACGTGTGTTTCGTCGTATTTTATCAATCTTAGTCATAGCTTTTGATATTGGATCTGCATTAAATTTCCAGTCGTCTGAATTTAAACAATCTTCAAGACAGTTGTAAATTATATCTAGTTCTAGTATATTTAGTTGTGTGTCCATAGTTATGTTAAAAGTAGTCTTGGCGGATAAAGTTATTTATGATGTTATGTATAGCATCTTGATTAGTTCTAGTGTTGTGCACATATCTTGGATCGTGCTTCCAATTCTTAAGATCGCTTTTATTTTGCCAGTCAGTATAGATTGCATGAGCTATTTGTTGTACAGTCATACTTGGCTCTGCCCAGCCACCTCCTTGAGGCCCAATTTTTGCTTCGTGTGTATAGTATTTTTGTAAGTCAAATTTAGTCATAGTTATATTATTTAATGTTCATATATATTATCAATTCAGTCTCGTGTCAACCTTATTTATATTCATTGTCTAAGGATCCATGGATATAAGACTCTTCAATGGCGCTTTGTATTTTAGCTAAGCACATTTTTTCTGAGATTGTTTTTTTGTTTATGTAGCAATCCATTATTGAAGTGATGAGGTCAAGTGTAGCTTCGTTAGTAGTCATAGTTATATTTTTTAGTTGTTAAATTCTTCATATACTTCTTGTACCCATTCTTTTTCATTAGGGCCTAGTTGATTGTAGTCCATACCAAATTCGTCGTTTGCAATTCCATTGTAAGTCATAATTATATTTTTTAGTTACATTTATATTATCAATTTATCTTCGTGTTAACTCTTTTTTTAGTTCCCATATTACATCTACTAATAGTTGTCCATGTTCATCATGATCGCACTCACCTTTAGTTTCGATGAGGTGGTTATACAAGATATTATGTATAGCAGATTCGTTTGTGAGTTCTTTTAGTGTTTGCATAATTATAATTTATTTATTAATTCGTCTCGTAAACTTCTTGTATTGGTGTTTTCATTACTTCTTTATTCTTAGAGTTAGATTTCTTAATATTTTTAATTGTAAGTTGTACGTCATCTCTCTTTGGTGTTGAAGGTTTCTGCTTTGTAATTCTTGATACATTCTTCTTCCATCAAGTTTACCCATTTAGAGTAAGATATTTCTTCTCTTGCGTATTGCCATTCCAACTCTCTTACAAATCCTTGCTTTAAGTATTTAC
>Ga0209953_1000032_pt1 | contig 59917 bp, 40 predicted proteins | sample SalPonred_H2O_MG_FD_185713 | JGI IMG/M metagenome (GOLD analysis project Ga0209953, IMG submission 185713) | Salt pond water microbial communities from South San Francisco under conditions of wetland restoration - Salt Pond MetaG... | ecosystem: Environmental > Aquatic > Non-marine Saline and...
TAATGAACCGTCATCTGTCCATGGTGTGGGGGATAACTCTAATACATCTTTAATTTTAACTGTTCCTGTACCAGGACTTTCTAAAATTAAATCTTCATTGCTGGATAATGTTGAAATAATATTATCTTGAATTCTAATTTCGCCAGTTTCAAACCTAGAATCATAAAAAGTTGCTACAACTGAGTTATCTACACCAATATCTACTCTGCTGGGATTACCTGTGACACTGAAATCTAAAGCTTCTACATATGTGTCGTCTTCTTCAATTCTAGACTGAAAAACATTTCCTATTGTAAAATCAACATAATCAACTACTGCTTTAGTATTAGGAATTGTATCATCATCTATTACAGTGCCAAGATTATTTCCGCTTCCGTCATAAGCAAAAATTTTCTCTTCGTAATCGGTTGTTCCAGTAACAGTAATTACACCTGCTCCGGTGCTGACATACAAGTTACCTCCTGCAACTATTCCAGGAGTTTTAATCGGTAGTGTCTGTGATCCTGCTTCAAAAGTAAATGTACCTGTGCCTATGGTGCCTCCAAGGCTCCAAGATATTTGTTCATCAAACACAAACCTAGCATCAGGTAACTGTCCTCTAATAATTTCTATACCAGAACGGTAATTGAGACTTGCAGGTATGCCATTGGCAACATTTTCTGAATTCAAAACAATAATATTGTCTGCCACAGACATTATTGTTGACTCTACAGTTGTTGTGTTTCCTCGGACTTCAAGGTTTCCTGTAATAACCGTAGTGCCATTATCCACACCTGTGTCAAGCGTGATTGTACCGCCGTCTTGCACGGCAATTTTATAATCACTGTTTGATACCCTTACAACTTTTGACATTTATAAATCCTAAAAACGGGGGAATACACCCCCTTATAATTAGACTTCAGTTAGTACAAGAACATTTCTTGACGAATCGTTGTCAATGTACCATGTGTAAATGTTGCCGTCAAAGTCATATGCTTTACTACCATTAATTTTTCTAATAGTAACTTGATTTCCTTGACCTACACCATTAACCCATCCTAGAATAACCATTTCTCCTTCGTCTAGGTCCGAGCTGTCATCCCAGTCTGCAAGTGTACACACGCCGTCGCCGTCAGATGTGCTTACCTTAAATCTGTTAGGACCTTTCTGTGCTACAATGTATAGATTATCGTTTGGTGCATCGTCGCCACCTTCGTTAGCGCCGCCAGGTATGCGGGCCATAAACACCGGCATGTTCCAAGCATTTTCATTTAATTTAGGTGCAGTATTTGAGGTTACTGTGTATCCGTGAATGTTTGTTCCGTCTGCTGTAGGATCAGCAGTTGATCCACCTTGTGGACCAAAATATTTTCTTGATAGTGGGCGTCCCATTTGTTTTCTCCTTGTTAGAAGTCCGATGCAGGTTCTAGCCTGCTACGCGGTGGGTACCGCATAAGTCCACCACTTTTAGGTGGCACACTTATAGACAAATGTATTTATCAAATATAAAAAAAGGGCTCCGAAGAGCCCCTTATCGTTGTTACCTAAATTACTATTAGCTGAACGATACATTACCGTTAGTAATAGAAACTTCACCAAGGTAATCAGCAGCGTTACCAAGAGATGACGCTGTGTTAGTTAGTTCTACATAACCGTATCTGGTCATGAAGCTAACTACTGGCTCGAATGTTTCTGGATCCAGTACAACACCGCTTGACATCAATGGGATGTATGGGCAGTAGAATGCAGCTGCATCTGATTCGCTTGAACCTTTGTAACCTACCAATACTGGTGTGCTGTCTCCAGCATAGCTGTCTACATAAACACGCATTGCATTGTTTAGTGTACCAACAAACTTGGTATTGGTTGGAGCTTCAAAAGCGCCTTCAGTTGTACGAGCGAACGCTGAAGTAGTTGCTGACTGAAGAATTGTAAGCGCGAATGGCGATACAACTGCCCAGTTACCAGCACCACGACGTGTACGCTGTGCAATCAAGTTACTTACGCGGTTAATTTGAACTGCTAGTGCAGCATGCTCATCACCTACGAAAGTAGCAGTACCTGAAACTGACGCTTGGTCATATGTTTCATAAGCACTTGAAAGTGAACGAAGAGAATTTAGAATTTCTTGGTCAATTTCAGCGGTAATTTCTTGAGCTAGAGCAGCCATAATTTCTGCTTCAACATCAATACCGTGTTGTGCTTGTGCATCCTGTGCAGCTTCGAATGTCCAGCGTGCGCTGAGCTTACGAGTTTTAGCTTCTACAGTTTGCTTCAAGATTTGAATGCTCATCTTACGACCTGCTGAACCTTCAAGTGCGGCTGTTGCATTAGCTACGCCTGCTGGATCAGTACCAGTACCAGAATATGCAGTACCAATCTTGAATGGTGATAGTGCTTCATCACCTGCTGTAATGTTGTCGTTAGTCTCTGAATAACGAACACGCAATGTGTGGATTTGACCCACAGGACCAGTCATAGGTTGTACACCAACAATTTCATTTGCAATCACTGTTGGCATTACACGTCTGATTACTGGAAGAATCACACGATTTAGTGTAGCTACGTTACCGGCAGAAGTAGCACCTGCTGTTGCGGATTCTTGAAGATGCTTACGAGTATTTTCAAGAGTGCTTTCCATAACAGATTTCTTAGTGCCTTGAAGGCCTTCAAGAAGTGCGCTTTTAGTTTCCTGCCAGCGACCTGTTAATAGTTCTGACATTTTTAATATCTCCTTTATTATAATCCAGCTAGACGACGAATGTCTACTACATTTTGTTCGTCTGCTTTGTCACTAACGTTAGTTGTTTCTCTGTTGCCTGTTACTTCTTTGCCTTCTGTGAGTTGTGCCTTCTGCTTCGCTGGACTTTTACCGTCGATTACTGCCGGTAAGTACTTGTCAAACGCTGAGCGTAGCTTAGGCGTTTGAACTGATTCCAGTAAGTCTACCATAATATCTCTTTGATCCCTGGATAAAGGAGCAACGAGTTCATTAATTGTTTCACTGCGTTCTGTTGTTTCTACAATCTTCTTAATTTCAGCATCTCTGCTTTCAACAAGTTTTTTAGTTTTTACAACAGCGGTTTTTGCTTCTGCTAACTGCTTGTCTTTAAGTTCTACAACTTTCATTAACTTTGCAGTTTCAGATTTTTCATTTAGATAACTAGTCGAGTACTCTGAAGCAAAAGCTTCAAACAACTTGCGTCCAAAATCATTTCTGCGTGCTTCTTCGATGTCTTCTTTGAGTTGATCAATTTCACTGTTAAGTTTTTTGCCAACAGTTTCTGACACCAATGATGCGCTCTTTGCAACAAAATCTTTCTTGACTTGTGCAAATTTATCTTTAGCTTCTTTCACAAGTTTTACCTTGGTTTCAGCTAAATCTTTTTTGTCTTCATAGAATTCTGCAATCTCTTTTGCAAGTGCTTCTACAACGAACTCTTCTAGTTTGGCAAAATTTGTTGCCATAACTTTTTGATCTTCGTGTAATTCTCTAACTTCTTTAGCCAAAGATTCTGTAACAAATCCTTTCAGCAGATTTGCGTTTTCACGCATAGCAACAGCATATTTTGCCTTTGCTTCTGCAAGTTGTTTGCGATCATCCGCAAATTCAGCTATTTCAGTTGAAAGTCTTTCTTCAAGCATCTGCTCAATAGCTTCGACCATTACATTCTTGTCATGTTCGTATTTTTGAGCAAATTCCTCACGAAGTTCAGCGGTGACAGCTTGACGATTTTCTTTAATCTTAGCATTCCACGCTTCTTCAATTTCGTTGCGCACTTCTTCAGATACTACATCATTTTCAAAAAGTGTCTTTAGTGCATCCAACATATACATTCTCCCTTCATTGGAGTTTATTGATTATATTAATCAATGATTCTTTCAAATATTTCTGTGCCTTAGGATCTTCTTTGGTTGCCTGTGCCAGTTCATATGCCTTATACCCGCCTCGGGCATTCATTAGATGCTCGTAGATAGGCGTTGGATATGCGCCTGGAGCACTAGGTTGGGCGACAACGTCAACAGTGATAATTTCGAAATCTGAAACTTCACCGTTGCCGTCTTCGCTAACATTACCTGATCCCCTAGAGGAGACACCTAGTTTAACGTTGCTTTCCAGCATTGTTTTTACTAATTGTCCCATAGGAGTTGGTAAAATTTTTAATTTACCGTAACCATTTGGGCCATCCATCCACATTTCTGTGATCATATGGCTTACACGATCAAGGTTTATGTTAAGGCCTTCTGGATGATCAACTTCGCCGAGAGGGGTAAAACCGTTCATGCATTGATCGTTGAGAGTTTTGACAGCCCTGCCTATTTCATTTACAGGATACACTCGCTGGTTTGCATTTCGAACACCACCCTGAATGCAAATACCTTTCATGTAAAGATCTTTGCCTTCATTTGTGCTTTCAAGCACAATTTGTGCTTGATCAAATGTCAAATGCTCTCGTAAGTTTATCATTCAAACTTCCTTGTTAAGAGCCAATAGTTGACTTCTTGTTAGCTGCTGTTTCACCAGCACCTTTCTTTTCTGCACCGTGACCTTTTGGCATGTTCTTCATTGACTTCGAAGCTTTGCCTCCTGGTACATTCACGTTGCCCATGTTATCTTCTGTGGGCTTGCCTTTAAATACGCCATTGCCTTTCAGTTCACCTTTGTTAGCTTCTACGCCATTTTCAGTGTCGTTGCGTGCAATATTTTGAGCTGTTCCACCCATGTCATTTTTCATATCGTCGATTGTTGACTTTGTGTTAGTACCACCTTGTTCTGTATTTGACGGTGCACCAACCTTTTCAACATATTCTCTCATAAGATCGAGCTCATCTTGCTCTTCAACTTCTTCGTCGTCCTCTTCGAAAGCATATGATTCTTGTTCTTCGTCGTCCGTGTCGCCTTCTTCGTCGTCCATGTCGCCGTCCATGTCGCCTTCTTCGTCGTCCATGTCGCCGTCTTCATCTGACATCATTTTTTCAAACTCAGCTTTGAGTTCATCTAATGCATCTTCAAGATCTTCTACACGATCTTCTACATCGTCTTCACCTTCGTCATCCATGTCCATGTCCATGTCCATTTCATCGTCGGCGTCCATAGACACATCCATTTCTAAATCGTCAGTTTCGTCGCCGCCCATCATGTCGTCGTCAGCTTCTACTTCAAATTCCTCAAGATCGAATCCTTCGTCCATCTCTTCTTCTTCGTCGTCTTCATCTTTGGCTTCGTCGATTTCTTCTTCGTCGTCTTCATCTTTGGCTTCGTCAACTTCTTCGTCGTCTTCCAAATCAGACTCTAACAGATTTTCGTAAATTTTGCGTGATTGTTCTACCACGATTTCATGGAAAAGCTCTTCAGCACCTTCCTTATCTTCATTGATAAGGCGCTCAAGCATTTCTTCAAACTTGTTGCGATCAGTCATGATTTTCTCCTGTAAATAATCTTTCTTACACAAGGTAAGGCTGTCATTTTTATTTACAAGATTACAGAAAAACTACGCTCAAACAGGCGTTTTTTGAAGAGATTTGAGACAAATTACAAAAAATCGAATGTTTTTTGAAATTCATCTACGGTGATTGTTGTTAAATTGTCAAATTTATTTAGTTCGTCGGGGCAGTAATTATCTGGTGCTATAACTCTGTAAAACTGAATTTCTGGATGTTCTTTAACAACAGAGCAGGTCTGCCTTAGCCAGTTTCCAAAGAAGGTTGCGCCATCGTTTGACTTTTTATAATTCACAGTATCTGCATACAGATTATTAAGTTTCTTACCATCGTTTAAACCTCTATAATCAAATCCTAAAATAAAAATTTTTTCATATTGATGTTTAGAAGCTAACCACAAGGCAGTTGGTCCACTGCTCCATCCTTTAGAAGGATTGAAAAAATTTAGGTTTTTAATTTTTTGATACGATTTGTTAGGATTAGTCCATACTTGGTTGCGATTTTGATATCCTGCTTTGTTTATTTCTAATATCATCTTAACATCAACAGCTACTAGATAATCCGGAGAGAATGTTCTATACAATGCATTGCATCCATATACTGTGCCATATGTTTGCAGATCTTTTGGATTGATAGGTTTACGACTGGTACCGTTTCCTAAAACAAATGCTATCTTTTGATTGGTTGATACCCTAAGGTTTGACGATTGCTCTGTGATTTGTTTTGCATTTTTTTCAGCCCGGCGGGCATTACGAATTTTTTGCCATTCTTCTTTTGTTAATTGAGATTTGTCTATTTTCGGCATTACACACCTTGGGCTTCAGCTTGTGCTGCCATTCCATACATTTGACGAACAAAGTCTATTTCTTCTTGTTGTTCTTTTTTGTGTAATTCAGCGGCTTTTCTAGCGCGATTTATTTGATCAAGTGTAAGACGAGTTTTTCTAACATCACTGGATTGCACAATAGATTGATCGTAATCAGGATTATAACGATCATTTTCCACTGGTTCTAGTGTTTCTTTGTCAAAGTAAAAAAGTTCTCTTAAGATCATAAAAGTATTTATATAGTTTGTTCACCAGGTGCTTCTGTCGGTCCAGGCTGTTGCTCGGTAGCAGTTTCTGGAGGTGTAGCTTCTGGTCCTTCTTCCGTTGGAGTGTCTATGTCAGCTATGTCTTCTGCACCGCTTATGTCAGAACTTATTCCTGCAGAACTGATGCCAACTCCTCGCATTTCACCTGCCGCGTCGCTTGGCTGAGGACTTAAATCTTCGTCATTTTCTTCTCGCCACAGTCGTTCATTCTCTGCAATTTCTTCAGCACTCAGCCCAAGATATCTTGACATTGCAAATCTGTTAGATATAAATGGTATCTGCTGAATCTGAGAAAATGTAGGGATCCGCGCATTGTCTAATTCGCTTTGTCTGTATGCTGCAAAATTCTGAGGGACTTCAAATTTTAGATCAAACATTGAAGTATCAATGTTAACACCTTTTTCTAATAGATAGCGTTTAAATTCTTGGTCAAAATCTTCTGCTATTAATCCTTGTAGTCTTTCGCAGTAATTGTTAAATCGCAGTTCTTGAATATATGCTGTACCTACTCTGCCGTCATTGTAGCTAGTTGCTCCATCATCAGCTCCGGTAGGCAGATATGAGCTCGGGATTCGTAAGCCGCGTACAAGCTTATTAGTAAAGTATCTAAGATCATCAATTTCTCCAAGGTTTGTGCCTCCTGGCAGTGTTTCAACTTTTGATCCGCGCCCTTCTGCGGTTTGTGGAAAGAAGTAGTCTTCGTTGATTGACAAAGGATTATACGCCGAGTCTATAACATTCTGTCCACCGCCTGTTGCTGATGGAATCCTTCTTTGATGGATTTCAGTTTTTACCCGTTCAACAAATTGCATTGCAAGATGCGAAGGCATATTTCCTACATCAACATAAAATACTCTGCGTTCTGGTGCTCTTTGCACACGATAGATAATAATAGCATCTTCTAAAAGTTCTTTTTGCTTGTAAACTTTGAATACACTTTCTAAAAGTGAATTACCAAAAGGATAATTATTGTCTAAACCTTCTGATAAACTAAGATGCACAACATGCTCAGCATCAACGGCTACTTCACCTTCTTCAAGACTGAATCGGCTTCCGCTCATGGATGGGTAATTTCCTACCATCCCGCGAACACCACCTTCTGTATATCCGCTGCCACCTCCTGTTACATTTCCGTTAGTAACATGGGGTGTGGTTGCTACCATTTCTTTGAAGTTAAAAGAAATATCTTTGACAATGTATTGCTCTGGCTTTTTTCCTTCCGATTCATTTACAATAATTCGATTTACTTTTGCAGGATCTACATGAAACCATTTTTTTGTTTCTGGATCTCTGATAAAAATAGAATCTCCATATTTGAAAGTGTTACGAAAAACACGAAACATTCTAGTTTCAAAATCATTAAGTTTACACCATTGTTTAAGATATTGACTGAGAATAGTTACTTCTGTGTTTGTTGCTTTTTTATGAAAATTAAATTTGAAATTTGTGCCGTTTTCTTCATTGATTTGTGTACAGAATTCTGCAAGAATATCAAGAGCAGCATTAACCTCTGAATCTAAATCCATTGTGTTGTACTGGCCATATCTTTCTATGCGGTTTGGAGAACCTACATACACATCAGGCAAATAAGAGTTATAATTAGCCCTTGCAGGACCTGCTTGATTTCCTCCCGCGCGGCGCCCGTTAATTGGGCTATAACTACCTGACACATTATCTCCTGTGGGTACAGGAGTGAAGTACTTTTTCCAGCTCATTTATTATCCTATACCAGAGAAGACATCTCGTCCATTCGCTCTGGTCTGTTTGTATTGCTTTTCGCCAACTTGGTGCTGTTTGTTATTTATCGCTACCAATTCTTGCATGCTTTGATTTAGGTGCTCCAGTTTATCCACCATATTTTTCTGTCCTTCCGGTGAATCATTAGAAGTTGATAGTTGGGCCGTAAGTTCCTGTATGCTTGCTCCTAGTTGGTCTATTTGTGGAGACATGTTATCTGTGCCAGTGACAGACAGTTTATCAACTTTAGGAGTCATGTTTGAAACCACCATATTGGAAAATTCAGGCTGCACAGGTGTTGATTGAACTTTAGATACATTTATTCCAAGATCAGCATTGTTTGCTGTAATAGTATCAAAAGAACCAGTGTTAGCTGTAATTGCATTAATTTTAGAGGTGCCGCTTGCAGAAGTATTCACTTTTTTATCATCAAACAGTTTTGTTAATGGATCAAAAAAATCACCTATAGTTTCACCAACCCTATCTAAGAAGCTTCTGTCGTCATTTCTAGGGCCGCCGCCTTCTTGTTCTACTTTTTCTGCAGTTTCTCGCCTTGTATCTAATTGATCAACCGCTTGCTGTATTGAAGTGCCTAGATTCATTGTTTCTAATTCTTTCATAGCCGCGGTTCTTTCTGATGCTGTTTTTGTTACATCCTCAAATACTGCTGCTAATTTGCTTGCTTTTTCAGCTGTTGCTTCGTCTATTGTTCCTTGTTCACGGGCAATATCAATTTGTTTACTGATTTGATCACCAAAACCTATACTGCTTAAACTTTCTTCGACTATATTGCCTAGATCCTGTATACCTTGACTTTGCGGTCCTAATCGCTGTTCTAATGTATCTGCAATTTGAGAAAACGCACCAGTTAATCGTTGACTTGTACTGACATTTTCTCCAATGATTTGCGCAATTTCACTGTTTGCGTTAGCAATTGCTTGTCTTGATTCATTTACTAATTGCTGTGCATCTTGTCCTGCTAACTGACCTGCTATTTGATCAGTTTGTGTAGCGGATAAATCAGCTAACATGTCTCTGAATACTTCGGCATGCGTTACAGTATCCCCTAAAACTTCTCCCATTTGATCAGCTCGTGCTTGAATGGCATCAATTAGAGGAGCTGTTTCTTCTAGCACATTAGCTTGTGTGGCGGCTACTTCACTTACGCCTGACAGAGTTGCCAATGTTAAACCTTGTCTACTACTGGCTTGCTCGGCTGCCGCAGCTGTGGCTTCAGCGGCTAACCTTTCTGCTTCTTCAGTGTCACCTCTGTCTAAGGCAGCCTTAGCTTGTTTTGCTAAGTCAAATGCCGCAGCATTTGTGGCAGCAAAGTTTTTTGTGGCTTCTGTCATTGGGACGCCTGTTTGAACAATTTCGTCAAACAAGTCTCTTAAAACTTTAGGACCAGATGCTAATTCGCTTTGTGCAGCATTGTATGCTTCTTGCGCACCAGTTACACCTTCCATTTCTAACAAACGAAGTCTAGCTTGGGTGGCACCAGCTCGTTGTCTTGCTACCAATTCATCCCTCTGTTGTTTAGCACTGCGTCCTGTTAATTTTGCTACAATGTCAAATTGTTTTGCTAGTTCCTGAGCTGCCGCTACTTCTTGTGCCGCTGTCATATTTTGCAGTCTAGATTGTCTTCGAATAAGAGCAGTGTTTTCAACTAAAAATTCATTAGCTTCTTCAATAGAGTATCCAAGATTCATAAATCCGTCTATGGCGCCTGTTTCAAACATAGCATTGCCTAACTGTGCGGCTCTTTTTGCACCTTCTTCCACGCCGCCTGCAAACCCTGCAAGTTCCTCTGCGTTGTTAGCAACAATATTAGCAAAAGCATCTAAAGGCAATCTAGCTTGGGCTGCAGTAGCTCGCAATGCTCCTAGGTCACCGTTCAATCCTGCACCAACTTTGGATATGCCTTGAAATACATCAGCTGTGTCGTCAAGGTACTGGGCGGCATTTGCTAAATCGCTTACTAATCCTCCCATATTTGTTATGTTGTCTGCAAATCCTTTGATGCTTGAACTTAGCGTTTCTCCGCTTAGACCGATTGCGGCTTTTGCAGTGTCGGCAACATCGGAGATTAATCCGTCTTTGCTGCCTTTGGGAATTTTAACATTTATACCTGTGCCAGTTCCTCCGCCGCTAGGACTATCGCCAGATGGTGCTCTTGTTTGTATGCTTTTTGCAATCTTATCAGGAAGTGCATTAAGTGCGTTGAGAAGTGCTTCTGTGTCTACTTCTGCCAATTTCAAATCTCCAGATTTTATGGATTATAAATAGTTTTATTAAAATATTTATCCGGACACAATATGACCAGTTTTTTAGAAAAATACAAAAGACAACCTAAAATATATGTGGATTTACCTAGCAAAGGTGAATTTTATAACGAAACTGTACTTGAAGATGAACAATTCATCCAGATGCCCGTGTTTGGTATGACCGCAATGGATGAAATAATGCTGAAAACACCAGATGCGTTGTTTTCAGGAGAAGCCACATCTCAGGTTATACAAAGTTGTGTGCCATATGTGAAAAATCCCTGGGCTATTGTTGGTTACGATCTAGATTTTTTGTTGATTGCAATTCGAATTGCCACATACGGAGAAGAGTTGCCTGTGGACACTACCTGTCCGCATTGTTCACACACAACTAAAAGTGCTATAAATCTAAATACTTTACTGGAGAATTTTTCGCAATATCCTACCACCGCACAGTTTACCATGGGAGATCTAACTGTAAAACTTCGTCCTATGGATTATAGAACCACAACTGAATTCAACACGAAGCAGTATAAGCTGGAAAAAACAATGGCTAATCTAAATCAAAGTGATTTAACCAGTGACGAAAAAGATGCTAAAATTACTGAACTGTTATTCGAGAGCAGCAAATTAAATTTGTTAATTGCAGTTTCACATATTGTGTCTATTGAAGCAGACGGAGAAGCAGAAAGCAATCCAGAAGTAATTTATAATTTTATCAGTGAAAACGATTCTGAATTTTATAATTCTCTGAGAGAAAATATCAAAACACTCACAGACAGATGGAAATTACCTAACATTGATGTTCAGTGTGCAAACGAAGAATGTCAAATTCTTTATCCCACTAAGCTGAATATGGACTATTCGAGTTTTTTCGGTCTACCCTCCTCGCGCTCTCGGACTCTGAAATTTTAGATCTAGTCAGACAGTACGAAAATGAATCTAAACAAATCAAAGACGATGTGTATCGCATAGGTTGGTATATGCGAGGATCATTCACATATGACGATCTCATGTTTAGAATATCTCACGAAGACAGGGAAATTATCAGTAGAATTATCAAAGACAACATCGAAAGGGTCAACGATACTAAGATGCCTTTGCTTTAGATTTTTTTTGGGCCTGTTTGACAATTTTTTTCAATTTTGGATCTTGTAAAATATTTTTCTTAACTTGCTTAACATACTTGTTTACAGGTAATTTTTTCGGCAGTGTATCTTCTGCTTCACCTATGTTACAGTTTGCAAAACTTATTTTAGCCAGAACAGTCGGGCCGAACATAGTATTCATTAAAGCATTTGACAAACCTTTTACAAAGTCAGTATCTTGAGATAATTTTCCTAACAGATATGCTATGTAACCACCAGTGGCAACTCCTAATATTCCTGCCAACCATCCAAACCCGGGAACTGCGCCTAGCAGTCTACTGAAAAGGGCTATAGATGCTGCAGTTGTTCCTACTGTCGATAAAAACCCCACTAGCATACCAGATATTTCATCAACTAAATTTACCTGTGCCGCAACTACATATCTATCTCTAGGATTACACCCGCTTGCTTCATATGCATCGCCATATCTGTCCAAGGCATCTAGTAAATCGTCAGCGGAAAAAATTAGGAAAAATATTTTACCTACTATAGTTTGAGCAGCAAATTTTGCTATACTAGCGCCTAAACTTTTTGTCTTGTCAAGTAATCCACTTTTGGTTTTTTTCTTATCATCATCTGTGTCCGCATCAGATGTTTTTGGAGTTCTATCTGGATTATTTGCTGAAAGTTTTGCATTTGCAGACTTTGCTACTTGATTGGCTTTGCCCTTGATAGGATACACACCCTTTTCCGCTCCAGTTGTAGGATCCACAACTTTCCAGCCTTTTTTAAGACCATAGTCAGTAGGAACAACTTCAAACTGTTCGTGTATGATTTCAGATACCTTCATAAAAGTATTTAGTAGAGAAATGAGCTTACGCTCATTTAGTTTTCGCTTTCGCTCAAACTTGTTGATTTGTTTAAAGCAACGAGTGATAACGAAGTTGCTTATATTTCATGTAGATTGTTTCAGTCAGACGGAACCTGTTGTTGGGTTCCATCATCTCGAAAACTTCATGTGAGTTTTATCCAGCCGAGATCGGAAGTAGGTATTTGACTATGCTACTGGGCTCTGACCTTTCCCAACCTACGTCGACATCAAAATATAGCTTATAAGCAATAATTTTTAAATTATAGCTAATATATAGCTAATACACTATATTTTTACCTCCCGCTTCGTTCCTGTGCTAAGGAGTTTTTGTAGCATACAGCCTGTGAGACACATCGCTTCCATCGGCAACGAGCATTACCTCGGCTGAATTGCGATGGATCGAGCCTCCTCGATCAAACAGAGTCTTTATAGCCTTTGAGAGCCTCTATTAATGTTTTTGATCCGCCTACTCGGACATTTATAATGCCATTGTAGTAGTCGTCACTTTCTAACACACGACGATCAAACTGTTCTCTTGCCTCTATGTATGACATCTCTGCCCTACTTTTGCAGAAGTATAATATTTCTCTTGTGAACTTGTCTTCGCCTAGTGCAGAAACATCAGCTTGTAGTTTGTCTGAGCTACCCCAGTATTCACGCCAGTCTGATTCCTTGTGTCCGCGTCTTTTGTTTTTTCGGCCTTTGAGAGGTGGTTTAGTGGTTTTAAACTTAGCTAGTTTTTTGCCTATATATTTGCGCCCGTTGGTGAGATTGGTTATCAAGTAGACAAATCCTTCGTAATGGTCGGATATACTGTCTACGGGTTTGCCTTGATAAGTCCATGTGCTCATGAACTTATATAGTGCCTATTTTTTGTTTCTGTTATGAATCTGATCGAAAAGCGTTTTGTTTTCTTTCTGTTTGGCCTTTGATAATTTTTGTATTTCTCTTAATTTTTGTTGAGTGGTATAGTAAGTCCTCACGGACCTTCTGGTTTCCCACTTTTCATTAGCTTTGTAATATTCTATATAAGCCTTGGTCAATTTATCATGAGTATCGTCTTCTATCATTCTACTACATCTAAATCATTCTCATATGATGTAAATCCGTTTTCCTTTACTACTTTTAGGATATGATTTACACGCCCAACCAATTCATCCTTGTGCGAAATAAGGAATATATTTTTATCTCGTTCTCTGCCTATCTTTTTCAACACACTGAGAGAATTTTCCACGCCTGCCGTGTCCATGCCTGAGTCTATTAATTCGTCGATAAACAGCAGATTAATGTTTTGATACAGACTTTCCCATACATCTCTGAATGCAAAGCTCAGTCCAAGTATCAGCCTGTTGCGTTCACCCCTGCTTAAATTATCAAAATCTAAATCTTGTCCTAGCTGTGTTATTTCCACGCTGAGATCATTTTGGAACTGAACCTGGTGAGGCAGTCCTAGACGATCCAGATAGTACGATAATCGGTTGTTTAAGTATGCCAGATTCTGATCAATAATCTTCTTGCGAATAAAGCTGTCTTTGTTGGTCAACAATTTCAGCAAGAACTCCTGATGTTCCTTAACATTTGTTAGTTCGTTAACTGTTGACCAGTCTACTGCTTGTATTGCTTCTTGATTTAGCTCATCAATCTGTGATTGGTAAGGATCTTGTTCTTGCTTTTTACTTATCAGCATTTGACGCAAGTTATCTACATTGTTTCTGTGTTCATAGGCTTCTTTCACTGTGTCATAGTATGTAACGGGTTTTGCATCCAGGTCGCCTAGATCAGCAAGTCCTTTCAGCACTTCAGACAACTTAGCGTCAACCTCGGCTTGGTATGCCACAGCATCTTCAAGTTCTTTGGCTTTTTCGCTAAGAATTTCCTGCTTTTTGTCTTCGTGAATAGCTTGTCCACAGGTATAACAGGTTGCATCTTCGAGCTCCAACACATCTTTTTCAATTTTTTTCACTCGTTTGTCTGCCTGTATCAGCGCAGAGTCCAAGGTGCTTTTCTCTTTGTTCAGCACTGTGATTGCGTTGTTCATTTCACTCCAATTAGCAAGCTTGTCGTGTGCCAGCAGTTCTGAATCAATGTCCAAATGCTCCAGCTCTTGGATGCTGGCTTCTAGCTTTTCACAGTCTCGGTGTTGTTTTGACACCCAAGCTCGCTGTGTTCCTTTGAGATTGTCAATGGTTGATTGGATTTTTTCATTGGCTGTTTGTATAGCATTGATACGGGCCGTTTCTTCTTGAATAGCATCTTTGCTTTGTTTTACCTGATCTTTGAGATTTTCTGCTTTTTCAGAAAGAATAGTAATGCCCAGTAGTTGTTCAATGATTGCTCGCTGATCATTTTGTCGCATGCTGAGGAAAGGTTCCGAGTATGTGTTCAGCGCAACAATGTGTTTGAACATGTCATGGCTCATGCCCAATAGATCGTTAACAAAATCCTGTGTTTTGCGGCTGTCGCCCTGCGACTCGTCGGTCATTTCTTGTTCTTGCTCGTCAACAAAAAATTTAAACACATTAGGAGAGCGACCTCGCTCAATCCTATAGTCTACGCCGGCTTTTTCGAAGTGTAAGGTGACCAACATCCCCTTAGAATTAGTCTTATTAATAAGATTATTCCGTTTGATGTTGGTCAGTGCTTGGCCGTACAAAGCATAACTAAGAGCATTAATGATCGTAGTTTTACCAGTACCATTGCGCGATCCTGAATCGTCACCTCCTTGGTCTAAATTTTCACCAAGCACTAGAGTTAATTTTTCTTTGTTGAAATCCACAGCTTGGGTCTGATTCCCTACACTCATGAAATTCTTTACTGTTAAATCCTTGATGCGTATCATAGTTCGTTGTAAATGTCCAATAAAAGTTTTTTGTTAAAAGAGTCTGATTCAATTGCGGATATTTCTTTGTTTACAATTTGATCAACACTTTCAAATGCAGAAATATCAACTTCCGTGGTAATTTCTTCAATTTGTTTTTGCGGAATCAGTGTGATTTCTCTACAGCCATGCTGACTAATGTAAGTTTCCTTGATAAATTGTGCTTCTTCATAAGAAATAGGCAAATCAAGTGTAACACGCAGATACATTTTGCTTTTGATAATTTCGTCTGCTTGGTCCAATAGCTCTGACAGTTTAATTGTGCGATACTTTGGACAATTTGGCCAGTTAATATACTGTGGTTCGCTGTTGTTTTCGCGATCGATTATCATCATGCCGCGTTCGTCATCCCAGGCATCCGCATAGTTATGGGGAAAAGCATTGCCAATATAATGAATATTGCCTTTTACTTGACGCTTGTGGAAGTGACCTGAAAACACATAATCTTGGTTTTGAAAATGTTCTGCTTTCAAATCACCATGATCTGGCATCTGTACCATTGCGTTCATGTAAAAATGCGGAAGCTCAAAGTGTCCAAACATGTATTTGGATTTAGATTTTTGAATCTTTCGCCACTCGTCGCCTACCAACCAAGGTACAAGACACACATCATCCTGCTCGGTGATTTCATTCACCACGGTGATGCCTGGAACATGCTTGCCAAATTCCACACTGTGTACATCACGCTTGTCCTTGTAGTATAAATCATGATTGCCCGGGAAGTAAAAGAATTGCTCGAATGCAGAACCCAGCTTTTCAAGACTTCGCAGTGTTGCATCCATTGTGGTAATGTTTAGACTGTTGCGATTGTGATGCCAATCGCCACAAAAGATTCCTGTTTCGCAACCGTTTTCCTTTGCTTGCGCAATAAACCAATCCACAAATTCTTCACAATCTTCATTGTGAACTTTACTATTGCCCTTAAGGCCAAAGTGTATGTCCGTAAAGACTGCCGCTTTTTTAAACAATGTATAGTACCTCCGTACTTAGTATAACAAAATTTGTGCTACCGTGTCAATGTATTTTTACCGCTCTGCGGCTTTTCTGCGAAATGCGTTTTCCGCAAGCGGCTTAATCATCGCTTTCCGCTTCGCGCTTGAGGGCTGCTTCCCATTCACCTGCGTGTTGACGAGTGTAACTAGGATTCATGTCGTTCATTTCTAAAATATCGTCTCGAATGTTCTGGTTGCGCTTTTCTATGTTGATTACACGCACAAAACTGTTTGTAACTGCAGCTGTGTAGTAAGCAAACGGATTATTTGATTTAGATTCGTCAAACTGAAGTCCTATCTGTGCCAATTGCAAGATTGCTTGACCGCGCATTTCGTCATTGTAGGTATATCCTCGAACATTTCCTCTTGTGGCATATCGTTCGCACAATTTAATCCACATTAAAGCTAACTTATCTGTGGCCTTTCCGTGATCCAAACAAAATTCACCTGTTTCGATATCTCCCTTCCAATGACTTTTACCAACGCATATTAGTTCATCATTTTCATCAAACTTATAATGTTTAAACGGAGGAAAATTTAATTTTACCTTTGTGTCAGCAATTGTTTTAGGATTCTTTTTCCTGCCAGGTTCGTCCGGAATGTGTTCGAATGTCATCACTCGAAAGATCAGTTCTTCTTTGGTAATTTTTTTATAATCGACCTCGCAGTCGGCTTGTTTTACTTTTTCGCCTGCTTGTTTTTTTGTTTGATAATCGATATCGCCTATGCGCTTTGCTTTATTTCTTTTTGCTTCTGCAATAGTGCGAATATTAATTTTATCTAAACTTTCTAGAATAATGTCGTATCGGTCATATTCTGGACTCGAATAACTACAAAAAGTGTTTTTTGACTTGTGTATTTCTGCAAGTATGTCCTTGTTGTTTAAATAGTTTACTTTTTTCATGAAGGCTCCAATTTATAGTGTCATTATAATATACGCAGTTTATAAAGTCAATAAATACTTTACCGTAGGAGATTTACATGGCAACACGCAATCCTCAAGAATCAGTTCAGCAATTCCTTGGATCTGCTTTCAAAGCAGGAGAAAATGCTATAACTTCTATTGCTGGAAAAGTTAAACAAGATGTTAGTGACTTTTTTACAGACACAGGATTTGGCAAGGCATTACGGTCTTCTAATTTGCTCACAGGTGCACAACCCCAAGGAATTTCATTTGAAGAAGCTAACTGGGGCACTTCAAATAATTTAGACTGGAGAGTTAGATTAAGTGTTCCTGAAAATTTCAAAGACAGTCCCCTTATACAGCCGTTAGTTGCACAAACAAACGGTCTGGTATGGCCGTATACTCCGCAGGTTATGATAGAACAATCTGCTTCTTACAGCGCAATGACACCAGTGCATAGTAATTATCCATACTATTCGTATCAGAACTCACAAGTGAGTGCCATTAATATCATGGGAGAATACTACATAGAAAATGCTCTGGAGGGTGAATATTGGATAGCTGCTATACATTATCTTAGAAGCGTAACAAAAATGGCCTATGGAGGAAACACAAGCAATCAAGGCGCACCTCCACCAGTAGTAAGACTTAATGGATACGGTGATTATGTTTTTAAAAATGTTCCTGTGATAATACAAAGCTTCACAGTTGAATTGCCTAGCGATGTTGACTATATTCAGGTAGGATTAGGAGCCAACGGCAACTGGGTACCTACTAGATCTACTATAAATGTTTCTATGACACCAATATACAGTCGCAGGTCTACTACAGAATTCAATCTAGATGCATTTGTAAGAGGAGACTATGTCATTAATGGAAAAGGATATTTGTAATGGCATCCTATGAATCAACCAGTCCTTGGCATAACACTCCTATTGTGAAAGGCCAATATCTTGATATTTTAACAATTCGTCCTGTACCAGCAGAACCAGATGATATTTTATATAAAATAGAACCGCAATACACTTATAGACCTGATCTGTTAGCTTATGATCTATATGGAAGTGAAAAATTATGGTGGGTATTTGCACAGAGAAACATGGACGTCATCAAAGATCCTGTTTATGACATGATACCAGGCACAGAAATATATCTTCCTAAAGGAAACAGTTTAAATCAGTTGCTAGGAATTTAAATGGCTAATTTTAATCCACAAAATTTAGCACAAAGGGCCCAACGTCTTGGAAGAGATTTAGAACAAAGATCAAACCAATTCATTGCGGACATAAGAAATTCGTCAAATATAAATGTTAATGGAGTTTTGAATGCTGTTGAAGGCACTGCACAAGAACTTCTAGGTGCAACATCTAATCCTAAACTACCTAGAATCTCAGCAACAAACAATGCAGCATCGTCTCCTACAATTCCAGTTGATAACGCACCTCCGTGGACCAATGAGCTTGAGAGATTTGCCAGTTTTAACTATATTTTTACCTTGGCTTGTCTTAATGACGACGAAATAAACAATCCTGATTCAACATACAGGATAAAACAACCTCAAAATATCATACTAAGATCAGGCGGAACAGGTCAAAACAAGGTCAAAACAATTTACGAAAAAAACGGAGCAGTTGAGTATTACATAGATGATGCTGAAATCTCATCAATAATAGTGCCTAATCCTAAAACCAAACAAACAAACGCAACATCTTTGCGATTTACTGTGTTTGAACCATACAGTATGGGCATGTTTTTGCAGACACTACAAATAGCCGCAGTATCTGCAGGACATAAAAATTATATCGAAGCACCATATTTACTAACAGTAGAATTTAAGGGCTACGACGATAATGGTAATATTGTGCCTGCACCTAACACACGAAGACTGTTTCCTTTAAAATTTACAAATGTAACATTCAATGTATCTGAAGGTGGTAGTCAGTATACTGTGGAAGCAATTCCGTGGCACGAGTCTGCGTTTTCCGATCAAGTCCAAACAATAAAAACAGATGTTCAATTGTCTGGAAGGAATTTACAAGAAGTTTTACAATCAGGAGGATCGAGCCTTGCAAGTATACTGAATGAAAGACTGTTGAAAAATCAAGAAGCAGGACAAATTTCCACTGCTGATCAGTATGTAATCATGTTTCCCTCCGACGATAACACAGCAGAAGAACGAATTCTAGGAATAGCAGAAAACAACAATGGAGCAACTTCTAGCAGCGGAAGTCAACGACAGTTAGATCAAGACACCCAACAACTAATATATGAAACAATCACAGGAATTGAAAATGGAAAAATACCTGCAGATTTTGATTCAAAACTATCGGAACTTTTTGGTGTTGTAATACGAAGATCCGAAATAGGTGAAAATATTAGAAATGTTGCGGAAGACACAGAAAAGGTTAACAAAATTGGAAACAGCAAGATTGTAAAGACCTATCTAGATGGCGGCAAGGTACCATTTGGTGAGGCGAGATTTACAGAAGTAGAAGGCAGTCCAGGAGTTTTTCAACGAGGAAAATTACAAATCAGTGATGAAGGCAGAATCTTAACTTTTACTGCTGGAATGAAAATTCAAGATATCATAGAAGAACTTATCTTAATAAGTGATTACGGAAGGCAGATTGCAAATGTCGAGCCAGATGAATTTAATATGGTTCCTTGGTTCAAAATTGAAACACAGGTTTATAATGTAAGTGACAATGAAGCAGTGCAACAAATAGGAAGAAAACCTAAAGTCTATGTTTATAGGGTAGTTCCATATATGGTAAGCGCCAGCCGATTTAGTAATCCCAGCAAGCCTTCTCCTAAAGTTAAAAATGTTAAAGCACAAGCGGCCAAAGAATATAATTATATCTATACTGGGCAAAACAAAGACATCTTAAATTTTGATATACAAATTGATGCGGCATTTTTTGTCGCCTTGAATCCTATGCGCGGGCAAGCCAGCAGTGATTCAAAACAAGGATCAAAAAACGAACTAGCTGCTGGAAATGAAGACCCGGTTACAAAAACTGGCGAAGGAGATACTGAAGCCACAAGTTCCGCTGGACAAAAAAGAGTAGAAGAACGGTACAATCAAACCACAGGAAATCAAAGCAGCCCGGGAAAAGAGCATGTAGAAACACAGGTAGCTCGAGATGTAAATGATGCAATTGTTAACAGCCCAACAGATTTAGTAATGGTAGAAATGGAAATAATGGGGGATCCTTTTTACATTGCTGATAGCGGAATGGGTAATTACAATGCTGCCAAAGACCCACAATTTATAAACATTACCAGAGATGGCAGTATGGATTATCAAACATCAGAGGTAGATGTTATTATAAATTTTAAGACACCGTTAGATTATCAAGGCAACGGATATATGGAATTTCCGGGTGGCGGAATTGCACCTGTAGGTGCATTCACAGGCTTATACCAAGTTACTTTTGTAGACCACAAGTTTAGTGGTGGCCAGTTCACCCAGGTACTGAAAATGATTAGAAGACCTTTACAAGATTCTGAAACAACAGTTAAACCTACCACAACAGATAATAAATTTGTCGAAGAAGGAACCAAAGAAAACAAAATTGATGACGGATGGGGCGAATAATGAATAGAGATCAACGCACTCCTAGCATTAATTTAAAAGGTAATCCGGGTCCTTATCTAGCTGTTGTAGTAAGTCACTTAGATCCAAAATACATGGGAAGCATTGAAGTAGAGCTTCTCAAAGCAACGGACAGCGGAAACCTAACTGCTAGAACAGGGCAATTAGCACAAGTAAAGTATTTGAGTCCATTTTACGGTGTAACTCCTTATAAAGACACTACCAAAAATCAAGGATATGCATTCACACAAAAATCTTATGGAATGTGGATGGTGCCGCCCGACATAGGTACGAATGTACTTGTGATTTTTGCTGAAGGAAATGCGGCCAACGGATACTGGATAGGATGCATACAAGATGAGTACATGAACTTTATGGTTCCCGGTTATGCATCAACAACATATAATGAAAAAGACAGATCCAAAAAACTTCCAGTTGGAGAATACAACAAAAGAGTAGAAACAGCAAAGGGCAGAGATCCTACGCAATATGTAAAACCTGCTTATGATGATTATATTAACATTTTGCAAGAACAAGGTTTAGCAGAAGATTCATCTAGAGGAACTTCAACATCTAGTGCAAGACGAGAAACACCTTCAATGGTTTTTGGAATAAGCACTCCTGGACCATACGATCGTCGTCCTGGGTCACCCAAAAGTGAGTACGGCACCGCTGGAGCAATCAGCAATGTGCCATTCAACAGACTGGGCGGATCTAGTTTTGTTATGGACGACGGTGATGCATCCCTGCTAAGGAAACAGCCAGCATCTGAAGGGCCTTCTGAATATGCAAATTTTGAAGCAGGCGAAACTGACGGTGATCCAACAATACCGCACAATGAATTAATTAGATTAAGGACTAGAACAGGCCATCAGATTTTATTGCACAATTCAGAAGATTTAATTTATATAGGTAATGCAAAAGGCACAACCTGGATAGAATTAACTTCTAATGGAAAAATAGATATCTATGCAAAAGACAGTGTAAGCCTGCATACTGAACAGGATCTTAATATTACTGCTGACAGAGACATAAACATGCACGCCGGAAGAGATTTCAATGTTAAAGCAAATAACAATGTTAATCTCCAAAGTGTTAAAGATTGGCAAATACATGTAGGCGGTGATAATAAAATAACCACAATAGGAAATATAGATATCAACAGTGGTGGCAATCATACTGAAACTGCTACTAGAATCGACATGAATGGGCCTGTTGCGGTAAAAGCCGTACCATTAAAAACTTTTGAATTATCAGGAGATTCTACTACCGCCAAAGAATCACTGCATAAAAGACTACCTCAGCATGAACCTTGGCCCCAACATGAAAATTTAAATCCTCAAAATTTTGTATTTGAAAAGACTGATATCAAAACCGCAGAATCTCCAAAAGAAGTTGATTTAGCAAGTCTTATAGTTCCTGACACTTTCCGTAAATCAACCTAGGTAAATATTACTATGAGTTCTAGAGAAAAAAGTTTATACAAACAGATAACTGTTAAAGGCAATAGCAAAGTCGAAGTTGCCTCTGGAAGCCGTGCTTACCGCGGAATCAGCACAGTCAATCCTGATAACACAAGTTGGGTTTTGTATGACATTGCTCTTATCAAGCAAGACCTCATTAATCATTTCCATATAAGGCAAGGAGAAAAATTAAGCGACCCTGAGTTCGGCACAATCATATGGGATGTAATTTTTGAACCCTTAACAGACAATCTTCGCGAAGCTATCATACTAAATGTGCAAAGAATTGTAAATTATGATCCTAGAGTACAGGTAGAGCAAATCACTGTTGATAGTTACGAAAGTGGTATACAAATTGAATGCCGACTTGTGTACTTGCCTTATAATATTTCTGAACAATTGAGATTAACATTCGATGAAAGTGCGGGTATCATAAACTAATTATATACGCAGTTAATCTAATCAAATAAATACTTTGTAATATAGGAAAGCGTATATGTCATCTACAGATAGACAAAATAGACTTCTGCTTGCAGAAGATTGGAAGAGAGTTTATCAAACCTTCCGCAACGCAGATTTTCAAAGTTATGATTTCGATAATCTTCGTCGAACCATGATTAACTATCTGCGCCAGAATTATCCTGAAGACTTTAATGATTATATTGAAAGTTCTGAATATCTTGCTCTCATAGATCTAATGGCTTACCTTGGCCAAAATATAGCTTTTCGTATTGATTTAAATGCCAGAGAAAATTATCTAGAACTGGCAGAACGCAGAGAGAGTGTGCTGAGATTAGCTCGTTTGCTTTCTTATAATCCCAAAAGGGTTCAAGCTGCAAATGGACTTTTAAAATTAGAAAGTATCAGAACCACAGAAGAAATAAGAGATTCCAATAATCTAAATTTAGAAAATCAAACCATTATTTGGAATGATCCTAGTAATCCAGACTGGTACGAACAATTTATCAAAGTGCTTAACACAGCATTGCCAGTTAATGGAACATTTGGTAGGCCGTCTAAAAGTGATAATGTAAACGGAGTGCCTACAGAACAATACAGATTGAATTCTAATAATTCAGAAGTTCCTGTTTACAGTTTTTCTAAAACAGTTGATGGCCGTAGCACAAGGTTTGAAATCACATCCACAGATATAGTTGACGGTGTTATACAAGAAGAGTCTCCGTTTCCTGGCAACAATTTTGCACTGCTATACAGAGACGATGGTCGAGGACCAGCAAGTTCTAATTCTGGATTTTTCAGTCATTTTAGACAAGGTAGTTTAGATCAAGGCGTATTTAATGTTACAAATCCTAGCACAAATCAAGTCATTGCTGTGGATGCTACTAATGTAAACAACAGTGATATCTGGTTATACAAATTAGATAGTTTAGGAAATGAAGAAGAACAATGGACTCGAGTAGATGCTGTTGAAGGCAACAACATAATTTACAACAGTCTTAATAAGTCAATCAGGAACATATATTCTGTGCTAACCAGAGCAGAAGATAGAATATCTTTGGTTTTTGCAGACGGCACTTTCGGTAACTTACCCAAAGGTACATTTCGTGTATATTATAGAACAAGCCGGAAAGAGCGTGTTATAGTTACACCTGATGATATGCGAGGCATTTCAGTAACTATTCCATATATTACCAGAACCGGTAAAGTTGAAGATTTAACAATGTCCTTCGAACTAAAATACACAGTGGACAACAGTTCGACATCAGAAACGAACGCCAGTATCAAGCGTAACGCACCTTCTACATACTACACTCAAAATAGAATGATTACTGCTGAAGATTATCAGGTAGCACCTCTAAATATCAGTCAAGAAATTATCAAAATAAAAAGTGTTAACCGAACTGCAAGTGGCATAAGCAGATATTTTGATTTGATAGATGCTACAGGAAAATACTCTAAAACTAATTTGTTTGGCACTGACGGCGTTTTATACAAAGAATTTTTATCCCCAAAAACATCTTTTACATTTAACACCAGAACAGATGTAGAAGGCGCTGTAGCTAATACCATTACACCTATTTTAAATGATATAAAAATTAGAAACTATTATTATAATAGTTTTCCAAAGGTTTTAGTAGGAGATTTACAGGTATCTTGGACCCAGTTGAGTGCAGAAACAAATTTAAACACAGGATATTTTCAAAATCGTGATGGCATTATTTCAGAATTAGGAACATTCACCGGAAGTATTTTAAGTTTAGTAGTTCCGGGTACACTTTGTAAGTTTGTGCCACCTCAAGGATTTTATTTCACAGAAAACGGAGAGCTTACTACTGAAAATGTCAAAGGTTCAGTTTTATACAAGTGGGTAAAAGTGTTAAGTGTTGACGGCGCAGGAACTTCAATTCAAGACAATGAATCAGGTCCAGTCGCTTTAAATGATAACATACCAAGTTCTGCGATACTGACAGAAATAAGGACCAGTTTACCAAATGCCTTAGAAGATGATGTTGCAACACAAGTTATAGATCAAATTTTTGCCTATAAGACATTTGGACTTAGATACTCACAAACTCAACAAGCTTGGAGATTAATTACCGACAATAATTTAAACATTGAAAGTGAGTTCAGCACAGGAAAAACTGGTGATACAACTAATCAACAACTAGATGCTAGTTGGCTATTATTGTTTGAAACAGACGGAGAAACATATACGATTACAAATCGTGCAATGAGATATGTGTTTGAGAGCAATGAAGAAATAAGATTTTACTATGACAGCGGTGACAAAATTTATAATAACTTAACAGGAAAAATTGTAAAAGATAAAATCACAGTTTTAAACATTAACACACAACCCGATGATATTGTTCCTTTTACAGTGGATTTTGACTGGGAGGTAGTAGAAGAATATCGTGATGCAGAAGGCTATGTTGACAGTAAAAAAATACAGATAAGTTTTTTTGATGAAGATGACGACGGTGTAGTTGATAATCCCCAGTTGTTCGAAGATATTGTAAATGAAGAAGTCTCCCCTCTATCAAAATATGTGTTTTTAGAAAAGATTATTACATCTGATGGAGTTGAAGATTTTCGATTTATAAGCAAAACCGATTTGAATCTCAAAATTAAACAAAATAAAAACAGTCAAATTATAATAAGTCAAGAAGAAGACGGACAACTATTTTATTTTGCAGATGAAGATATTTTTCAAACATTGGATAAAGGCACGGGCACATTTACAACCATTGATAATTATCGTGCAAGATTAGGCAGAGAACAGATTAAATTCCAATATATTCATGCAGCTGATCCTAATTCAAGAATCGATCCTAGTGCTAGTAATATAATTGATATGTATGTTCTCACCAAAACATATGATACTCAATTCAGACAATGGTTAGACGGTACAATAACAAATCCTCCATTTCCACCTAGTAGTGATAATTTGTTTACAAGTTACGGATCACAATTGAATCAAATAAAATCTTTAAGTGATGAGATCATTTATCATCCTGTTAAATATAAGACATTATTTGGTTCAAAAGCTGACACTGACTTGCAAGCATTATTTAAAATTGTAAAAAATCCTGATTTGGTTCTAAATGACAATGATGTGAAATCTCGTGTTATTTCTGCAATAAATGAATTCTTTGCATTGGAAAATTGGGATTTTGGAGATAAATTCTACTTTAGTGAATTAAGCAGTTATGTGATGAATGAGCTGTCACCTGATCTGGTTACATTTGTAATAGTGCCAACACAAGAATCACAAAGCTTTGGTAGTTTGTTCGAAATTAAATCAGAATCAGATGAAATTTTTATCAGCGGAGCCACAGTAGATGATGTAGAAATAATTGATGCAATCACTGCTACAAGATTAAAATCGTCTGGTACTGTGGTGACAACAAGCACCACATCAAATGTAGGCATACAGAGTTCGTAAAAAAGGGTAAACTTAATGGCATATGAAAACGATCAAAATGAATTTCCTTTACCAGCAAATGGTGATAGTAATCGTCGTTCAGAAAAGCATCTACCTAGATATTTTAGGACTCAGGTAAACAGCAAATTTCTATCTAGCACATTTGATCAACTAATACAACCTGGTGTAGCAGAAAAGATCAATTCATATATCGGCAGAGAAGTAGCTAAAGCTTATCAACAAGATGATACCTACCTAACTGATGTAAGCATTGATAGAAAAAATTATCAGTTAGAACCTGCTTCTGTAATTACAGATGAATTAGGTAATGTAGAATTTTACAAAGATTATAATGATTATATAAACCAAATTAAAAACTTTAATGGTAATACTGTAGACCACAGTAGGTTAAATGAGCAAGAATATTATGCATGGAACCCGCACATTGATTGGGACAAATTTACTAATTTCCGAGAGTATTATTGGTTGCCTAACGGGCCTCAAACTGTTAACATCGTAGGTCAGAACACAGACATAGTCAGTACATATACTGTGAGATTGTCAGATAATTTAGATAATTACGGATATGTTTTTACGCCAGACGGTCTAACACAAAATCCTACCTTAAAACTATATAGAGGAGTGAAATATCGTTTTGATATCAACACGCCTGGCTTACCTATCACTTTCAAAACAAAAAGAACACTAGACGAAGATTTCTTGATCGATGAAGGCATATCAATTCAGTCTGTAGAAAACGGTGTTATAGAAATAGAATTTTCGTCAGAAGTTCCTAATAATATCTATTATGTGGCAGAAAACGACATAAATGCATCTGGATTAATCAAAGTAGCCAACATAGAAGAAGCTAGTTTTATAGATGTAGAATCAGAAATTATTGGCAAAAAAACCTATACATCCAGCACCGGAGTTGCCTTATCTAATGGAATGAAGATTAAATTCCAAGGAGAAGTTGTGCCAGCAATATATCAGAACACTGAATGGTATGTTGAAGGTGTAGGTGATAAGATACAATTAATTAACGAAAGTTCTCTAAATGTCGCCAGCGTTTTTGCAAGCACTTTACCTATTGAATTCGATACAGAAGGTTTTGATAGATCTCCATTTGATGAAGCAATTGGGTTTCCTGCCGCAAAGGATTATTTTGTTATAAACAGAGCTTCAAAAGATGGTAATTTGTGGAGTAGATATAACAGGTGGTTTCATAGAAGTGTAATAGAAAAAAGTGCAGAAATTAACAATCAGCAGATCAGTATTGATCAAAGCCAAAGAGCAAAAAGACCAATCATAGAATTTGATGCTGGGCTTAAACTTGCCAATTTTGGAACATTTGCCAAGACTGATGTAGATCTTGTAGATAATTTTACAATTGACATATTTTCCACTATAGAAGGCTCAGCTGGATATAACATTGACGGAGTGGACATTACTGATGGAATGCGGATTTTGTTCACTGCAGATACAGATATATTGGTAAGAAATAGGATATTTGAAGTTCAGTTTATTACCTTTGCAAGCGGTTCGATTGATAATAGACAAATAACATTAGTTGATGTGACTGACACACACCCTGTTGAAAATGAAACTGTATTAGTCAGACAAGGAAATACTTTTGGCGGCACGATACTCCATTATAATGACAACAAATGGATTTTGTCACAGTCTAAGGTAAGTGTAAATCAAGCACCGTTATTTGATGTTTTTGATGAAAACGGAAACAGCTATCTTGATTCTAGTTTTTATCAAGCTTCTACTTTTACTGGTACAAAAGTTTTTAGTTATAAACAAGGTGTAGGGCCTGTAGATTCAGAATTAGGAATACCTTTAAGTTACAGAACAATAGAAAATGTAGGAGACATTACTTTTTCCTTTGATTTGTTGCAAGATTCTTTCAGTTATCAGATTGAAAATGAATCATTTACCAAAGGAACAAACATAGGGTTTGTGAGAACATATTCTAATATTGACAATTTTGATACAAAAAGTGCTTGGATAAAAGCAGAAGATCTAAGCAGTCAGCCTGTAATAAGGCAATATGTGTTTGACAATACTTTTACTTCATTTGACATAGATGTTTATGACAATAGTGCTGAAATTAACGACCTATGGATAAAAGTTTATGTAAACAACGAGTTAAAATTCCAAGACATAGATTATACTATACAAACTACACCTAATAACAATAGCACAATATCTTTTACTAATGATTTGAACATAGGCGACATAATTGTTATAAAAACAAAAAGTTCTGCACCTAAAAACAACAACGGATATTATGAAATAGCAAGCAATTTAGAAAAAAATCCACTGAATAACGATCTTAATGAATTTACATTAGGAGAAGTGAATGATCATGTATCTAGTATTGTTGAAGAGACAGATAGCTTTAACGGGTTATTTCCTGGTGTTAGTAATTTACGAGATGCCGGGCCTATAAGCAAATACGGTAAGAAATTTATCAAGCACAGTTCTCCTTTAAATTTAGCTTTATATCATATGGTTGATAAAGAAGCAAATATTGTAAAGTCTTTGAGATATGCTCGCAGAGAATACGGAAAGTTCAAAAGATTATTTCTGCAGACAGCAAACGAACTTGGATATGATGGCCCGGTAAAGGAGCATGTAGATAGAATTCTACAAGAAATTGTGAAAGACAAAACTGATTCAATGCCTTTTTATTTTTCCGATATGATTCCACTTGGTGCATCTAAAAGAATCACAATTGAAATTGAAGATGCAGACAGTCAGAATTTCTTTGGACTAAGTGAGATATTTGATTTAAGCATTCCAAGTAGGAAAGCAGTTCAGGTCTATCTTAATGGAGTACAGTTAACACATCAAAAAGATTATACATTTAACAGTGACGGATTCGTTGTGTTAACCGCATCCAAACAAATAGGTGATATAGTAGACATATATGAATATGAAACAACAAATGGAAGTTATGTACCACCTACTCCGACAAAATTAGGACTGTATCCTAAATACGAACCCGTTTTATACAATGACAATACCTATTTAGAATCAACAAATGTAATACAAGGACATGATGGAAGCATAATCATAGCATACAATGATTTCAGAGATGAATTATTGCTAGAGCTAGAGCGCAGAATCTATAACAATATAAAGATAGATTACGACGTTAATTACATTGATATCCACGAGTTTAGAAACGGAGAGTATCGTAATAGTGGATTTAATAACACCGAAATCAACAATGCAATTTTAGCAGATTTTGTTCAATGGACACAATTGATTGAAGAGGATTACGCTGAAAACAACTCATTTGAAAGATCTAATTCTTTTACTTGGAACTATAGTTCTATGACTGACAGCCAAGGACAATCTTTGCCAGGCTTTTGGCGAGCAGTATACAAACATGCATATGACACAGATCGTCCACACACACATCCTTGGGAAATGCTAGGCTTTTCAATAAAGCCGACTTGGTGGGACAGTCAATATGGACCTGCTCCGTATACCAGCGATAATTTGTTGCTATGGGAAGACTTAGAAAAGGGTGTAATTAGAAATCCAGGGCAAAGATTTTTGCTAGATAAAAAATATCAAAGACCTGGTCTTACTTCTCATCTTCCAGTAGACAATCAAGGAAATCTTTTAAGTCCAGCCGCATCTGGATATGCAAAAAATTATATCACAACCAATATTGATAACAGCTTTGAATTTGGAGATGAATCGCCTGTAGAAACTGCTTGGAGAAGAAGTTCAGAATATCCATTTGCTTTTATTACAGCATGGGCATTGACTCAGCCTAGTAAATTGTTTGGTGCAGGATTTGATAGATTTAGACAGGTAAGGAATATTGCCGGAGAGCTAATTTATACTCCTACACAAACTCATATTAGGTTAGAAGATTTAATTTTTCCAAACACAGAAAATGAGTCGGAACAGAGATTTACAAGTGGATTGGTAAATTACATCGCTGGTTATATGACAGCAAACATCACAACTCCTTTTGAAAACTATCAAGATAAAATTAAAAAAATAGGCAATCAAATTGGTTTTAAACTTGGCGGGTTTACAGATAAGAGTAAATTTAATCTTATTTTAGACAGCAGGACTCCACTAAATCAGGGTAATGTTTTCGTCCCTGAAGAAAACTATAAAGTATTTCTGAACACTAGCACTCCTATAGATACTATAAACTATAGTGGAGTAATAATAGAAAAACAACCAGGCGGCTATGTGGTTAGAGGATATGATCAAGAACAGCCCGTTTTTAAAGTTTATCCTACAATAGCTTTAGAAAATGACCCTGTGATAACTGTAGGAGGCATATCAGAATCTTTTGTTACTTGGGATAGCAATAAAACCTACACCATTGGACAAAATGTAGAATATGAAGGATCTTATTACAGAGTAGCAGAACAGCATACAAGCAGTCCTAGTTTTGATATAGACAAGTTTTCTAAATTACCCTCACTACCTCTCATAGGTGGTAGAAGTGCAGTGTTTAGAAGGAAGTTTTTTGAAAACAAAGTATCAGAAATTCCTTATGGCACTTTGTTTCGCACTGTACAGGATGTTGTAGATTTTTTACTAGGTTATGAGCGATATCTTGAAACATCTGGATTTATATTTGACTACTTTGACGAAGAAGATGAAACAGTAAACGATTGGAAGAAATCAGCCAAAGAGTTTATGTTTTGGACTACGCAAAATTGGGCTGCTGGATCGGTAATAAGTTTAAGTCCTGGTGCCAAACAAATTAAATTAGTTTCAGAATATTCAACAGTTGACAATATATTTGATAGTTTCTATGGTTATACATTATACAAAGCTGACGGTAAAAAATTAGTAGAAGAATTTTCGAGTCTGAGTAGACAAAATCCAAACGAATTCATTTTGAAACCAAAAAACACAGCAGATGGCATCTATGCAATAAAACTGCCTTTAGTTCAAAAAGAACATGTGGTGCTGTTAGATAATAGAACTGTTTTTGGAGATATTATATATGATCTAGAACCAGGATATAGACAAGAACGAATAAGAGCTTTAGGTTATAGAACGGCTGACTGGGACGGCAGTTTGAACATTCCTGGTTTTATATACGATGATGCACCTGTAACTGAATGGGAACCCTGGAAAGACTATGCAATCGGGGATCTTGTTAAGCACAAAGAATTTTACTATGCTGCAGATAATAAAATAGCAGGAAAAGAATCTTTTGACAGTTCAGAGTGGAATAGATTACCAAAAGAACCAGCGCCTGTCCTGTTAACCAATTTCGATTATAAAATTAATCAGTTTGCAGATTTTTATGATCTAGACAGTGATAATTTTGATATCGAACAGCAAAGATTTGCACAACACTTAATAGGATATCAAAATAGAAACTATCTCGCAAATATTATTAATGACGATGTTAGTCAATATAAGTTTTATCAAGGTTTCATTCAGGACAAAGGAACAAAAAACTCTTTAACAAAGCTATTCGATGTGTTAGGTAACACAAACAAAGACAGTCTAGAATTTTACGAAGAGTGGGCAATAAAATCAGGTCAATATGGTGCGGCAGATGGATTTGACGAAGTAGAATTTTTACTAGATGAAGAAAAATTTAGGCTTACTCCGCAACCTATTGAATTAGTGCAAACAGTTTCTGGCGAAGAAACTGACTTAATTTATAGGATAAGACCTTTCGAAGTATATCAAAAACCAGAAAACTATAATCACGCTCCGTTCCCTACTGTTTATATTAACGACGGGTACACAAAAAATAGTGGATATGTGAACCCGGAAGATGTTCAACATGTTGTATCTGATTATGATGCTATATTGAATATAAATTTTAAAGATTGTAAAAATAATGATTATGTTTGGGTAGGAAATGAAAAATTATCCTGGAATGTTTACAAACATTCTCGCACAAACCTCAATATTGAAAGCTTAATTCAAGGCGAATCGGAATTTACCATTGTTTTAGATTCTACACCTAGAGATATACAAGTCGGAGAAATACTAGGTGTGTATGATCTAATTACTACAGAAATTACACCAGAAGACAGCACATATCAATCGATTACCCAGACTACAGCGGCTATAGGTAATTTTTACAAGGTGAAAGATGTAATTGTAAACAAAATCATCTTAGAAACAAACGAACCAATCGACGATATAGAAAAATGTAAAGGCAAAATTAGTAGATTCATAAGTGCAAGAAAAGCCGATTTATCAACTGCAAATAGTTATGCTGAAAGTGGTTTAGAAAACAATGACATTATATGGATCGACGATGCAGGTAACAATCAATGGACAGTGTTACAGAAAAATAGCGGATTCAACGAACTAGAAACAATATCAAATCATGAGGGTGACAGCACTGACCATGATTATGCACAAACCGTATCGGCAAATAATTCTAACACAGTTATTGCTGTAGGAGCTCCAAATAACCAAAACGGAAAGGTATACATTTATTACAGAGGAAGTAATTCGTCAAACTGGAAACTTACACAAACACTGGAACCAAGTGAGGTAGCTGATCCTGGCCAAAGATACGGCGAATCTGTATCAATTTCACCAGATGGTAAGTATCTGGTTGTAGGATCTCCTGACGCATCTAATGTGAAAACAAATTACAAGCAAAACTATGTAACCACAAATGATTACGCCGCAGGAGATATTGTAAAATTTCAAGAAGTTCTCTGGCAAGCCGTGGTAGATGTTGAAGGAGCAGAGTCTAATATTCAATTTGGAAGTTTTGACGGAGTAGCACAATCTATAGAACGGTTGAATATTGGCACATCGTCGTCGCAAAAAGTTAACACTATTCTTACAGGAAATTATCCATTTACTAATCAAACAACTGACCATTTAATAATACGAGCACCAGAAGATATGTATGAAGGATCTGCCATCGGCGATCAAATTAAGTTAAAATGGAATCTCTTGACTTTTGCAAATCAAGACCAAACAGAAATCGAGGCAAGACAACCGTTTGACAACGAAATCGCTGGAATTAATGGTGCATTTTTGACAGACAAACACGAAATAAGATTCAAAATTGATGCAATTTTATATATCGATGCTTCTACAAATGTTCCAAATATAGGAGATAGAGTAGAGGTAGAAAACGCTTTTGGCACAGTTGAATATACCTACCTTGAAGGTGCAAGATTAACAATTTATCTAAAAGATGTAAATGGACAATTCCCTGTAGCAGATAGTTTGTTTACTTCTGAAGGAGACTTTGTAGGCGAATATGAAAGAGCTGCTCCTGCAGAGACAATAGATACATCAGATGTATATGGCGGATTTTGGGCTATAACTGTCCCAGACTACAATGTAAACACAAACACGGAAGATGAAGGTAGAGGCTTGGTTTATGTTGATTTTATTCCAAACAATCAAGCTGATACAAATAGATTTTATTATAACATATTAGATTTTGAAACATCGACAATTAACAGTGAAAATACAATTAACAGTTATATACAGGCACTATCCTATCAATCGCCTGCAGGAGGTGCTGGCGGCAGCACCGATGCTTTCTTATCTGATTTATTTGTAGTACGAGCACCAAAAGTTCTAACTGATAATTTAAATATAGTCAGTGAAGGAAATCAAAACAATGATGAAATTGATTTGCATATGCCATTGCTGCCGAGATTCTATGTAGATTTATCACAACCACTAGATAATAATGTAGAATATTTTGTTATTCTAAATGGAGTAAGAATAGACGATCCTTTCTTTGGAACCACATTACAGACTAATCCAAATGCTGAAACATCAACAATAATCGGCGACGGTGCAACCACAAGAATCTTCTTTGATGACTTAGGTATAGAATTTGCGCCTACTGATCTATTGCAAATACAAAGAAGTGGAACATTAGTAAATGTAGTATCTGTGAATCCATTTGGTACTGTTTTACAAGATATAAATCTTAGCTATGCTTCATTTAATCGTAGACACACTATCTACGATCTATGGGACGGTTATATAAACTTTGATTTTACCGTTTTTAACCCAGCCACTGGAGAACCATTCGAGCCTAGAGTAGGTGATACTGTTGTTGATGTAACAACAGATGCGGAAGCGGTTGTTACTTTTTATCAGAGAAACGGGTCTAATGTTACAATATTTGTAAAAGCAGTTACAGGAAATTGGAGCCTAGGAAATCAATTTGGAGATAATGCAGAAATTAAATATCTAGGAACACCTGGAGATCCCGATCCTGCGTATCGTAATGATCAAGTTATGGGTCAAACACAGTTTACAAGTCTTGGTTTTGATTCTGCAGGAATAGGCAAATTAATTGTCTTAAGCAATGTAGAAAATATACCTGTTTCAAATCAATCTGTGATTATTGATAATGAATATTGGCTCTACAGAGAAGGAAATGTTTTAGGTATACCTAGATCAGCTAGTATCCCAAGTTTAGATAACAATGACTGGCAAAGAACATTTAACATACCAGCAACAAGTACCGGCACCGTCAGCGGATTGGTAAAAGAAGGACTTTATTCAGTTTACATTGCAGAAGGCAGCGGCAGATTTAGTTTGGTTAATGATTTTTCAGTACCAGAAAAACAAAATAATTTTAGATTAGGTGCAAAAGTAAAATTACGCGAATTTAATGATTTGTATAGATTATTTGTTCAAGCCACAGGTGATCAAAATTTAACAGGTAACGACGAGGATTTCACATCTTGGGGTAGAATATATTTTGTTAATCAAGGCATTGACAATTTCAGCAATAGGTGGAATTGGGATTTTGCAAGAAACAAAAGATTTATAGGTCAGTTTGTAACATCAGTTTCTTATGTTGAAAACGATATAGTATTTCATAACGGTGAATTGTATGTAGCTACTACAAATATCGCGCCTGGATCTTTCAATGCTAATGACTGGCGACTGATACCAGATGAAGACCGCACAGAATTTGTAGGTTACATACCTAACGATACTGATTTGGTGTTAGGAGAAGATTCTAGCTCTATTTTGTCTGCCACTGAAGATTTACTCGTTTTTGCAAAAGATTTTGATACATCAGAAAACGGAGAAGTACTGGTAGTTTCTAATAATAACAGAACCAGTGCTCCTAACGAAGTTCTAATTTATAGGTCATTCAACGGCAACTACTTAAAATCTCAAGTGATCGAAGCTCCTAATAATTTTGTAGGATTTGGAGATGTGGTTAGTATAAGCTCAGATGGTACTGTTATTGCAATAGGTTTACCGTTTGACGATACTTCTAAACTAGACCAAGGACAAGTTAATATATACCAGCAAGTTGATGGTAGTTTTGTACAAACACAGACTCTAAATAGCCCTAATAATGAAAGTGCCGAAATGTTTGGCAGATACCTTGATTTTGATAATAACACTTTAATAGTCACAGGAAAAAATGCAGACAGTTCAGAAATTACTACTTTCGACACAAATACTACAATTTTTGACAATGGGTTTACAAAATATAAAAATTATGACAACGACAGCGGTGTAGTGTATGTATATGAAAGGATTAATAATACATTAGTTTATGCACAAACTTTATCTTACAATGACAATGCTGTAGATTATTTTGGTAGAAATATCACAATAAAAAATAATCATATATATGTTGGCTTGCCTAGATATCAAAGCGAATTAGGTAGACAAGGATCTTTAGTAGATTATAGTCGGAATCAAAATATTACGGTTTTGGAGCAAATAAGGAATCCTAAATTCACAGTCAATCTAGAAAAGATCAAAAAAGTAATTTTATACGATACAAAAGAAAATGAATTACTTACATATCTTGATTATATTGATCCTATCCAAGGTAAGATAGCAGGCCCTGCCGAACAAGAAATAAGTTTTAAAACCTATCTTGATCCTGCTACTTATACAATAGGCACTATAGACCTAAATGTAAACAACACTAATAGTTGGGGACCTGAGCAAGTAGGTCGAGTTTGGTGGGACTTGACGAATGCTAAATTCATTAATCCTTATCAAGGAAATGTTATTTTCAGTGCAAATAATTGGAATACTTTATTCGATTCGAACACCATAGATATTTACGAATGGGTAGAAAGTAATATTTTGCCTAATGAATGGGACGAAATATCTGATACCGAAGAAGGAATTTCTCGTGGAATAAGCGGTAAAAGCAGATATGGCAATTTAGTTTATGTTCAAAAACAGGTTTATGACGAAGTAGCTCAGAGTTTTTCCAATAAATTTTATTTTTGGGTAAAAGGCAAAACCACCGTTCCTAATGTAGAATGGAGAACTATATCTATAGATAATGTTGCAAAATTAATTTCTGATCCTGCCTCCCAAGGTTATAGGCATGTGAATTTTATAAATGAAAACAGTTTTGTTTTACATAATTGTGATAATTTTATAAAAAACAAAGATGTATCACTAAGCGTACAATATTGGACAATAGACGATCAAGAAAATAATATTCATAACCAGTACCAAATTGTCACTGAAGGTTTAGCAACCAGCATACCTAAGCGGGATATAGAAAGGAAATGGTTTGATAGTTTGATAGGATATGATGAGCAGTTCAGGAATGTTCCTGATCCTAACTTATCTATAAAACAAAAATATGGAATACTGAACAGACCTAGACAAAGTTGGTTTGTAAATAGATTTGAAGCACTAAAACAAGTTATTGAAAGAGTTAACACTGTATTACTGCAAAATTTAATTATCGACGACAAAGATATATCTCCTTTATTGGAAAGCGACCCTCCTCCGTCTAGTCTTACCAATCTCTATGATACAACTGTAGATACAGTAGCAGATTTAGATTTTGTAGGCGTTGCAAGGGCGCAAAGGGCTGTTCTAACTCCTGTGATAGAAAACGGAAAAGTTACAAGAGTTATAATTGAAAATGCAGGAAGGGGTTATTTAGTTCCTCCTACAGTTACCATAGCGGGTCAAGGATCTGATGCAGTTATTGAAACAACAATAGATTCTTTGGGTAAAATTGATAGTATTACAATTCTAAATCAAGGATTTAATTATGACAGCAATACAGTGTTATCGGTAAGAAGATTTACTGCTTTAGTAACCAACGACGAAACTATACAAGGTAAATGGGCTCTATATGAAAGAAACAGCGATACTAGGGAGTGGTTAAGGATTGAAAGTCAGTCTTATAGTGTGCCTTTATATTGGGAATACGCAGATTGGTATGCTAAAGGATTGAGTGAATTTACAAATATTGATTATCTAATCGAAGAAAGTTTCCAATTGCAAAGCCTCGAAGATAATATAGGTGATATTGTAAAAATTTCTAATATAGGCACAGGAGGATGGCTGTTATTGGAAAAAATCGATAATCAAAACACTCCTGATTATACCGTAAACTATAAGACTGTAGGTAGGCAAAACGGTACCATTCAATTTAAAGATAGTCTGTTTGATAACAAAGTAAGTCTGGTTGGGTTCGACAGTATAAGTTACGATACAAAATTCTTTGATGCTCAACCCACTATAGAAACTCGTAAAATTCTCAATGCAATAAAAAACAATTTATTAATTGATGAACTGTCCATTGAATACAATGCTTTATTTTTTGCAAGCATAAGATATGTTTTCGCTGAGCAAGGATATGTCGATTGGGCATTTAAAACAAGTTTTGTAAAAGCAAAACATAATGTCGGTGATTTAAGAGAAGATATTACATTTAATAACGATAATTTGCCTAGCTACGAGCAATACTTAAATGAAGTAAAACCATATAAGACAAAATTAAGAGAATATTTAAGCAGTTACGAAAAAATAGATAACACACAATCTGTTACCACCGACTTTGATTTGTCGCCGACTTATAATGAAGATTTAAAACAGATCTTACCGCAAATCGTCAGAGTAGAAAATAATAATATCATAGGAACCAATGCTGATTTCGAAACATATCCAAATAGACATTGGCTTGAAAATGTTGGATACGAAGTAACAAGTATTGAAATAGCAGACGGGGGATCGGGGTATACATTCCCGCCCGTGATAACGCTCGAAGGCGGCGGCGGTTCAGGCGCAGAAGCAAGAGCATTATTAGGCAACAATGGAGTTATTACCAGTGTTGTAGTCACAAATAGTGGACAAGGTTATATAAGTGCCCCTAGTGTACAAATTGAAGGCACCCAAACTGAAGACGGCACTCCTGCAAGATTGTCTGTGGTAATCGGTAATGGTCTTGTAAGAAGCATGCATACTGCTCTGAAATTTGACAGAGTCAGCGGAATTTTTCAAATTACAAAACTTGCAGAAACTGAAACTTTCACAGGATCAGGTTCCCAATATATATTTCAACTCACATGGCCAATGGACCTACGGAACACAACGATAGAAGTGGTTGTTGACGGAAATCTTGCTTTGAGTAGTGAATATCGATACTATAATAAGAAAGATACAAGCAAAGGATATGACAGAAACTTTGGCACAATAGAATTTACTAATCCGCCTCGATCTGATGCGAATATTTCAATTAGTTACAGGAAATCTATTGACCTGTTGTCCGCACAAGATAGAATAAATTTGTTTTATGATCCTGCAACAGGGCAGTATGGTAAAGATCTTAGCCAATTAATGGATGGAATTGATTATGGCGGTGTTGAAGTAAAAAGCTTTGAATTTAGTGGAATATCTGGATGGGACACAGACGATTGGTACAATGGTATATGGGATACTTACGATACCACATTTGATGACGAAATTTTTGAGCTTGATGGTTCGACACTTGCATTAGATCTTGCTCAGCCGTTAGCACTAGGAGTGACCTATAACATCTATAAAAATAATGTGCGAATAGACGATCCGTTGTTCGGAACAGGAAACGAAACTAATCCTAATGCTCAGATTCCTAGCTTTGTAGGCGACGGACAGGTACAAACTATCAATTTAGGAGATTATGATATCTCTGCAAATGCAGGTGATATTTTTGTGGTGAGAAAGATAGACAGTGACGGAAGTTTCCTACCAAGTCCAGATACATATGATACAATTGTACAAGGTGGTAACCTGGCATATTCCACAGCCACCGGTCTGAATGCAGAAGACATTAACATAGATGGCGACGGGTTCGTCACTCCAACTACTTCAAAAGGTCCAGAAGAAATTGTGCCAGGACAGTTGTTAGATACTGTGGATATTCAAGTTTACGAGCAACCAACTCAAGGTAGTAGTTTAATTACCATGCGCAACTATATTGGTAATGGAAATAACAAAACATTCAATCTAGGTACAATGCCACTCACCGAAGAATCTCTGTTTGTAAAAGTAGATTATTCTATTATATCCAAAAACGATTATGTTATCGATTACGACAATAATACTGTTACTTTTGATACTGCTCCGGCGAATGATACTAGAATTACTATATTGATTCTAGGAACATCAGGAAACCGTGTTTTGGATATAGATTCATTCATAGGTGACGGGTCTACAAATGACTTTTTAACAAATGTAAGGTGGAGAGAAGACATAAATTATTTTGCAACTGCAAACGGAAAATCACTTCCTAGCATATTAGTTGAATCGGATGATGCTTTTGAAGTATCTGGAAATGTCGTAATAAGATTTGCTGAACCGCCTGCAGAAGATGCAGAGATAAATTTTGCAATATTCGAAGGAGATCAACAAAGTTATAGCACAGTAGTAATTGATGAATTTGAAGCAGACGGCAGTACAACTGCTTTTGACTTAAGCCAACCTCTGTTTGGAAGCAGTCCTGGAAACTTTTATACCATAGTAAAAGTAAACGATAAAGTATTAAATGCAGGGTACAATGAGATATTTGAAGTGTCTTCTCTGAGAGAATACCAACTTAAATTATATCAAATACCTACTGGCACTGTAAACGCAGGGGAAGTAGAAGTATATTTGAACAACGAAAAACTTAATTTCTTACAAGATTGGAGTTTTGAAGGCGCAGGAGCATTTGATCCTTCGGTGTCACTAGACACTCAGGCAGGGAGCACAATTATTCTCAGCGAGAATATAGGATTAATCGGCGACAAATTGAGAGTTTTTATAATAAGCAATGGCGAATATCGATTTGGGTATTTTGAAGATTCTACAACTGACGATTATGAATCATTTGTGTCTACTCCTGGTACTTTGCATCTTGACGATCCTTACAACCACGGTGATAATATAACAGTTTATCAATTTAGTAATGACATACCTCAAGGAATAGATAGACAAAACTACGACATAATAGAAAGGACACCGTTAACATTCCAATCAGAAGATTATTACGAATTACGACAACTTCGTACAGGATTGATACCACTTCGCAGTGAAACTTTAGATGCACAGTATGTGTGGGTTGTTAAAAATGGAAGTTTACTCAATCCGAGTGTTGATTATGATGTCACAGAAAACCGTAGATATGTGAAACTTGTAGACCAATTGAACGAAAATGATGTTATTGAAACAATACATTTTGCAAATGTTCAGCTAAAAAACAAGTTTGGATGGCGTCAATTTAAAGATATGTTAAATAGAACTGCTTATTATAGGATTGACAATACCACAGAAAATATTTTAACAAAGGAACTCCGTTGGTACGATAGAACTATAATACTAGATCGCGCAGATAACTTACCTAATCCAACCAGTACACTGCCAGGAGTAGTTTTTATTAATGGAGAAAGAATAGAATACTTTGTTAAAGATGGAAATGAATTAAAACAATTGAGACGCGGCACTTTAGGCACAGGAGTACCAGAAGTTCACCAAGTGGGTTCAGATGTACAGGATCAAAGCAGAAATACTATAATGCCTTACAGAGACGAAACAGTAACACTTATTTTTGATGGCGACGAAACAACTAATACATTCGAACTTGATTTTATTCCTTTGAGAGTAGACGAATTTGAAGTTTTTGTAGCTGGACGCAGGCTCAGAAAAAATATGATCGATTCTTATCAATTTGAATATACTCAAAACGGGGAAGTGGTATCAGCAATTGCACAAGATTCTCCAGAGGGTGATGTGGTTCTTCCACCTGAATATACGGTGGAAAATAATATTCTTACATTGTTAGAGTCCCCAGGTGTAAATCAAAAAGTAATGGTTGTGCGCAAAATTGGAAAACTGTGGACAGATCCTGGAACACCTCTTAGCGACGCAGACACAGACATTGGAAGATTTTTAAGAGCAAAAACAGTTGAATTACCTCGATAAATACATTAGCAGGAAAACAAAATGACAGATAGATTTAATGACATGAACGGCGTTTTATTACAAGGACACATTAAAATACATGATCCCAATTCTGGTGAAGTTTTAATAGATAAAAGAAACGCAATTCATTATGAAAATATGAGTATTAGCCTTGCAGAAAGTCTAGGTAATGGAGGCCAAGGTTGGATCTATGAAATGGCGCTAGGAAATGGTGGAACTTCTGTTGATCCAACCGGCATCATAACCTATCTTACCCCGAATTCAACCGGAACAAATGCTAGTTTGTATAATCAAACTTTTTCTAAAGTTGTTGATGATAGATCTGTTAACAATGTAGACCCTGTTAGAAACAAAATAGAAACTCGACATGTAAGTGGTACAAATTACACAGATATATTAGTGACATGCTTGTTAGATTATGGTGAACCAGCAGGTCAAGATGCATTTGACAATGCCACTGATATTGATAGTTTATATGTTTTTGATGAACTAGGATTAAGATCTTACAGCGATGCTGGCACAGGTAGATTGTTAACACATGTTGTTTTTCATCCTGTGCAAAAATCGCTGAACAGATTAATACAAATTGATTATACTGTTAGGGTACAAAGTTTAACAGGTTTTAATGAGGGGTAATTGAATGGCATACGAAATATCATATACTGATCGAGCCAATAAAGGCACAATTACCATTGAAGATGGAGTTCTTAATCAGGAAACCAGTTTAAATATTCCAGGAAGAAATACAACCGCCTACGGAACAGCCATCGGCGAAAATTTTTTACATCTGTTAGAAAGTTTTGCAAATAACACAGAACCTGATCGTCCAGTAGAAGGACAACTTTGGTACGATACATCCCTAGGTGCGGAACAATTAAAAGTCTATGATGGCACTAATTGGGTACCTGCCGGCGGGATTATACGAGCAACAACAGAACCTGATGCAGTAAATAGTCAAATTGGGGATCTTTGGGCAGATACCGATAACCAACAACTATACTTATTCACAGGATCAGGATGGATTCTAGTAGGTCCCCAATTCAGTGCGGGATTAGCAACAGGAGCAACGCCTACTAACATAATAGGCACTGACAATAATGAATACACTGCAATTATTGTTGAAGTATCGGCACAACCAGTTGCAATAATATCTAGCCAAACATTTACTCCTAAAACTACCATTCCGGGATTTACAACGATTAATCCAGGCATAAATTTGTCCACACGAAATATTTCAGGCGACGGCGAACCGAAATACTATGGAACTGCACAAAAGGCAGAAAGCTTGATTGTAGCGGGCGAAACTGTCGATGCAGGTCAGTTTGTGAGAAAAGATGTTACAGGAACAACCTTATTTCCAATCAATATACAAAACAACCAAGGAATAAACTACGGTGTAAATGCAGAACTTAATATAGGTGTAGAAGGAACAGCTGGCATTATTCAGCATCAAATTGAAGGGTCTAATATTGATATTCGAGTACGCAATTCGGGTACAACACAAACTGTAATGCGAGTAGACTCTAGCCTAAGAGTAGGAATTAACAATGAAGCACCTGACGAAGCTTTAGATGTTACAGGTAATGTGCAAACTAGCGGAAAAATACTCCTTAATGACACTACCGAAAGTAATACATTTGGTACAGGTAGTCTAATAGTCAAAGGCGGAGTAGGTATTGCTAAAAATTTAAATGTTGCAGGTGATGTTCAATTCACTAATTTAACAACTACACAGAACATTGTGCCTGACACAAACAACACCCGCAGTTTAGGCACTGCATCTGCAAAATGGCGGGAAGTAAATGCTACAACTTTCAAAGGAAATTTAGAAGGTAATGTAAGCGGCACGATTACAGGCAGAGCGGGTTCTGCTGATAAAATTACATCGGCAACTACTTTTAGAATGACAGGAGATGTTATCGCAGATGACTTTATCTTCGACGGACAAACCGGCGGAAGCACCAAGACTTTCACGACCACAATAAGTAACCAAATAATTGCAGCTAAAGATCCTGTTCTAAGTTCTCAAGTAGATGACGAAATTTTATTAAACAGGGTTTCAGGAAATACCGGATTATTTAAAATCAGTAGAAGAAATTTTTTGTCCGCGGTACCTACAAATCCACCCGGAGTAATATTGCCTTTTGGAGGTAACGCAGCTCCTTCTGGATGGCTACTTTGCGATGGTAGCCAGTACAGGATTGCAGATTATCAAGCTCTATTTGATATAATTGGATATAATTTTGGTGGGCGGTCTTCGTTGCCAACTGGCGTGTTTAAAGTACCAGATTTAAGAGGCAGGATGCCATTAGGAGCAGATAATATGGGAGGCACCAGTGCTAATACAAACACTGCACCTTCTGCAGATGTAATTGGCGCTACTGATGGATCAGAAACAAATAACATTCTTGTTGAGAATTTGCCAGAGCACAAACATAATCTAAGAGGCGACAGCGGAGATCAGTATTATGCAATTCGTGATGTAAGTGGTACACCTAATGACGATGAAGCAATTGTTTATGATGCGCCTACAGCCACAGGAAATGGACAAGCTTTATCAGACAGCGGCGGCGTTATTACCGGCATAGGAGAAACACTTGGAACTCCTTTAAACATAATGAATCCAACAGTGACTTTAAATTATATAATTTATACAGGTAGGAGTTCTTAATGACTTATAGACTAAACAAAACCAATGGAGATCTATTGGTAGATCTAGTAGACGGGCAAATTGATAATTCTACCACGGACATAACCCTTGTAGGCAGAAATTATAAAGGTTTTGGTGAGTTTATTAATGAAAATTACATCAAACTACTAGAAAACTTTTCTAGTACAAGTGCTCCTAGTAATCCACTAGCAGGACAATTATGGTGGGACACCAGTGATCAACGATTAAAAATATACGATGGAGCGACATTCAAAGCCGCAGGCGGCCCTATAGTTAGCAATCAACAACCCCAAATGGTCGCAGGTGACTTATGGATAGATAACGAAAATAATAAACTGTATTTCTTTGACGGCACTGACTTGGTTTTAGTAGGCCCGGAATATAATGCTGCGCAAGGTAAGACAGGTTTTGAAGTAATTTCAGCAATTGATTCTACAAGTGTTGATCGAACATTATTAATGCTCTACATAGGTGGAACGCTACAAGGAATTTTTGCAAATGCAACTTTTTATTTGCAACCACAGACTATTCCAGGATATCCTGCAGATCCAAATGATACAGCGAGTCCAAACAGGCAATTGATACAGGAAGGTTTTAATCCTGTCAGTGCATCTGATTTTAATTTTAGAGGAATATCAGATTCCGCTAGAGCATTAGTTGACGATGCAGGTTTAGAAAAAACAGCAGCTAATTTTATTCCATCTGATGCAAATGGTTTTACTACCGGCAGTCTCAAGGTACAAAATAGTGCAGGTCTAAGTGTCGGAGTAGGCGACACTGAATATGTTATATTAAAAGTAATTGGAAATACTAGCATTTTAGAAAATCAAATTTCTGAATCTGACATGCAATTTAGAGTACGACTAGGTAACACCTTTTATCCTAGCATGTATGTAGATACTAGTGAATTAAAATTAGGAATATGGAATACTACTCCGTCTGCGGAATTAGATGTTACAGGTGCAGGCAAGTTCAGCGGCGATTTAACTGTAGGCGGTAACTTGCTGGTACAAGGTAATGCAACATATTTGAATGTTTCGACTTTAACAGTACAAGATAAAAATATAGAACTAGGACTTTTAGATGACAGCACAGAAGGAAATGATGCCGCTATAGACGGAGCAGGAATAATAGTAAGGTCTACTGACGGAAGTAAAGATTTTACCTGGGAGCAAACTACCGGTAATTGGACATCAAATCAAAACATTGATATATTGAGCGGCAGATCTTATAGAATATCCGACAACTTAGTTTTAGATTCTACAACACTAGGCCCAACTGTTACCAACAGTAGTTTAACTAGTTTGGGAGTTCTAACAGATTTAACAGTTGATGACCTATATATCGACGGAGCATCAATAGAAAGAATAAACGGCACCGGAATAAACATTGTAGCAAAAGGTGATATTTTAGTTGACAGTCAAAAAATTAACGGTGTAGTTACTCCCGATAGAGGAACAAGGCAGGGAGACTTTACATACAGTGGTGGCGATTCTGGTAATTATATTACAACCAAGTCATATGTTGACACTGCTTTAGAAAACGAGCCAATTGTTATGGCTTTAGACACAACAGGGTTAAGTGTTCCTAGCGCCGGCAATCCGTACACTGATGTTGCAGGTATTTTAGAATCTTTATATCCTGCAATAGCTAAAGCAGGTTCCGTTGCAAAAGTACATTGTACATCTTATGCCGGCGCTACTGTTTCAGGTATTGATGTCCAATCCGCAATGACTAAAAGTTATATAAGTGTTGATAAAGACAACAATTTATCTAGTGAATCAGTTGTTCAAGATGTAAATTTTGCATCTGCTAGTGGTTCGGCGTCATTATCGCCAACTAGATCACTTATGACATTTACTTCAAATGGCGGCTCCTGGGTTTGGCAAAACACAGTATGAGCACATATACGATAAATATAATATATTAGAGGGGTTCGCAAATGGCGTATACTATTGATAGATACAATAACACACTGTTAACGGTTGTAGAAGACGGAACAATCGATCAAACTACCGATCTAAAACTAGTAGGAAAAAACTATGCTGGATACGGTGAAATTCAGAATGAAAATTTTGTATTTTTGTTAGAGAACTTTAATGGTGCTAATCCACCTCCTAAGGCAGTAAGCGGTCAAGTTTGGTTTGATAGTGGTACTAAAAAATTAAAATTCTATGACGGTAGTAAATTCCGTACAACAGGGGGTGCAGAAGTCAGTGATTCTATACCTAGCGGACTTACAGAAGGCGATTTTTGGTGGGATACTGCAAACGAGCAACTATATGCCTATAATGGTACAGATTTTATTCTTGTAGGACCGCAAGATGCAGGAGATGGTGTTACACAGATGCAATCCCGCACTGTCCGCGACACTCAAGGCACAACAAGATCTGTAATTGTTTCTCTTGTTAACGATGAAATTATACATGTAATAAGCTCTCAGCAGTTTACAATAGATAGTTCTGATGCAGAAAACGCTATTCCTGGGTTTGATGTAATAAGACAAGGTTTAACACTTAAGAATACAATTAACTCTACAGGCGGCGCAACTAGCACGAATCATCGTTTTTGGGGCACAGCGTCTAATGCGGATAAATTAGGCGGCATCAGCGCATCTAACTATGTGCAGTCAGGAAATGCAAGTTTTGCATCTTTAGTAAGTTTTGCTGACGCTGGAATAGCAGTCGGCGATTCGAACGATCTAAAAATCAAAATAGAAAACGATAATCAAGCAGTTATAGCAAATGAAGTAGGCACTTTGATAAGTTTTAGAGCAAAGGACGGCCTTGGCAACATAAAAAATTCGCTGAGAATTGAAGCAAACAGTGTAATTCCGGGATTGCAAGCAGACGGTGTAACTACAGAAGTAGTAACACTAGGGTCAGCTTCTAGACAGTTTAATAATGTTTTTGCAACTACATTTACAGGCACTGCGACAACAACCAACACTTTAAAGGTATCCGGAAACGAAAGATCAGGATCAACAAGCGCGACTGCAAATACAGTAGCAGTTAGAGATTCAAATGCAGATATTTTTGCTAATTTATTCAGAGGAACAGCAACCAGTGCTAGATATGCAGATTTAGCAGAAAAATACACAACTGATCAAGAATATGTTGTTGGTACTGTTATGGCAGTATGCAGTCACAACGATCACGAAATGGAGTTAGCGAACGCATCTGATGTAGTAGCAGGTGTTATATCAGAAAATCCTGCTTATTTGATGAATGCAGAAGCAAACGGCCAACCAGTTGCACTTAAAGGACGAGTACCTGTGCGAGTGTATGGTCCAGTGGAAAAGGGTGACAAAGTTTTTGTAGAACAAGACGGTGTTGCAAGTGTATTAGGTAATGGCGACCTAGTAGGTATAGCACTAGAAACTAATTTAACTCAAGAAGAAAAATCTGTAGAATGCTTCTTAAAGGTATAAATAACTGCGTATATAACTTGAGGTTAAAAATATGAGTGTAAATTCTGGCGGTGATATCAATGCCGCAGACTACAATGGATTGCAAAGCAGAATAGCTAATATATTAGGTAATGGTTCTGGAACTTCCGGGTACGGACAAAGTCTTTCAAGTTCTCAAGTCACTGCAAATGTGTCTGATGTTACTGCTGCAAGGATGGATCAGTTAAGAATAGACATGAATAAGGCTTATGCGCATCAAGAAAACACTAATTCAACATTGGGTAATATACAAGTAGGAAATATTATTGGTGCTGATGCAAGTAATACCGGGTCTACTGCTGGTGTAGGCACAAGTAATATGACAGATTCCAACAAAGGGATGAATGATTATTTTTCTTTAATGACAACTATCGAAAATAATAAATTTAAAATTGATCCAAATCAAGCTTCTGTCGAACCTGCAATTACTAGCCAACGCACTACAGCTTGGAACGGAACTATTACCCATTCATTTACTGTTACTTTTAATAATGCTGATCATCGTAGGCATTTTTTTAATGCTGGGGGAGAAATAAGATTTACTGCAAACATTTCAGGAGGCAGCGGTTCTAAGACCAATGACTGGAGAACAATGTTATCTAATATGGGTATCATAAAATTTAATTATACCAGTACAGTTTCAACAGGCACAGGCACAGGATCTACAATTGGCAATTATGATCTGGATGGTACTTATACACAAATATTTCAAAAAACTGGTAGCGGTGTCTATGCTGAAAACGATTATATTGTTAACGCACGGGCTAATTCAACAAGTCAAATAGAGTTTGAAGTAAGATTTCAAGATGATGATACTGGAGATCAAACTGGTTCAGGTCCTCCTGTAGATGAAAATGTAAACGGAACAATAACTAGCACTATTCAGCAGTTTCGTGCAACTGGGGCAAATGTTGAAGTAGCAAGTCCTAGCTATTCAAATACCTCCACGCTCTAAATATTCTTTGACTTTCTTTTATTTTTCATATATAATATGATTAGGAGGTTCTTATGGACGAAAGACTTAAAAAAGCTCTTGATTTTTCCAACTACATGGTTACTTTAAATAATCAAAAAAGAGTATTACAGGAAACATTTTATCAAGATAGTATTTTGTATTACAAAGGTGGTCAATTCACTGTAAATAAGGAACTAATATGTTTTTGTCGAACAATGTTAGATTCAAATCAAGATCGAATAGTTATAGTAGATGATAATGACATACCTATTGAAATAGAAGATTTAGAGTCTTTTATGGAAGAAGTGTATGAAACTTACTTTTCTGCATCCAACAAATTTCTTATAGAATATAACAAACTTAAAAAAAATAGAAGCGTGGAAAAATTGATTGAACATGAGTAAGGGTATTCTAGTATTTGCTAGAAACAACAGTCAAGTTGATTATGTGAAACAAGCTTATTTTCTAGCAAAACAAGCAAAATCAATTTTAAATCTTCCAACAACTGTTGTTACAGACAGCATAGAATACCTTGTTTCTGCCTATCCAGATTATACAGAAGTATTTGATAAAATTATAAGCATTGTTTGGAAAGAAGAAGAGTTGAATGAAAACACAACTTTGAGTAAAACAGAAGAACATACCTGGAAAAATTATTTTGACGGAGTATTTTCTCAAAAAAAACTAGAGTTTAAAAATGAAACACGAACTCTAGCTTACGAATTAACTCCATATGAACAAACACTATTGCTTGACAGCGATGTAGTGTTAATAGATGATAGTTACCTATATTGTTTTGAACAAAAACAAAATTTTTTAATTTATGACACTGCTTATGATTTAGCTGGATTCAGAGATTATTCAGAATTTGATTTTGTAAGCGATACAGGTGTAAAGTTTTATTGGGCAACCTGTGTATTTTTTAGGAAAACTATTGAAAATAAAATATTTTTCGATTTATTGCAACACATACAAGAAAATTGGAGGCATTATAATTCTATCTTTCAAATAAATCGCAGTGTGTATCGCAACGATCATGCATTCAGTATAGCAATACATATTATGAATGGATATCAAGATGGTAATTTTGCAGGATCTATGCCTGGTAAATTGTTTTATACAACAGACAAAGATATATGTTGGCAAATTAAGGATGATGAAATTCTAATGTTATTAGAAAAACAAAATCATCTAGGTGAATACACTATGTGCAAATGGAAGGGTAAAACATTGCATGTGATGAACAAATTTAGTCTTAACAGATGCATAGATGAGATTATAAATGACTAAGGGATTTGTATTATTTGCTGTTGGAAAAGAATATGTAAAACAAGCATATTTGTGTGCAATGAGTATTCGTGCTACGGGAAATGAATATCCCATTAGTTTGATCACTTCAGATAGTGTTGTACCAAAATACAGTTCGATATTCGACAAAATTATAGATATACCATGGTACAAAGAAGATAACAGTAGATTTCAAATCGAGCACCGATGGAAAATCTATCATGCTAGTCCTTATGATCAAACCATAGTGCTAGATACAGATGTATTGGTCCTACAAAGTCTTGATGTCTGGTGGAAATTTTTAGATAATTATGACTTATATTATCTCGATAAAGCCTATACATATAGAAAACAGCGCATAACTACAGACTACTACCGCAAAGCATTTACAGCAAATAAATTGCCAAATATTTATAATGGAATTCATTATTTTAAAAAAAGCGAATTTGCACATAACTTTTATAAATGGTTAGAACTTATAGCAAATAATTGGGAACTATTTTACGGACAATATTGTAAAGAACATTATCCAAAAACTCCTAGCATGGATATATCGGTTGCTATTGCTAGTAAAATAATGGATTGCGATCATAAAATTACTAATAAAAATAATGAATTTCCTATGTTTATTCATATGAAACCTCATGCACAAAACTGGCATAATGTAAGTGAATCATGGCAAAATAAAGTAGGAGTTTATCTCACTGATGACTTGCAATTAAAAATAGGGAATTATCTGCAAAATACTGTGTTTCATTATACAGAAAATTCGTTTGTTACTGATAAAATTGTGCAACAATATGAAAAATTTTTAGGTAGAAATTAGTATGAATAAGATGTATGTGTGTTTTGATTATAATACAGGTGAAATTACACGAATTACAAACAAAGTAGAGCAAAATGAAAATTATGTAGAAGTCGATAGTGAGGATGTGAGGCCATTACAAACAGGCGAAGAATTAACATCCTCATACATTGTAAAATATAATTTAAAAGATAATATCTATGAATTTAAAGCCAAAGATAATTTTGAAGTTGATAGTCTAGATATAAACGACATAATTTATAAGATTCCAGAAGATACTGTTCCTGATGCTGATTTAACAATAATACAAGATTTTGAAAATACATGTTGGAAATTTTACATAGGTAAAAATTTTAAAAAAAATATTACTAATCAAGTGGTAAATCTAAATAGAAAATTACACTTTAGCATTACTGCAAAAGACGATCCTAATGTTTTATACAAAACATTTATTTTAGATTTTGCAGAAACAGTAAGACAACATTATGCGGTTTTGCCTTTTACAGAGTTGTTCGAATACGAACCAGTAGATATAAGCATCTATACAACCAAAAAATTTAATACATACCAATTTAAAAGGATTAAGGATGGCAAATAAATTTAGAGTAACAGACTGCGACATAATTTACCTTAGCTATGATGAACCTAACGCAGAAAAAAATTATTCAGATCTTTGTCAAAAGGTTCCATGGGCGAAGCGTGTACATGGTGTAAAAGGATCTGATTCAGCACACAAAGCATGTGCTGAGATATCAGAAACAGATAGATTTATAACTGTAGACGGTGACAACATTATAGATCCTGAATTTTTAAATCAAGAATTAGACTTTACTGATCATGCAGACTTAGAACATAATGTTATAAGCTGGTGTGGACGAAATGTAGTAAATAGCTTGATGTACGGAAATGGTGGCGTGAAATGTTGGCCAAAGAACTATGTGCTAAACATGCGAACGCACGAAAATGCTGATCCAAATAATCTCCATGCACAAGTAGATTTTTGTTGGGATGCAAAATATATTCAAATGAATAGTTGTTATAGCACAATTTACAATAACGCAACTCCCCAGCAAGCATGGAGAGCAGGGTTTCGTGAAGGTGTAAAACTTGTGCTAGACAGGGGCGTCAGGTTAGAAAAGACAAATTTTTTACAAAATGCACATTGGAAAAATTTACATATGTTATATGTATGGTGCATGGTAGGTGCAGATGTTGAAAACGGACTCTGGGCAATTTACGGAGCACGAAAGGGATTGTTCTTAACAATGTGTACAGATTGGGATTATGTTCAGGTAAGAGATTTTGATTATTTAAACGATTACTGGGAAAAAACTACAAAAACTATAGCAGAAAAAAATCTTATGGAAGAAATACACAAGCTAGGCGAACTTTTAAAGTGTAACTTGAATCTTTCTATAGCTAAAAATCCGTTAGACGGAGAACAAAACAAATTCTTTAAAAGTTTGTATCAAAATCCTAAAAGAAATCACAGATTAAAACAATTAATTATAGATCCAGAATGACAAACGAAGAAAGAATTAAGATACTTGAGGATAAAAGAAAAAAAATAAACAGTATTAGTACGAGTTTTTGTACGGCGAAATGGCTTCAAACTACTCTATATCTACAGAATGGGTATAATCATAGTTGTCACCATCCTGCTCCGCACAAAATTCCACTAAAAGAAATAGAAGCAGACCCTGCAGCATTACACAACAGTCAGTATAAAAAAGAACAAAGATTAAAAATGCTAACAGGAGAACGACCTAGTGAATGTAGCTATTGCTGGAAAATAGAAGATTTAGGCAAAGATTACTTTAGTGATAGGCATTACAAAACAAGCGATACATGGGCCTGGAATAGGATTGACGAAATTGCCACAAGTGATCCCGCAAAAAATGTATATCCTAGTTACTTAGAAGTATCATTTTCAAATGCATGTAACTTTGCATGTGCTTATTGTAGTCCAGAGATTAGTTCGAAATGGATGGAAGATATTAAAACGCACGGCCCGTATCCAACTAAACACGGAGCTCATCATTTAGACTATCTAGAAAAGTCAGGCAAAATGCCTTATAAGAATCGAGATCACAATCCTTATGTAGAAGCATTTTGGAAATGGTTTCCGGACGCATTGCCGCATCTTAAAGTGTTGCGAATTACGGGCGGCGAACCTACAATGAGCAAAGATACCTGGCGACTATTAGATTATCTAATTGAGAATCCGCACCCAGATTTAGATGTTGCTATCAATACCAATGCGTGTGTTGAGGAAAAATTAATTGATCGGTTGATTCAAAAAATTAGCGCACTAAAACAAGTTGGTACTAAGGTAGATGTTTATACAAGTTTAGAAAGCACAGGTAAACAGGCAGAATACGCAAGAGACGGCATGGATTTTTACCAGTGGAAAATTAATGTACATCGCTTGTTAAAAGAAACAGATACTACTGTAGCAATCATGACCACAATAAATATTTTAAGTTTACCTAGTTTTACAGATTTCTTAGAAACTGTAATGCAATACAGGAAACTTTATAATAAAGCTTTTGAAAACAATCGCATCCCTATAAGTATAAACATAATGCATTGGCCACCGCATCTGCAATGCTCATTGTTAAATCGAGAGACCAGACTACAATACGCAGATGTAATTGAATCATTCGGAAAAAGTTGGCTTAAATATTATTCGCCAGATAAGTATGCACGCATATACCTAGAGGAATTTAACCAAATACAAAGATTTTGTGATTATTTGCGCAACACAGAATCAGTTTATGATCATAGATCCGATTTTGTAAGATACATACAAGCATACGATAAAAGAAGAAATAAAAATTTTGCCGCAATTTTTCCTGAATATTGCCATTTAATCGAGGAATGGAATGCCAAAGAAATCTAACGAAAGCCTACAACAATATCAGTCTAGAGTTTTAGACAGCAAAAGCAAAAGTTTTTGCGGCGCTAAGTGGTATAACGCAACTACATGGTTAGGCAGCGGTACAACAGCAAGTTGTCATCATCCTCCTGCACACAAAATTCCCTTAGTAGAAATAGAAGAAGACTATACAGCTATTCATAATACTAAACACAAAAAAGAAATGCGGCGCATGATGCAAAACGGAGATCGTCCTAGTGAGTGCGAATATTGTTGGAAAATGGAAGATATGGGCAAAGATTCTGTGAGTGACAGAACCTTTAAAAGTATTATTTACTCTGAAGCAGAATTGCACGAAGCATACGAAACAGATCCAAATCAAAGTGTTAATCTAAAAACATTAGAAATTGCATTCGATAGAGTATGCAATCTTGCATGTAGTTATTGCAATGCTAGTTTCTCTACCACATGGGCTAAAGATATTAAACAGAACGGTCCATATCAAAATCTAGTAAGCGACGGAGCAGGTGCATTTCACCAAAATGGTGACTGGGCACAGCCGTACAACAACGATGAAGACAATCCATACATTCAAGCGTTTTGGAAATGGTGGGATAACGGACTAAACAATAGTTTAGAAGAATTACGCATCACTGGCGGCGAGCCTTTGATGAGTGGTAATACTTGGAAATTATTTGATTGGTTTAACAAACAAAATACTGATATGCGGTTTGCTATAAACACTAATCTTATTGCAAAAAAGAATATCATAGACGAACTAATTAAAAAATCAAAAAATATTAAAAACTTTCACATTTATACAAGTTGCGAAGCAGTACACGATCAAGCAGAATATATTCGTGATGGTTTAGATTATAATCTATGGTTAGAGAATGTGAAGAGAATCTTAAATGAAACAGATGCAGAATTACATGTAATGATGACTATCAATAGTTTATGTTTGTTTAGCATTACAGACTTTCTTGACCAAATATATGAATTAAAAAAAATAAAAAAAAGCAAAACTCCCACAGTAAGTTTAAACTTATTGCGTTTTCCTAGCTTTCAATCTCCACTAGTTTTGCCTAATTATATCAAAGATTATCTCCATGCTAGATTAGAATATTGGTATAGTAAAAATAAAAATAAAGAACTTTGGCAAGAACACGAACAGGCCAGTATAGAACGCTTAATGGATTATCTTGTAACTGTGGATGCTCCACATCGCAGAACAAGTAACCCTATTACTCTTTGGCGAGATTTTAAAACATTCTATAACCAGTATGATATGCGTAGGAATAAAAGCATTTATGTTTTTCCTAAGATATTGACTGATTGGATGGATAATATTCCTAATACAGATACAGAAATAAAGGAACTAGCAGAAAAAGAAGGATGGATTTTAAAACCAGATCCAGAAAATATTGACGATGCACTTTCATCCTACGATTAGCAAAAAATTTAAACATGACGATACATTTTAAAGATTCAAATAATTTTTGTGTAGCACCGTGGATGCATCTACATGTGATTAATGATGGGAGAGCATTTGCTTGCTGTCAGACTCCTTTGACTGACGAGAATAGTTTTGGCAATATTAAGCATCAAACCCTTTTCGAAGTTGTAAATAGTAACCGTGCAAAAAACATGCGCAAAGACATGCTAGAAGGTAACCCTCTTCCAAGTTCATGTGAGCGTTGTGTTGCAAAACAAAATCATAACATGAATACAATGCGTACAGGATTAAACAGCAAGTGGTTTGACGAAACAGCAGACCTCATTGCAAGTACAGCCGATGACGGAACAATACCAGAGCTACAATTAAAATATTGGGATTTTCGTTTCAGTAACTATTGCAATCTCGCTTGTACAACGTGTAGTCCGTTGTTTAGTACACAGTGGAGTAAAGATTTTAAAAAATTACATCCAGGTGCTGACAAGTACAGCGAAACACGCTTGATTGATTTAAAAGAGGCAAACAAATTTTGGGATGATATAGAATATAATCTTGATGCTATGAGCGAGATACACTTTGCAGGAGGTGAACCTTTAATTATGCCAGAGCATTGGCGTATTTTGGATCTACTTGTTGAGCGTGGAAAATTTAATGTCAATCTAAGGTACAGCACAAACGGCACAACACTTGGAACTAAGAAACAGAATGTCTTAGAGTACTGGAAGAAGTTTAAGTATGTACATCTAAGTTTAAGCATCGACGGCGCAGGCGATGCATTCGAACACATTAGGTACAAAGGCAAATGGGCATCTACACTTGAAAATCTTAAAAAGATTCGATACAGTGGAGCAGTAGACTTTTGGTATCATCCTACCGTTAGTGTGCTTAATATTTTCCGTATTACAGAACTTCACGAAGAATTGCACAAGAAAGATCTTATCCCTCTAGAAAGTGTACATCCTGAAAGAAGATTTTGTATGGAAAATTATTGGGTAGATAGATTTCATATAAATCCATTGTTTACACCGGATTATTATGCTATTACTGTAATGCCTGAAATACTAAAAGAACAAGCAGCAGAAAAATTGACCAAGTATGGTAAAAAATTAGAAGCAGATACGGGTATTCCATTTCATGGTTGGCAAGGTATCATAGACTTTATGTACCAAGCAGACAATAGTCATTTGTGGCAACAGTTTAAATTGAAATCAAAAAAAATTGACTATGTAAGAAACACAAATGTGTTCAAGATAAGTCCGGAATTGCTTTATGAGTAGCATACCAAAACAAACATTGTCTAATTGGTCGCGATTGACACCTGCAAATGTGAATACATTGGAGGATTTAAAACCTTTCGGCGCACTAGACCTAAAAATATTTAATCAGGTAATAAAAGAACAATCTATACCGCCCTATCAAATAAAAATTTTGCAACCCCGAGAAAGTAAATTCTGGAAGAAAAATCCATGGCAGTATACCATAAATGAATACAATTTTCGTGATGTATGGGATTTCGAAGATACTAGAAAACGCATAGGCTTTTTTGGTTGCAGTTTTACTGCAGGAGAAGGTATAGAATCGTCTGATTTACATGTGAACATAGTGGCCAAACATTTTAATCTAAATGTTTTTAACTTCGGAGCAGGAGGGGCAAGCATTGAACGGGTTGCAAGAACCTTTAGTGCAGTCAATGGTTTGTTAGATTTAGATTATGCCGTTGTAACTTTACCTACATGGTATAGACAATTGCACATTGATGAATTAGGTAATATGGTAAATCTAATTCCTTCTTGGATTTGCCAAGGATATAAAAAATTAGGAAGAATAATGACATCTTTAGATGAAGATTATTATGCCATTAGAGCAGCATCTAATATAAATTGGATTTATGATATTGCTAAACATAAAGGTATAAAAATATTATTCAGTTCTTGGGATCACACTACTAATGAATTTTGCAAACACATTGCCACAGATTATACCATTAATCCTTTTCCTAATATAGATGACAAAAAAGCAAGAGACAGGTTACACCCGGGAGTAAAATCGCAACAGGCACATGCAGATCAAATAATAAAGGGAATAAATGATAGAGCTTGGATTTAGAAATATTGAAAATGATGTTAAATTTATCTATATAGAGCCATACAAAACAGAGTTAGCAAATGTTTGGCTTAGCCAGCTTGACAGATTGTTAGAAACACACAGCGAAAAGATATTTCAAAAAAATTTTAGTCTTTTGGGATTTCACAACAATTATAGAACTATAGAACACATTTGTGATGATCTTGAGCGCAGCATTGCTGTCATAAACAAATATTCCGATTATAAAATTTTACAAGATTTTTCTCCGCTAAGATATGGTTACAATCAAGAACTACTTAATCTTTTACATCATCATTTCGAAGTTACTCAAGGACAATTATGGAATCCGGGTAGTGTAATAGCTCAATCAAACGGGGCAACTAGATTATCGATCTGTTATCTCAACCATTGTTGTCACGAACTTGAAGCGTGGTATGACACCGCCGCCTTAAAAAATACAAAATGTTTTAACGGTTATTTTTATTATAATCTTTTAGGAATACAAGAGCGCATAGAGTTAGACCCTAAATTTAAATCGCAATTCGTAAAAAACATTGAGGACGGGCTAGTATATTTGCACTATGCACAAACAGGAAAGACTTGGTATGAAGCATATTTAGACAACGATGATATTGTGGGAACTGATGGTATATCAGAACACCGAGTAATAAGCGGAGAATTTAACTGTTATTTTGGCACAGGTTATGAATTACCTACAGACGAAAAATTTACCATTTGGTTAGAAAGTAAAGGAGTAGATCCAAACGATCAACAACTTGCACTTGGTTATGCGCCTATAGGACAAATAAAAAATTGTCCCCACGATGAAGCCCAAGACTTTTTTAAAGAATTTACAGACTTTTACAGTATACGATATAATAATCGTACAATTGAATATGATTTTAGGCATACAGACGAAATTTACATAAAACTTCTTACAGACTTATGGAGTAAATGGGGCCAATAAATATTCCTTAAAAATAAAAGGACTTTTGTAATTACAAAAATTTGTTGACTAGTGTGTTAATATATGTTAGAATAATATTATGTATGATTTAGTTTTTATTTCTTATAATGAGCCTAATGCTGAAGAAAACTACAATAATCTTAAACAGAGGTTTCCTACAGTTAAACGTGTAGACGGTGTGCGGGGAATACATCAAGCACATATTGCCGCAGCTAAAAAATGCTTTACCAAAATGTTCTGGGCAATCGATGGCGATGCAAAAATTTTAGAGTCTTTTGATTTTAATTATAAAACACAAGATTATAATATAAAAACAGTCCATGTATGGCATAGTATAAATCCAATAAATGGATTAGTATATGGCTATGGCGGGGTAAAATTATTGCCTAGACAGCTCACTTTATCCATAGATATTTCAAAACCTGACATGACTACTAGTATTTCAAAAAGTTTTAAAACAATGCCTGAAATATCAAATATAACAGCATTCGATACTGATCCTTTTAACGTTTGGAAAAGTGCATTTCGCGAGTGTGTAAAACTTTCAAGTAAAACAATTCAAGGTCAAGTAGACAAAGAAACAGACCAGAGACTAGAAACTTGGTGTACAAAAGGTATCGAAAAACCATTAGGAAAATTTGCTATAGCAGGTGCCAATGAAGGACGGAAATACGGAAAAGAAAATGCAGGAAACGAAAACGCACTTAGTTCGATTAATGATTTTGACTGGTTGCAAGAATTGTTCCAGCAACAACAAATCTAATTCCACGCTCGTCTGTGATTTCGTCTTCTGATAAAACGATTGAGTTTGCCGGAAGTTGAGATTTTAAATCTGTCATCGAATTTACACAATTCACATGTCCTTCAATATCATGCATGTTGTTAGAAGTAAACACAAAGTTTGTGTTTTTCGGCCAATACGGCCAAGTGTTCATCGGAGGCATGTGTTCGCATGAAGTGTTTATGAAAAGATCTGTGTCGTGATATCTTTTTAAATCTAAATTAAAAACATTGCCAGGAATATATTCTACATTATCTATATCGGGGAACAATCTGTTTTTGGCTATCTTTAAAACCTGTTCGTCCAAGTCAATGCAACTTATGCGTTTCACCTTGTCACACAGCCCTGGAATAAGAATGCTACCATACCAACTTCCGAAAATAATGACTTCAGAATCCGTGTTTACAAAGTGATTCCCTTCAACAAGTTCTAGCACCCGCGATTTAGATTTGAACTGGTTGTCGCTGAATGAATCTATAATATCTAAACCATACTTGGGTTTTTCTTTAATGGTTTTTAAAGCATTTCTAAAAATAGTTTCTGTGATCATTTTTTTTTCACCACCCAGTTACCAATGACTAGAATATCTAGTCCGGACTTTTTAAATGTTGCAACAGCATCCGCGGGAGTTTCCACAACGGGCTCCTGACAGTTGAAGCTGGTGTTTAGCAACATAGGAATACCTGTTTGCCTGTAAAACTCACTGATTAGATCATAGTATCGTTGATTCTGTTCTCTGGTTATCGTTTGTATTCTAGCCGTGCCGTCGACGTGAGTGACACCTGGAATCGCATCGCTGATCACGGGCACTATTCGACTCATGAAAGGAGATGGCTGATTGGTGTTAAAATAATCTTGATAATGTTCTTCTAGCACACTGGGTGCAAATGGACGAAAGTCTTCTCTCATCTTGACGCGGTTGTTTATGATGTCTTTTATGTCAGGATTTCTAGGATCAGCTAGAATACTGCGATTGCCTAACGCTCTATTACCACTTTCTGAACGACCCTGATACCAGCCCACAATCTTGCCAACCGCAATGGCTTCTGCTACTCTTTTATACAACTCGTCGTCGTCAAGCCGTTCGTTATGTAATCCTTCTAACACATCAAGTTCAAAATCATGTTCTTGTCCTGCATATACGGTCGGCTCGTGGATGTTTTTGTTAATCACATAATCTGCATGCATGTAGACCCCTAATGCCTGT
>Ga0209953_1000033_pt1 | contig 59753 bp, 52 predicted proteins | sample SalPonred_H2O_MG_FD_185713 | JGI IMG/M metagenome (GOLD analysis project Ga0209953, IMG submission 185713) | Salt pond water microbial communities from South San Francisco under conditions of wetland restoration - Salt Pond MetaG... | ecosystem: Environmental > Aquatic > Non-marine Saline and...
GGCTGGAACCAGCCTGCCTTTTCGCTATAACGATCTTGCAGGGCTCCAAGCACTCCTGTCTGAGAATTCGGATATCGGCGTCATCTATATGGAGGTGCAGCGCTCCGAGCCCCCCGCACCCGGATTCTTAGAGGGAGTCCGTGAGTTGGCAACAAAGCATGGAGCCGTGCTGATCTTCGATGAGTGCACCTCGGGCTTCCGCCGAGTGCTCGGTGGCCTGCACATGCACTATGGCGTGGAGCCGGATATCGCCACGTTCGGCAAGACACTTGGCAACGGTTACGCCATCACTGCGGTGATCGGTCGTGAGAGCGTTATGCAGGCCGCTCAATCGACTTTCATCTCCAGCACTTTCTGGACCGAACGCATCGGTCCCTCAGCTGCGCTGGCAGCTATCGAAGCCATGCGCGAAGAGGATGCTCCAGCTAGCGTCCACGAGATAGGCGCCGAAGTTCAGGATCGCTGGATCGATCTCGCGCGCGATTCGGATATGCAGATCACCGTTGGAGGTCTACCCGCGCTCGCGAATTTTCAGATCCGTCATCTGGATCCACTCTTGGTGAAGACTTTCGTCACTGCCAAGATGCTCGAACGCGACTATCTCGCGGGTGTGAATCTTTATGCGAGCGTTGCCCACACGCCACAGATCCTGGACGACTACTTCATTGCAGTGGAACCGGTCTTCACTGAGCTTGCGCAGCATGACAACGAGACACTTGCCGCTGCCCTACCGGAGGGCCCTGCACAATCAGGCTTTCAGCGACTGACGTGACTTCACGACTGCGGGAAGGACGCCAGCAAGCGTGATCGCGGTTCCAGCGCCGAGCAGGAAACCGGCGGCAATCAAGCCAGCGGATGTGGCCAGAACCGTGTTCCACATGATCACCGACTGAACGGCGATCAAGACCAGCACAGCGACACTCGAACCCACGAGCGCCCGCGCGCCTTGTTCAGTCGCACGCTTCAAGAACCAAGCGGCCAGTGGGATCCCCGCGAGCAAGAAGGCAGCCTTGTACCCGTATCCGAATCCGGCAACGAAGACACTGGCGAGATACAGGGCCGAAGCTGCGGATGCCAGCGCCGCCATCGACATCCTTCGCATCGGCAGGGCGCGCGCAACGGCAACTCCCCATGCCACGGCAAGCAGGGTCAAGACGATCACGGGCAAGTCCATGATCTGCAGGCCCTCGGCACCCGGCGTGGCATCGATCATCCGCGCCACCAGGGGTATGCGACCGAGAACAGCCCAATCCCCGAAATCGATCATGTTCGAGTTGCTCTGCGAGGAGAACAGGAAGTTCTGCCACGTGACGATCAGATATCCGAATGCTGTAACCAGATAGGCAGCGATCACCGTCCATCCGCGGCGCAACCGAAGGGCAGGAAGCAACGCGAGACCGAGCACGAACGGGTAGTACTTCCACGTACCCATCAACCAGAACCCGCCGGCTGCTACGAACCAGGCGATCAGCGAATCGCTCCAACGGCGGGTGATGGCGATTCCGGCGACCAAGACCACCAGCACCACGGCATCGATGTTGCCCCGCTCCATCAACAACACCCAGGGCGCGCCCACTACCGCGATGGCCAGCACGATCTGGCCTGGGCCAGCGGATTGCCGCGTCAGCCACGCCAAGGCAAGCGACGATAAGACGATCAGCGCCGCGCCAAGGGCGGGCACGTTGTCCTGGGAAAACAGCGAGAACGGCATGAAGCGAAGCCAGACCATGCCCGGCGCGTAGATCGACGCGTCCTGCATGCACCCGTTGTTGTCCTGGTAAATGTCGAAGCCGAAGCGAGCGCAGTCCACGCTGAGCATCACCAGGGACATATCCCAGAACTGGACGATGCCCTGGGGTATCCGCAATCCGCGGTAGATCGAGGCTGCAAGGGCCTCGTTGCCAGCGGCGAGCATCAGCCAAGTACCGAGCGAAACCACCAGGGACAGAGCGAAAACGAGCCACGGGAAACCTCGACCAAGGTCGATGCGAACACCCCGGGTGAAGAACCCGATCAGGATCACGGCGGTGACAATCGCCAGGGCTGTCCACGCAAGCGGGATGTGCCCTGCAACCGCGAGATCCTCTGCACGGAACCCACTCGCGAGGACCAGGATCAGCACGATCCATGCCGCTAACCCGGTGGCGATTCCTAGCCACGCTGCGAGCGTGCTGCGCTGCCTGGTTGCCACGGTCAGTGATGCTAGTCGCGAGACCCGCAATACTGGGGCGGTGCCGCCGCTTGTCTCCATCGTTGTTCCGGTCTTCAACGGTGAGCGGTATCTACCGGATCTCATCGCCAGCGTCCTCGGTCAGGATTACCCGAACCTGGAGATCATCTTCAGTGAGGGCGGGAGCACGGATTCCAGTGCCGAGATCCTCGAGGCGATCGAGGATCCACGCGTCCGGGTCATTCATCAACCCACGGGCACTTCGGCGGCTGGGAATTGGACGGCAGCAACGATGGCGGCAGGCGGTGAATTCACCAAATTGGTCTGCCAGGACGATCTGATCCACCCGGACACGATCACCCGCCAAGTCGGTGACCTTCAGGAGTTCCCCTCAGCCGTGATGGCGGTCGGTCAGCGTGACATCGTCGATGCCGCCAGCAAGGTTGTGTACGCACCGCGAGGTCTTGCAGGCGTGCACGCACGAGTGCTGTCGGGAACAGATGCCCTGCGTGCCTGCTACCGCGCGGGCACCAATGTGATCGGTGAACCACTCGCAGTTCTCTTCCGCACCGACGCACTGCAGTCAGTCATGCCGTGGCAGGACTCCAACCCCCTCATGCTGGATCTATCCACCTACACCCGCATTGCACCACTGGGCGATGTGGTGCTGCGCCACGAATCGGTGGGTGCGTTCCGAGTAAGCGCCAGCTCCTGGTCCACACGTATCGCTCGGCAGCAAAATCATCAAACGCGCGAATGGCAACACCAATTCGAACAATCCGGCAGCGCCGAGATATCTCGAAGAGATCAGGCACGTGGCTGGATCGGTCGCCACGCGCAGGTGAACCTTCGACGCGCTGCCTACTTCGCATTACGCACGCGCGGTCGCCTCAACCCGTAAAGGGTTCTATTCCAAGAGAGGGTAGCCCCCGCGCTTGCAGAGTGGTTTCAATCGATCCCCAGAACTGATCGCGGGCCAGAACCCGTGCTCGCTTAGCGAATCGAGCCGCAGCTGCGGATCTGACTGGCTCGTCGGACAGAACCGATTGCGCGACGGCGACTAGGTCCGTGCGCGAGGTGAACTCGCTGAAGTCCGCCGAAGACCAGTAGCGGTTGGTTCGATCCTGATCATCGGTCAGTAGGTACGCCCCCGCCAGCCCGACCTCCATCACCCGGGTCTTCAACTGCTCGAACGGGCCGGCGTTCGATTGGGAGAAGTTCACCGTGGTGCGGCTCGCGGCGATGCCGGCCATGTAGTCCAGCCACGATGGTTGGTTCGCGCGGGTGGAAGTTCCATCGGTTGCCGCATCAGATCTGTGCGGGTTCACAGCAACGTTCAATCCTTCGGCACGCAACCGATCGAGGAGCTCTACGCGATAGTCATACAGAACACCGAAGAAGGACAGTTCGTAGATTGGGCTTACACCCGATAGACGCTCATCGAGTAGCGCCAAGCTCGCCTGGGACATCGGCATGTTCACCGGACCAACCTCACGGCGCCCACGAATGAGTGCATCGTCCATGGGGATGCAGATGTCCACCAATACGAAGTTCGGCGACATTCGCGCCATGATCTGCGCTTTCGCTTCGGTGAATCGGTACGAGGAATCGAACATCCCGCCCAGGAACACCCCGTCCCACTGCGGGCTGACCTCCTGCCAGAACGAGTCCCAGGACCAGGACTCGAAGTTCCCCGGATCGCATTCCACATGCGTCAGCAGATGTGTGGCCTGCGAATCCTGCAGATAACCGACCAGTCGCGTCTGCCAATGCGCTGGTGATTCATGGGGTTCGGCGAAAAATGCCGAGACACGTTCACTGCCAGCATTCTCAGCAAGAGTTGCGTACGCCTCGTAGTAGAGATTGCGAACGCCGGGCATCCACGTTCCCTGCGCTGGCCCATCGGAGGGAACCACCACCACGTGAGGTGGACGATCCCCCACACCCGATAGTTGACGAGCGCCCATCGAGACCGGACCGAACTCACCAGAATCCGCGCGCGCGCGACGATCCTTCGCACGTGCGCGCGCGTATGCCCGCTGATCCAGGTCGGGAATCAGGTGATGAACAAGGCGGCCCACCTTGCCACGAAAGCCCTCCGGATCACTCTGAGTCGTGACATCGAACATGGGCTACGAGGTTGCTTCCTGAGCCCACGGTGGCTTGAAGCGATCAAGAAGACCGTTCATCGGCTCCAAACCAATGACTTGCTTGTTGAAGTCCAGCAGGATGAAGTCCTTCTGACGCAGTTCCTCGGGTAGCGAGCTGAGTCCTGCGTATTCGGGATCCCAGGCCGGTTCGTTGGTGAACCACTCACGCCGTGCCCACAGCACCAGCGGCAAGGCCTCGTAATCTGCGCCGTTCATTCCGGCGAGTATCCGCGTGCAGGCGTACATAGGTTGACCATCGGGGATCACCGTGGGCGCCTTAGTCCTATCGAACCAGAAGGCGCAGGCCACCGGCAGAGACGAAATCGGCTGTTCAGCTTGCGTCTTCACCTCCGCTGGCCACCAGTAGCCACGGTCCTCACCGATCACCGAGGGCCACTGCTGCGGACTTGCGTAGATGACGGCGCGCGGAGCAACACCATCGACTGCCAACAGGAAACCAACACCACCGATCGCGACCCACTGGGGCGCAGTGGTGCGCAACGATTGCGGATCAATGAGGCGAAGCGCCAAGGGTAAGGAGACTGCCGCAATCACGAAGGTGACGAGGTAGGTGGTCTTGAGCGCTCCGTAATTCGGACCATCTCCTGCCCACCACGAGCCCGCGACAGACAGACCGGCGGCGTACAGAACCAAGACCAGTACGGGTCCGTAACGCAGCCACGATTGCCCGCGACCTTCTTGTGAACTCTCACGGCGCAAGAAGAGCGCAGCCCCGAGAACCCCGGCGAACGCCAGCCCGGCCGAGATCGCTGTGGCCTGTTCGGTGCCGCCCTGGCTTGCCAGCAGATTCAGATTCAGAGCGTTTGCACCCACACCGGCGGCGACCGCCCCCGCGGCTCCGACCGCTGTCGCTGCACCAACTGAGGCGTTGTTGCCGAGGAATTGCAAGACCCACAGCAGATCCGAGGCAACCAAAACGATTGTGACCACCCATAGACCGACGAGAACCCAAGAGGTGCTGCGCTCACGACGAACAAGCATCACCAGGGCGAGCACAACTGCGGCAACCATGACAATCGCCGAGACCGGTGCCATCGGGAACCAGACCAGGAAGAGTGGAACCATGGCCAAAGATGCCATCGAACGGACAGACGCAAGTGCGTTCACCAGGAAGGCAGCCACCCAGAAGCCGACCACAACGAACGTGAACTGCAAGGTGATGTGCCCAAGGCCGCTCGCCGCGAGGCTTGCCACAGTCAGCAGTCCCACGCCCACCCAGATGAGTGGGGCCGGGATCGTTCGCTCCTGACCGTTACTGGTGAAGACACGTTCTGCGAGCGGAGCGAGAGCTACCGCCGCGAGAATGGCGAGGCCGTACTGCCCGTAGATGACGGTGTTCGACATAACGAAAACTTCATTGAGTCCGCCGAGGAAGATGTAGGAGACAGCGCTCAAAGCATCGGCAACCGGAATCAGGAAGATCTGAAGAGGGCCACCCATTGGGTCCGATTGCGTGATCGGATCGCCCTGCACTAATCGGGACGTGAAGTCGAGCCACTTTGAATTGTCTTCCGCGTAGATCCTTCGCATCAAGAATCCGACACCCGTGAACAGTCCCGATGAAGGTGCTGCGATCAGCCGGCCCAGCAGGATGCCGACCGCCACCACGATGATCGGCAGGCCGATCGCCAGGAACTGAGGGCGCAGACTCGGGCGCGAGTGCCGATCAGGTCTGGTCAGCCAAGCTGCGAGAAGGACAAGCAGGAACATCGCCAGAGTGACGAGTTCCAGAGTTGTCCAGGTCCATCGGAAACCGAGGTCAATCGAGACACTTACGATCGCCCCAGCAACAGCCCCACCTGCGAGGAAAGCGGCACCTACCCACGCAATCGATCGACGGATCAGCCACGCAGCGATGGGAATCGCAACGAACGCCAGCGCGAGGGCTGCGTGGATCATTCGACTCCTTTGGGAAGCTGGCCTCGAAGGACGATGGTTCTCGCGAGTCTACGCACTGATCATGGGGGTGAAGCTGACACGCGCCGCATGCATCGAACCGTTGCTAGGGTGAGTCGTATGGAGGATCTCTCCCTCGGGAACGCGACTATCGGCCCGGATCGCCCCACGTACTTCATCGCCGATATCGCCGCCAATCACGACGGTGATCTCGACCGTGCCACGTTGTTGATGACCTTGGCTAGGGAGGCCGGCGCAGATTGCGCAAAATTCCAGCATTTTCGCGCCCCGCACATCGTCTCGGACTACGGCTTCAAGTCTTTGGGATCCCAGCAAAGCCACCAGGCATCGTGGGGTATGTCGGTCTTCGAGGTTTACCAGGATGCGAGTTTGTCCTGGGAGTGGACCGCAGAGCTCGCGGCGCATGCAAACAAGATCGGCATCGAGTTCATGTCGGCTCCCTACGACCTCGAAGCCGTCGACCATCTAGATCCGTTCGTCAATGCCTACAAAGTGGGTTCAGGCGACATCAACTGGATTGAAGAGCTTGAGTACATCGCCGGTAAAGGCAAGCCGGTGATCATCGCCACCGGCGCATCCACTCTCGAGGATGTTGATCGCGTGGTGGCCGTTCTCGCGCAACACAACACACCCACCGTTGTGATGCAGTGCAACACGAACTACGAAGGTTCTCTGGAAAACATTCACCATGTAAATCTGCGGGTCCTCACTGAATACGCGCAGCGGTATCCCTCGGTGACGTTAGGGCTCTCCGATCACACACCCGGCCACGTCACGGTCCTTGGTGCAGTTGCACTCGGTGCGCGAGTGGTGGAGAAGCACTTCACGGATGAGACCTCGAGAGTCGGACCTGATCATGGCTTCTCCATGGATCCGGCCTCCTGGCGGAACATGGTGGATGCAACGCGCATGCTGGAGTCCGCACTCGGCACCGGCAATAAGGGCATTGAGGACAACGAGCAGCAGACCGTGGTGCTGCAGCGCAGATGTGTCCGAGTGGCGCGTGATCTTCCGGCCGGCACCGTCTTGACCCGTGAGGACCTCGAGGTGCTTCGACCAGCACCTGTAGAAGCATTCCCGGCACACGCCATTCCAGAAGTGGTGGGGCGAACTCTCGCAGTGGACCTCGTGGCGGGGCAGGACGTGCGCCCCGATCACCTCGCGTAGGCATCGCGTAGACACCACCGAAGGCACTACCGGATAGCGTATGCAGGTCATTGCAGCGCTCGGAGGTTGAATGTCCGTCCTCGAAGGCTCGTCCATCCTGGTAACCGGAGGAACCGGTTCTTTCGGTCGTGCCTTCATCTCCGAGGTCCTCGCGCACCACAATCCCCAGCGCGTTGCGGTGTTCTCTCGCGATGAGCTCAAGCAGTACGAGATGAAGCAGCACTACCTCGATGACGAGCGTGTTCGCTTCTTCCTCGGCGACATCCGTGACCGCGAGCGCTTACGCATGGCCATGAATTGCGTGGATTACGTGGTGCATGCAGCAGCTCTCAAGCAGGTGGATACCGCGGAATACAACCCGATGGAGTACGTCAAGACCAACATTCTGGGCTCGGAGAACGTGCTCACAACAGCCATTGACGATGGTGTGAAGAAGATTGTTGCCCTGTCCACCGACAAGGCTTCCTCTCCGGTCAATCTCTACGGCGCGACCAAGTTGACCGCGGACAAACTCTTCGTCTCTGGCAATCACTACTCCTACGCACGCGGAACCAAATTCGCCGTGGTGCGGTACGGCAACGTCATGGCTAGCCGCGGATCAGTGATCCCCTTCTGGCGGAATCTTGCTGCTCAAGGCAAACCGCTTCCGATCACCGATGAACGCATGACGCGCTTTTGGATCACGCTGCAGCAGGCCGTGAATTTCGTCATCGATTCCTTCTCGATCATGGACGGCGGGGAGCTCTATGTGCCCCGGATTCCCAGCATGAAGTTGACGGACCTCGCTGAAGCGATCGCTCCTGGCGCCGACATGGTGGAAATTGGCATCCGTCCAGGGGAGAAGTTGCACGAGGAAATGATTTCCGTCGATGATGGTCGGCGAACCCTTCGATTGAAGGATCGCTACGTGATCGCACCTGCACTCGCGGAGTGGACTTTCCGCATCCCCGAGGGATCCGAGCCGGTGCCGGACGGATTCGCCTACTCCTCCGACAGTAACGACCTATGGCTGAGCATCCCCGAACTCCAGCAGATGCTCGTCGATCTGGATTCGAAGGACGCCTCGGATGCCTAGCGGAGATTCCGTTCGCGTGAGTGTGGTGATCCCCGTCTACAACGGAGCCACCACACTTCCTGCCGTTGTCGAGGAGCTCACAACATTCACCTCCAACCAATCAACTCCCCGCGGACGTGGCTTTGCCGTGACTGAAATTCTGCTCGTGTGGGACCGTGGCTCGACGGCAAGCGCCGACTCCATCCGTGCACTTGCTGAACGTTTCCCGGCCGTGCAGGCGGTGTGGCTTTCCAGCAACTTCGGTCAACACGCGGCCACGCTCGCCGGCATGACCTCCGCAAGTGGTGAATGGATCATCACCATGGACGAGGACGGCCAACAGGATCCAGAGTTCATCGGATCGATGCTCGATCGCGCACTCGATACCGAAAGTCAACTCGTATACGCGGCGCCCACCAACGCAGCGCCCCACAGTGGGCTCCGAAATGCAGCTTCTCGCACCACCAAGTGGTTCTTCTTGAAGGTTCTGGCCGAAGGAGATTTCACCGAGTTCAACAGTTACCGGCTCATTCACGGGGAGATTGCGCGAACGGTGGCTGCCTACACAGGTTCGGGCGTCTATTTGGACGTTGCGCTGTCGTGGGTTGTTGCCGGCGTTGCCCAAGAGCCGGTGGTGGCCCGTCAAGAAGGTCGACCCGCTGGTAGTTACTCCTTCGGACGGCTCGTGGGCCACTTCCTGCGCTTGGTGGTCTCCTCCGGAACCCGGCCACTGCTGTTCGTGTCAACACTGGGCATTGCATTCGTGATTTTGGGTGCGCTGCTTACCGGGTGGATCATGTATCGCGCGATCGAAGGTGGGGTTCCCATCGGGGGCTGGGCCTCGACCATGGTGGCGATCTTGGTCGTGGGCGGCGCAACATTGCTAAGCCTGGGCATCATCGCCCAGTACGTGGGGGCCGCCACCAACATGTCTCTCGGCAAGCCGCTGTACGTGGTAGTTCGCGATCCCAAGGAAACCTTCGGCGACTGACGTGCGGACCTGGGTCATAGGCGCTGGCGGCCTCATCGGTTCGGCCATTCACGCGCAGACGACGCAAGGGTTCGATCCTGGATCGATTCCTTGGTCCGACGATCACCGGGCCAAGAAGTTCCTCGCCGAAGCGCTACGATTCTTCACGCAGCACGCGGGAAATGAACCTTGGTCCATCATTTGGGCTGCTGGAGCCGGCACCACTGTTTCGCCTGACGAAGTTTTCGAGCGCGAGATCTCAGTATTCGAAAAGTTCATGGTTGATGTTGCAGCAGGTGCGCCTGCGGGCCCTGGTGTTGTCGCACTCATATCCTCCGCCGGCGCCGTGCACGCTGGTTCATCAGCACCACCTTTCACCGATCGCACATCGCCTGCCCCCATCAGTGCCTACGGCAGGGCCAAACTCCTGCAGGAACGCATCGCTACCGATCGATTGGTCGGCAGGGTCCCGCTCGTCATCTGTCGGGTGAGCAACGCCTACGGTCCCGGTCAGGATCTGACCAAATTGCAGGGGCTCGTATCTCGGTTAGCCCTCTCCACATACACGCGCGAGCCGCTCCATCTTTTCGTTCCGACCAGCACCGTGCGCGATTACATCTTCACTTCCGATATCGCCGATCGTGTGCACCGGTGGATCGCTCATCACCTCAAGAAGGCTGCACTCGAGCCCGCAACGGTTGTCATTGCCTCAGGTCAGGGCACATCGATTGCCTATCTGGTGAAAACAGCCAGGGATGTCAGCCACCGTCGCATTCCCATTGCGATGGGCACCCATCCATCAGCCAGCGATCAACCGCTGGACTCCAGGTTCGTGACCACCTCGATTCCCGGTGCCGAGGAGCTTACCGTTACCAGCTTGCCGGTGGGTGTGAAAGCAGTCTTCGACGACATTTGCCTCAGGCTCGCGCAAGCCCACCCGTAAGCGACACACGCTCGCCGGATATCGGTTTTCCTATACCGTTCTTCCGTGTCCGATGTGCTGATCGTGATCCCCACTTTGGGGAATCGCCCCGAGCATCTGCGCGACTGCCTGGCATCCATCGAGCGGCAAACCGCCGGGCCGCAGATCATCGTGGTGGGTCCCGATACTCCCTCGGTTCGATCTTCCGCAGGCAGTGTGGGGGCCCAGTGGTTGGCCGACCCCGGGAGTCAGACCCGCGCGATCAACGCCGGCATCGCGTCAGCGAGCCAGGAAATTCGGTACGTGAATTGGTTGGGTGATGACGATCTACTCGAGCCTGGATCTATTGACCTGACCCGTACTGCTCTTGAGAACAATCCGCAGGCAACCGTCTCCTACGGTGCTTGCCGGTATGTCGATGAGAACGGCAAGGAACTCTGGGTGAGTAAGGCAGGACCGTGGGCGAGCCGAATTCTGTCTTGGGGTCCTGATCTGATTCCACAACCGGGGATGTTGGTTCGCCTGGATGCGTGGCATGCCGTCGGGGGTGTTGATGAGAGTTTCCGGTTCGCGTTCGATCTGGATCTGCTCCTCAAACTCAAGCGCATCGGGCCGTTGATCGATGTGGGACACATCGTCAGTTCCTTCCGGTGGCATGCCGACTCCCTCACCGTCCGTGATCGAGACACCAACCTCACCGAATCAGAAAGTGCCAAGCGCGCAGCGCTCTCGTCCCGGATGCGGGCCCTGTGCTGGATGTGGGAACGCCCGGTCCGCGCTGCCACGCGCATCGCGGCGTGGGAAGTTAATCGCCGAGCACGCAAGATCCAGCAGGTGTCGCAATGAAAGTCCTGATGCTTTCCCATAGCGATGGCGGAGGTGGTGCTGGTCGGGCTTCCTACCGCTTGCTCCAGGCACTCGTCGATCAGGGTGTCGATGTGTCGATGGACGTGGATTTCCGCACCACCGATGATCCACGCGTAGTCCGCACAGGTTCCGTTGCCCGTGATGCACGGCGCCGATCACGCATAACGCTCGAGGAGATCTTTGCGTATGTCTCTCGATTTCCCGAGCCACGGTTGTTTTCGCCTGGACTCGCAGGGGCAATCTCGGCAAAGCAGATAAATGCCTGCGACGCCGATGTGGTCAACCTGCAGTGGATCAACTTTGGCTATCTGTCGATTCGAACCATTGGCGCAATCACCAAACCATTGACCTGGAACATCCACGACATGTGGGCACTCACTGGAGGCATGAAGTACGACTCCACCGAACCGACAGCGCGGTGGCGAAAAGGATTTCCCACGCGTGAGTTACCCGGGCGCGGGCAGTGGTGGGATGTGGATCGCTGGGTATGGCGGCGCAAGGTGAAGCACTGGAGGAAACCCATAACCTTGATCGCGTCAAGCTCCTGGATGGCATCACTAGCCCAGGAAAGTCCAATCACCTCTTCATGGCCTGTGCACGTGATTCCCAACCCGATCAATACCAGCCTTTATCGGCCTGGCTCACCCCACGCGGCACGAGAATCCCTCGGGCTGCCCCAGGAAGTGGAACTCGTTACCGCCTTTTTCCCGACGGATCTTCATGATTCCCGCAAAGGCTTCGACCTCTTCGTTGAATCTCTGGAGCACCTGGCCCGCATTACCGAGAAGTCGGGCAGATCCATTCACGTTGCAATTGCCGGCCACAAACCACCGGCATCGAATGGCGACCTCGCCGGGCTGCCCACCTCTTGGTTGGGTTTCCTCGATGACTCCAAATCTATCCAGGCCTACCAGGCAAGCGATGTAACGGCCGTGCCCTCTCGGCAAGACAACTCACCCCAAACAGCAACCGAATCCCTGTCCTGCGGGACACCTGTTGTTGCGTTCAACACGACCGGGCTACCAGATTTTGTCGAAGACGGCGTGACGGGATATCTCGCCGAACCGCTCAACACCGAGGACTTTGCCCGGGGTCTTGATTCAGTTCTTCGTGACCAAGCCCGCCGAGATCAGATGGCACACAATGCGAGAGAAGTCGCCGAGGCGCAGTGGAGCTTCGCGGCGGTGGGGTCTGCGCACCGTGATGTGTTCGCGAGTGTTTCCCACGAGTATCGGGCGTAACTAGGCGGATTCAACTGGTCGTCGCAACACCCCAGATTGTGGAGGTGTGTCATGGTTCGTCGTCAACAGGCTGCTGATCGGGCTGTGAGGCCGAAGTTGCGTTCGCCTGGTAGTCCACGTTTTCAGCGCCATGTGGTGGCTGCCTTTTGGGAGCAGATCGCCAAGGGTCTGCTTGCCGAGGAGGCGGCTGGTGTTATCGGCGTGGCGCAGGCGGTGGGTGCCAGGTGGTTCCATAACGCTGGCGGTATGCCTCCATCAGACATCATGAAGCAGCACTCGGGCCGGTACTTATCGATGAGTGAGCGCGAGGAGATCGCCATTTTGCATGCGCAAGGAAGTGGCGTGCGAGAGATCGCTCGGGCGATCGACCGTGATGCGTCGACGATCTCGCGTGAGTTGCGGCGAAACGCCGCTACGCGTGTTGGTAGTTCGGGTTATCGGGCATCGGTGGCGCAGTGGAAGGCCGACATGGCAGCTCGGCGCCCCAAGGTGGCGAAGTTGGCCGCCAACCCGCAGCTTCACGCGTACGTGCAAGACAGGCTGTCCGGGAAGATCAGCAGACTCGATGGCACCCCGGTTCCGGGCCCGAAGCCACCTCGTTTCACGGGTAGGAACAAGCCCCATCGCAAGGATCGGCCGGGGATTTTAGCCTGGAGCCCGGAGCAGATCGCGAATCGGATCAAGTTGGACTTCCCCGATGATGCTTCCATGCGTATCAGCCACGAAGCGATTTACCAATCTCTGTATATCCAGGGGCGGGGTGCTTTGAAGCGTGAACTCGTGTGGTGTCTGCGCACGGGTCGGGCGTTGCGGGCACCGCGGGAACGGTCTCGGCGCAAGACCTGGGCGCATGTCACACCGGAAACCTTGATCAGCGAACGCCCCGCCGAGGTCGAAGATCGTGCCGTTCCCGGGCACTGGGAATCTCAATGCTGTTGTCAAGCAGCAATCGGCAGTGGCTGACTGGGTTCGGTGTAGGGGGTGTGGTCGCGGAGCATGGCCCAGATGACGTTGATACGGCGGCGGGCCAGCGCCAGCAGTGCTTGCTTGTGGGTTTTGCCTTCAGCTCGTTTGCGGTCGTAGAACGCTCGGGAGGTGGGGCTGGATTTCAGGCTCGATAAGGCTGCGAGGTAGCAGGTGCGTAGGAGCCTGCGGTTGAACCTGCGGGGGCGGTGCAGGTTGCCGCTGATACGCCCGGAATCACGGGGCACCGGTGCCAAACCGGCGAGGCTAGCGAGCCGGTCAGGTGACTCGAACGCATCGAGGCTGCCACCAATCTGGGCCAGGAATCTGGCGGCGAGGTAGGGCCCGAATCCGGGCATGCTCATCACGATCTCACCGTCTTCATGGTCCTTGAGCTGCTCGGCGATGAGGGCGTCGATGCCCGCGAGGTCGGCATCGATGGCGGTGATCGTGGCCGCAAGTTTGGCGACCAGGATCGAACCGGTCCTCTGACTGGGCAGCTCGGTGGTGTGGGCTTTGGCGGCCTCCACGGCTGTGTGGGCGACACCTGTGCTGTTGCGGGCTCCGCGGGCCTTCAACCACGCCGCGAGGCGATTGGCGCCCATCCGCCGGATGCTGGTGGGTGTGGCGTAGCCGGTGAGCAGCAGCAGGGCGGCTTTGTTCTTGGAGTAGTCGAAACTGCGCTCCAGTGCTGGGAAATACTCCATCAGCACCGCCCGCAGCCGGTTGATCGCCCGCACCCGATCGTGGATCACATCCAGGCGGTGCGAGGTCAACAGCTTCAGTCCGACGGCGACTTCGTCGGGGGTGGTGATCGTCGGCAGGTCGGTGCGCATGCGGGCCTGGTCGGCGATGATTCGGGCGTCCTTCGCATCCGTCTTTCCATCTCCCCGATACGTGGCTGCGGCGTGGTGAATGATCCGTCCCGGGATATAGAGCACCTGCTGGTCATGGGCAGCTAGTAATGCGATCACTAGTGCCGCGCCGCCGTCGGTGAGGTCGGTTGCCCAACACACCTCCCGCTCCTGGGTGACCTCGAAGACCCGGGCGATCACATCCAGTAGGTCACGTTCCTCATTCGCCACTTTCTGTGACAGCAGGACTTCTCCCGCGACATTGATCAGTACCAGGTGGTGCGTTCGTTTGCCGGCATCGATGCCAGCCCATAACTCCGCCATAACGTGTCTTCCTTCCATTGAGGTGACGTGATGTGCCCTGTCGATGACCACGCCGGCGCGTCCTTACCCAGCGATCAATGTCGCAACTCTCAATCAGCGGTCGAGCCATCAACGGGCAGCAGGCGGCCATTGCCAGTGAGCCGTCCAGGCGGCAGGGAGACAACTCAGCCATACCCGCTGCCCGAGGGTGACCAGGACGCTACGTCACGCGCGAACGGCCACTCGTAACAACGTAAGGAAGGGGATTTACTTATCGGTTTGGAGCGCTCGGCGATCGGCACGGTGGTCGAACGCACGACCGGATACATCAAGCTCGTGCATCTGCCTCGTGAAGAGGGTTACCGTCACAAGAACACACCCAAACGTGGTCCGGCACTGGGTGGTTACGGTGCGAACGCGATGAAGGACGCGCTGGCGAACACGATGGCGGACCTACCATCCGAATTGGCGCGGTCGCTGACATGGGATCGCGGCAAGGAAATGTCTGCTCACGCGCAGTTCAAGATCGCCACCGGAATCCCGGTGTTCTTCGCCGATCCGCAATCTCCATGGCAACGCCCCACGAACGAGAACGCCAACGGCTTGCTTCGGCAATATTTTCCCAAAGGAACCGACCTGGCCAGATGGACGGCAGCAGATCCCGAAGCTGTTGCGCATGCACTCAACACGCGACCCCGCAAAGTACTCGGATGGAAAACACCAGCCGAAGCATTCGACGAACAGATACAGTCCCTTCAAAAGGCAGGTGTTGCGTCGACCGGTTGAATCCAGTCTATTTGCGTGTGCAAATCTGACGGTCGTCTACTCGAAGGCAGGTGAAATTCACGCCCACGTAGTCCAGAACTGGTTGGGCGAACGGTGCTCGACTACTTTCACCGAAGACCGTGAACGCATCGGTCAACAGCACAACGTCCACACCCTGGATGCATTCGAGGGCCGCTGCGAAGGTCTCGGGGGGCGAAAAGTCATATAGATGGAACTGCGGACAGGCGAGTGTTGCATCGGCACGCGCAGCGCCCAGGAAACCTCGATCATCGTTGCTGCCCAGCCGGGCGAAGGTGAAATCCGATTCGGGGACAGAAGCCAGGAGTCGGGCATCAAGCGGGACTTCGTTTATCTCCGCGACTTTCGCGTCGAAGGACATTGATCGCTGATTCCATGCATCCTCGGCTGCGCGCACGGATCCCCATCCGCTGAAAAGAGCCGCTCCCGCAACGGTCCACACGATGAAAACGGGGAAGAACCAACGGGCGGGGACGATTGCAGTGAACATGATCACACTCATCACGGTGGGCAGTGCCAGTGCCTGGATGTGATGCGGCCAGACATAGGTCAACGCCAACACACCGAGCGTTCCAACCCACGAAACAAGAGCCCACGCCGCGAGGAGTACTCGCTCGCTGGAACGCACTCGCGAGCTAACTGCCCACAGTCCACCAATGAGAAGAATAAGGATGAGAGCAATCACAGCCGACCAAGTGACGGCTCCGGGCCAATCACCCAATGCCCGTGAAAGCCGCCCAGTTAAGGAAGCATCGAAGCCGAAGTAGTTGGCGACATCCACCGCATACTGTCGATTTCGGCCGATGGCATCGATCGCCCCGGATAGCCAACTGAGCAACGCCAACAGGATGACGAATACGCCCATCGCAGCGAACATCGATACGAGGGCTCGTGCGGCGGCGCGCCTCAATGGCGCGAAGAGCAATGCGAGAGCGAGGCCTGCAACTGCTATCGGCCACACCGGCAACTTCACGAAAGCCAACAGGCCGGCTGCTAGTCCGGCAGCAATCGGGAGACGTTGGGCAAACAATCCCAAGGTGAGCAACACCAAAGCTGTTCCCGGTGTGTTGGTCCACCCAGGAACATAACTCGGCCCCAACATCAACAGGGGTGCCACAACCAGTCCAATGAAGAGCGCCCGATCGGCGTTCATCACCGAACGTGCGACCAACCCGGCACCAAGACCGGCGAGCGCAATCCACAGCACATCCATGAAGAAGGCAAGGGATGGCGCTACCGCCAACGGAATCGCCATGAGGCCGAAGAACAGCGGGTCCTTATTGTCCCACACCTGCTCGTACAGGCGAAGTCCATCGGCGATGCCGGCGCTCACAGACAGGAAAATTCCGCCATCGACCACACGTGACAACACCGCACTTCGGATCAAAACGATCCATACAGGCACCGCCAGCACCAGCGTGATCAGAGACCACCACGTAAGTCCAACAAAACGATGCGAGCGTTCCTTGTTCGTTACGCCATCCGACGAAGTCAGCGTGGACACGTGGAGTCCAATCGAATAACCGTCACGCTGTCGTTGCTGAATGCGACAGTGCCCAAAGACAACGGATCGACGAGTGGCTTTCGATCGGAGGACAACCACACCCACTGCGCACCCGCGGCACACACCTGGTTCAAAGCTCCCGGCTCAACCCCACCAAGGAACAACGCATTGGTTTCCAGCTGGCCCGGTATCAAAGCAGCGGTGGCGCTGCTGCCGTAAAGCGATTGATACGGAGCGCCGGACATGTATGTCCGCATGCGAGTGAGCGCCGGCACCATGAACGCCTCGACTTCGTTCGTGACGATCACACCTTCACCCCCTGCCTGAGATCGAAGGAAGTCCGCGGCTGCAGCGTGGTCAGCCGACCACGCGTGCACAGGTCGCGAGTCCGCCACCGGCTCGTTCGCGGGCTGGTCATCTATTCCCGATTCCTGCGGCACGGCTGCCAACTCCGAGGCGCCCACCAAACCGGGGTCGGCGAGTTGGGCCGTTCGAACTCCCGCGCCATCCCGGGCTCCACCCACGGCAGCGGCCACGATCGGTGTGCCCCGACTCAAGGCAGCCTCCACGACGAGCACCAAGGCCGCCACGGCAAAGAAGGTCACCGCTGCTGTTTGGCGGTTCCCTCTGGCCACCACGAGCACCACACCTACGAGCCCAATAGCTCCGGCTACCGCATACCCCAACCACGGAGCCCAAAAGCGCCCGAATCCGCTTTCCCAGACCTGATCGGTCCAAATGAAGGACACCACCAGGAAACCCAGCAGGCCGGCCACCAGGGCCGCGACAGCGGGTCGAGAACCGATGGATGCTCGTTGCCAGCCCACCATCACGCCCACGGCCGACAAAACCGCGAGCGGCCCTGAGGCGGTGAGGGCGAACCAGGTCTCGTTCACGCCTTGGGCGAAGAGCACAACCGGAAGGACGGCAGCCAGGACGAAGCCCAGCCCAAGCCACGGCTCCACGCGGGCTCGCCAGGAGGCTGATGCCAGCAGGAAGACCCCGCCGGCCCATCGCGCAGACATTGCCAGCAGCAGGCCGAGTGTTCCCAGGGCCACCCCTCTGGTTCCGGGGCTGGAGTTCAGGCCCTGGATGGTTGAGGCACGGCCGTTCCATTCGAGGAACCGCAGGTCGCCAGGACTCGCGCTCCCCCATGCGAAGAACAAGAAGGCCAGAACAACGGCGATCCCCGTCAGGACGGCCGCCACAAAAACAACCCGCCACCACCGTTTGCGTGTGATGACGCCGATCACGGCAGCAAAACTGATACCAGCGGCTATCACCGCACCTGCACTGACTTTGCCGCCGGTGACGGCAAAGGCCATCGCTGCAACAGTGACCCATAGCCACACACGGGACGCACCTGTAGTGATCGCTACGAGGACCATCACCGTCCACGCCATCACCCACGCGCTAGTGAGTGCCTGCGACGGCGAATCGAAGTTCAAGATGGTTCCGTTAACCGCGCCCAGGTAACCCCCGGGAATCACCAAAGCCACAGCTAGCCATCGGGCCCAGACTCGGTATCGGTTCGGCAGGTCTCGTGCAACGAGATCCACCAGCGTGATCGCCAGCAACACCAGCCCCATCAATGCAACGAGGGGCAGCGCCCTGGTGAGGACCATGAAGGGCGCTGCATCGAAAGCCGAACTGAGTTGGCCAGACCATGCGTAGGTGAGCCAGTGGTAGCGAATATCCCCACCGACCATGAAGGTGCTGTTGGTTGGTCCGTAATCCGCGACCGAATGACTGAGAGCTTCGAAGAACACGATATCCGGGTGGTAGCCATCCCACACGCCTTGCCAGGAAAGTGGGTAGCGACGCAGATTCAAGAAAACCAGGACGAGGCCAACCCCCGCACCGGCCAACGCAGGCCACCACGCCGATCGCCAACCGACATCATCGCGGATGGATGAGGAGTTGAATGAAGAGAACGACGGGTGCACTCGCCACCAGACGACCAAGGTCACAGCCGTCGGCACCAGCCACCACCACGCCCACGTGACCACAGCGTTGCCCGCCACCCCAGCGAGGACAGCCATAACTGCGCCCAATGCGGAACCAACACCGAGTGCTTCGAACAAGGACGCCGAGCCCCGACGCAGCGCCATCCAGATGACGGTCCCCGATGCCCACTGGATCGTCAAGCCAAGGCCAACGAGAACGCCATCTCGTGGACTGGCACCTAGGAGAACCAGGACTCCACCTACAGCAAGCCACCCCGCAAGCGCCAGACCCACCACCAGCCGCGCCGACGATGTACGTGGCATCGGTGGCACTACATGATGGGTATTCGTGGACACCGCAGCAGGATAGGCGTGCCCGTGAGTCGAACACATAATCTGTGGGTGTGTCTGCTGTTCAGCGCATCAAGGACGGTCTGTCCGCTGTGCTAGCCGACACCCACGCGCGCCGCGAGTACACGGCACGATTGAAGTGGCTAGTGCGCCGCAGCGGTGATCTGCAGGCGTGGAGCCTGGAGTACCGAGCTGGACTGCAGGGGATCTACACTGTGGACGCTCAGCGTTGGCACTACGATGAAACACGCACCCTGGAATGCCCTCCCGGTTGTGCTGTCCATGCACCGCTGTCGCACTTATGCGAGGCGCGATATGTCTAGGGATTAACCGACACCCTCGTGAATACCGTCACCGGCGCCTCGCTGTTGTGCAGCACCAATGAGCCGCCGCTCTTCATTCGTGAATCGATTAGTTGGCCCTTCGATAGCATCCTCAGCCACGGCTTTGACATTCCCGAACCCAAGAATGCAACCACCACGCACAAGGGTCCTTCCACCATTTTCGCGAGCACCAGCAACTACTACCACTGGCTCATTGAGGAGCTTCCTATGTTGCTGCGTGCGCTCGACCGCAAACCGAAGGCAAGAGTTCTCGCGAATCACGATGGCATCACCGATCGCCACCGAATAGTGGAGAGGGAACTGGGAATCACGATGGTTCCAACCAGCACAACGGTTCGTTTATCTGATCATGTGCTGCCGGGCCGCGCGAGTGATTCGTGGTTCATTCACCCCCGCGATGCGCAATTGCTTTTCGATTTCTGAGCACAACTTCATACGACCACAAGCCATGCGCCCGAGCGGCTCTACATCTCGCGCCGAAACGCTGCACGATCACTGCCCGGTGAGGATCAGCTGGAGGAATAGCTCACAGAGTAGGGCTTCCGCGTGGTCCATCCCGGCTCCTTGTCCTGGACCGAGCAGATTGATGTGTTCTGTTCGGCCAAGGTTGTGGTGGCTCCGCACGGCGCTGGCCTATCCATCCTGGTTTTCTACGAGCCTGATGTTCAGGTCATCGAATTGACCAACGGTCGCCACTACAACCGCTGCTTCGAATGGTTGTGCCACGTGGCCGGGCATTCCTACGTTCCGATCGGTGCCGACGACGGCACCTACCCGACAACCGCTCGCCTGCGCGCTGCGATCGTGGAGTCGATCCGCTAATTGCGGGTCAGTTCAGCCACGAGAACACCATCTACGTCTTCAACAACCTGCGCGGACAGGCCCGCATCTTCGAGGTCCGATAGGTCTAGCGATTCGCGAGCGTTGTCATCAATGACCACGAATATCTGCCCACGGGTATCCACGGCACCTACAACGGCAATCAGATCGGACTCCACGCGTTCACGGGGCCATTCGCGAGGAGACGGCGGAAAGTCCAACACCACACCACCGCGACTCCACCACACCTGCCACGGATCATTGCTGGCAACGATCGCATCGGCCGGCAGCGAAGTTGCTGCCTGAACAAGGGATCTCTCCGCTGCCGAAGCCGACGCCAGATCGATGCCCTCACGATTGCCGTCCCGCACGAATTCCACGGCATGCGCGATGGACAGACCAACAACCACAACTCCCACTGCGCCCAGTCCGGCTGTCAAAGCTCGGCGAACTTCTTCTTGGTTCACCTTCACCGCAGGAGCCAACTGGCGTGCGGATTCGGCGAGGCCGGAACGAAGTGCCACCAGTACCAGCACCATGGTGGGTGCAAGGACGGGTGCTGCGAAACGTTCGGTCACCACGTCCAAACGAGTGCCGACCTGACTGATCACAATCGCTAACCAGTACACAAGAACGAACAGGGCGAGTGTTACCCCGGGCCGGTTGCGCTGGACAAACACATGCCACACACCAACGAGCAGCACGATCCCCACGATCACTCCGGCTATCAATGTCAGGCTGGTGGTACGCGAGGGCGCTACGTACTCACCCCACTGAAGAACGAGCCCAGTGATCGCCCCCTCAACGTTCACCGAGCCCGGGTACCGCTCACCGAGAGCCGAGGCACCGAGCATCACGTTGCGCAAAGCCGGCAGCACGAGACCAAGCAATCCGATTGCGCCCGCCACCACAGCCTTAACGGCACGGCCATCACGTGCTGCCCAGGCAATCGCCAGCGCGACAACGGGAACAGCCACCACGCCCGCGTATCGAAGGGTGGTGGCCAAAGCGACGAGGGCGGCCGCCGCAACCACCAACCACCACGGCGTTCGACGATGACGAGCGGCCCACGTAACAAGCACCAGTGCGACGGTGATCAGCGCGGTGAAAAGCGCTTCGGTCCACAGATACGAACCCACCCGCACGGTGGCAGCGAGCAGTGAAACGGCCGCTGCCGCCACTAAGGACCATCCGGGACTCACAAGAACCTGACGAGCCATGAAATAGGCGGCAATAATTGTCACGCAGACCGCGACCACATTCACGATGACCGCGGCCAGGGAGATCGATGCGCCCGTCATCGTCAGCACTCCCAGGATCGCCGGCAGCCCCGGCGGGAACAACGTCAACTCAGTTCCGTTGTAGGTAACGAGGCGACCTGTGTCGGCGAACGAGGTGGCTGCCGCAGCGTAGGAGACCGAATCCACGCTGATACCCGGGCCATTGGCGGTCGCAATCACGATCATCACCGCGGGGTACACAACGAGCGCAACGAGCGCAACTTTCCGCCACATATCGGCTGCAATCACGCAGCTCTCCTGCGGAAGACACCACGCACCTTGGCACCGGCAATCGACGCAAGCATTGACCAGGACAGGTAGCCGGACAGCGCATCGGCTCTGCTGGTCTGGTGGTGTACGTCAGTCCACGCCTTGGCGAAGTTGGAATTCACGATGATGCCGAGGTAGCCCCGTGCTACGTCTTCCAACGTGACTCCCTCGATCAACATGTCAGTGTGCTGCTTCGCGCTGTGGATCACCTTGAAGTAGGGCTCTCGCAATTCAATGGGTATCACTTTGCTCTTCTGTAACCAGAAGTTGTACCAACTGAACTCATAGGGACCGTCTTCCAGCATTCGTGCGTATGACCAACCACGTGGCTCAAGGAAGTCTTCCCGCAACGAACGCAACACAACAGATGACAAAACCTGGTGCCCGTGACACGTCAAGAGGCGGGGGTCGTCAAGGCCCACCTCAGCCTGGATATGACGCAAGACCTTCTCTCGCCCCTGCCAATGCGTGGCGAAGTAGTCCGAATCGACCTGGAGATCACGATCCTCCAGAAGCACCGTGTAGGGCACATCCGCCGAGTGCATGAAGTCAGAGACTCCAAAGGGCCGCAGGAACACAGCATCGGAATCAACGGGGAGGTAGTTCGCTGCCAAACCCAATTCCCAAAAGGCAAGCTTCACTATCTCCTGATTGATGTACCCCGGCCGCACACCGGCCACCGGTTCGTCCACCAAATGCTGCTCGAAGGCAGATTCCGCCAACACCTGGGCAGCACCGTTGCTCATCTCACTGAAGAGCCGAACATCTTCGTCTGGAACCACCAGCCAGACGGGAACATTCTCCACGTTGAAGCCGCGCAAGCTGTCGATCAGACGGGCGGTAGACGGCGCGTCATCACCAAAAGATTTGATGAGGATGCCGAAGGAATACATGCGACAACCCCTCCTAGCGCCAGCGGCACCGATAGCGTAGCCACCACCTGACATCATGTGGTGGTGACCGGCGCTACCCAGCTCCTACGGGCTGAACATTCGTCTTTGGAGCAGTGGCTGAAAGAGTCTCTGACTCAGGCGGAACTACGCCACATCGGGCTGATCAGCCTCAACCAGTGGCCTTTCATGTGTGCAGTGGTCGGCGAAGTCGCCCTGACGGCCCACGCCATGGGATCACAGGTCTCGGTAGGCATGTGGGCCGACAAGACCCCTCTGCCCGACCCGGGTTGGACGACCAGTCGCCGAGCGGCCCACGCGTTCTTGTCTCGTTCGATCGATGAGAATCTCGAGCAAGCACTGGTGCAGGCAGGTCTTCCGGATTCGTCCATCGTCCGCCCACCGATACGCCGGTGGAGCCCGCAAGACCTGGCAACCCTTCCGTCGTCCATCACGCGCGCAGATCTTCGAGGACTGACCTACCACGGCTCCCCGATGGGTAGATCGATTCTCCAGGTGCATCCCACGTTGGACACGCCCATCAGAGACGCTCACATCTGGCCTGGCCGCTACACCCGACGGGCCATCGAGTCGTACGCATGGGTCTACGACCAGGTTGCCGAGCTGATTCGTCAGCGCGACATCACCACACTGATCGTCTACAACGGGCGTTTCACGCATGACCAAGCAGCTGCCGCGGCGGCTGTTGCCGCAGGCATCAAGGTGCTCTACTACGACGCCGGTGGATTGGAAACCGGGTTCGATCTCACGTTCGCCACCACTCACGATTGGGACCACCTCCAACGCCGCATGCTGCGAATGTGGAGCGAGTGGCCAGATGAGGACAGAGAGCAGATCGCCGAAACTTGGTTTCTCAACCGACAAGCGCACTCCGAACCTGGAATTGAGGCCTTCGTTGAATTCCAAGAGATCGGGAATCTCAAAGGTGTGCCCCAAGCTGACCTGTTGGTCGCCTTCTTCAGTTCATCGCCAGATGAAATCGCCGAACTTGATCTGGATTGGTCGCGTTTTCACGGGTCACAACCGCAAGCCTTGACGGCACTCGCTGACGCCGTTCGAGCTACTTCTGGCGCCAAGCTCGTGGTTCGGACGCATCCACATATGCGACTGAAACCTCCTCTGGATCACGTCGATTGGCGAGCCGCCGTTGAAGCAGCGGCACCTGCTGCCCACTTCGATGCGGATGCGCCCGTGGATTCCTACGGTCTGATGCGCGCGGCAGACATCGTGTTCACCTACGGCTCCACATCGGGGGTAGAAGCGGCCTTCTTGGGGAAGCCCGCGGTGGTCATGGGGCCATCCGCTTATGACCTGTTGGGTTGTGTCCACTACGCGCCAAGCCAGGACGCGGTCATGGAACACCTGCAGCAACCGACACCGCTGCCCGCCCAGAACGCACTTCCTTATGGACTACTGATGCAGCGTCGCGGGTTCAACTTCACGCACGTGCTTCAAGACGCCTCAGGCAACTTCTCCATAGACGGAGTACCCATCAAGGACGCCAACTCTTCGTCACGGAAACTCGGGGACGCCCTAAAAAAGCGGAAGATTCGTTGGCTGACCGCGGCGTAGCCGTCCACGATTACAGGCCGAGCAAGGATGCCTGACGGTCGAAATCCGGCGCCTGAGAACGCACCTGATCGAAAGAGCCGTGGGCAACCACCCGTCCCTGCTCGAGGTAAAGCAACTGGTGAGCCCGCATGACGGTGGCAAGCCGGTGGGCGATCGTGACCGTGGTGACTTCACCTTCGAGTTCGTCCAACATCTCCACGATGGCTCTTTCGGTTTCCGCATCCAATGCGCTCGTCGCTTCATCCAGGACGAGCAACCGGGGCTTCGTGTACAAGGCACGCGCGATACCCAGGCGCTGGCGCTGTCCTCCGCTCAGGCGAACGCCACGCTCGCCGATATAGGTATCCAGACCTTCTCGGTTGCTGCGAAGGAATTCAGCAAGGTGAGCTCGAGAGAGTGCTTCCCAAACGAGATCCTCATCCACTGCATCGGCTGGTAAGCCAAGTGCCACGTTGTCTCGCACGGTGCCAACCACAAGTGCAACGGACTGGGGCACGTACGCCACAGCTCCCGGCCATCGCGTTATCGCTTCACGTGGTTCCACTCCATTGATAAGAACAGACCCGGAGTCCGGCTCCACAGCCCCGATCAACACATCAGCAAGAGTCGATTTTCCTGCACCGGTGCTGCCCACGAGGGCTACGGACGTGCCTGCAGCCGCATGTAGGGAGACACAATCAAGTGCTGCCTGATTGCTGTCCTCGTACGTGACCGATACACGGTCGATGCTCAGTGAGGCATCGAAATTTCCGTGGCCTGCGGCGATCACAGACTTCAGCTTGTGTGCATCAATGGTGGGAACAATCGCCTGCGCATTAGCCGTCTGGGCGTGATTCAACGCATCGGCCAAGTAATAGGTTGGCTGGGCTGAAACAGCAGCGTTGCGAATCGTTATTCCCGCTCCTTGCAGCCGCAGCAGCGCGGGCACCAACCGCATACCCGCCGCGAGGAACACTGCGGTTGTGGTGGCCGCCTCTGTGAGATTGTTGTTCAAGACGAATTGAGTCACGCCGAGCAAGACCACGGCAACGTACAAAGTCGCTTCGAGTACGTACTTGGGGATCTCGACCAGGAATGAGCTGTTGGCCGTTGCTTGCGCGAATCGCGAAACGAGCCCTTGATATCGAGCGACATACAGCTCCCGCCGATTGAGAACACTGGTTTCCCGGTAGGTGTTGAGCGCCTCGGACACTGCGGTCAGGGTTGAGATTGACGCATCGGTCATGATTTGGGCGTTACGTTGGCTCTTGCGGCTCAGGATGCGATGCGAGATGGCAACAACTGTCGCGAAGATCACGATGGCGACTGTTGCCGTTGCGAAGTCGACGGCGAAGAGTGCGAACAGCAAAATGATGAAGAGGGTTACCTCCGAGACAATGGTGATCGCCGATCCCAAAACAGCCACAGTTGCCGCGCCCACGCCACTACCCAGCGCATAGATCGCCTCAGATGTTGTCCACCGTTGCACGAAAAGCAGCGGGCGGCTGAGGAACTCACGTGCCAAGTCGGCCGACACTTCCGCCTGCCGGTAGGCAAGGAACCGATAAATCCTTCGAGCGATCAGCGCCTGCAGCAAGGTCTTCAAGATCAAGACACCCACCGCAACCAGCGCGAAGACAACCGTCAGCTGGGACACGGTGAGAGATCCCAGATTCAAGAACTCGAGGATCCCGGATACCCAGGTTGGCGGCGAGTACTGGGCGCCCACTCCTGAAGCTGCAATTGCCGCCACGACTCCGATGAGAGCTACCCCCAGCAGGTCCAGCAGGCTGAGCGACATTTGCAGTGCCGTTGTGATTCCCAACCGCCGTCGTTGACGCGGCTGGAGTAGCGCGAGAGATGACTTGACTGCAGGTCGAATGCCTACATAGGTGAAGTCTTGAACGCTCTTGCCACCACGATCCACGAAGACCTCGCCTGAGTCAGGTGCATTCGTCGATTCGATGCCTGGCTCCTCGGTCACGGAAGTAATCTAATCCACATATGCAAAAGTCCTTGTTCATCGGCTTGGTCACTCACCCTAGGTCTCGCTTCATCGATGCATCGGGGTCCGATGGCCTTGCGGCGGGATTAGCGCGCGAGCTCAGTTCGTTGGGATGGGACGTGCAGACCACCATCGTGTCCGAGAACTTGGTGGACGCCAGCGAACTTGACCTAAGCCCCCGGGGGATCCTTCAGTCTATTCGCCAGGAAATGGAAGTTGAGCGTCGGTGGGCGCGCTTCCAACGGGAACGCTCGCCATTGAGCCGGATGGCACACACGGCAGTGCTTCGTTCACGTGAGGTGTTCCGGTTCTGGAAATTTTTGCGACCGACACCATCCGCCCGAAAGTCAGCGGAACAGACTTTGCTGCGTTTGGCGAATATTGAAACAGCCCACATGTCACTGATGCGTGCAGGTGCGGCACACGGATCGCAGTGGATCTTGATCCTCGAGGACGATGCCCGTGCACCCGATTACCAGCAACTTGCCCAGGAGTTCAACGAGAAGCTGGACTCGTGGAACACATCTACCCAGCCTTCTTATGTCAATCTCAGTCAATCATTTGCTCTCGACGCAATCAAGGTCGATCGCACCCTGACCGCCGTGGGCCCGTGGTCCTCAGCGAGCACGGTGCTCAGCTCGTCCATTCCCTTCACGAACACGGTGTGCGCCGTTCTCTACCGCAGGGAGTTTTTGCAGACGTTGAATGAGGAAATGGAAGGTATTCACCTTCAACCGATCATTCCTATTGACTGGAAATTGAACCTAGCTTTGATGGGGCTGCACACGAAGGCCCTCATCCGCCCCGGTGATTGCTACACGGTGGACCCGGCGCCGATTGTGCAGGGTTCGATGCTGAATCAGGGGTAGAGCGCCCACGCTCGTTAGGATTTCATCGTGACTTCGAACCCGCCGCCCCTGTGGCAGCGAACCGCCGCAAAGGTGTTCAGCACCCTCGGTCTATCCGTTGCTCGAACATCCTCCTTGAGCGCAAGACTTCCCATCGAAGCAAGCGATGCCGATCGGCGCATCATCGACAAAGTAAAACCGTTCACCATGACGAGCAGCGAGCGAATCTGGACACTGCTTCAGGCAATTCGTTACGTGACCGCCCAAGGGATTCCCGGCAGTGTGGTCGAGTGTGGAGTCTGGCGCGGTGGAAGCATGATGGCGGCTGCCCTTCAACTCCAAGAACTTGATGCGGCCGACCGTGAGATCTGGCTCTACGACACGTTCACCGGAATGACCGAGCCAACCCGGGAAGACAAAGAGGCCGCGACCGGAGTCACCGCCCAGCAACTTCTCGAGTCCACACCAATAGACAACGGCAACAACGTCTGGTGCCTCGCCGATGAGCACGACGTTCGAGCGAACATGGGTTCCACCGGTTACCCGGGTGATTTGCTCCGATTCGTCAAGGGCGACGTCAGCGAAACGCTCAAGGAAAACACTCCCGAGAAGATCGCTCTCTTGCGACTCGATACTGACTGGTACGCCTCGACCAAAGTGGAACTCGAAGTCCTGTACGAGCGACTCGTTCCCGGCGGCATTTGCATTCTTGATGATTACGGTCACTGGGAGGGTGCGCGAAAGGCAGTCGACGAGTTCTTCAACACGCAACCGCCTCGGCCCCTGATGATTCCGATCGACTACTCCGGTCGGATATTCCTGAAGCCCTGCTAACGGCATGACCGTTCTCAGCATCATCACCGTTGTCAAGGACGACGAACATGGCTTTCGCGAGACTATGGAATCACTGACCCCGAGTGCTGGTTTCGATGTTGCGGATGTTGAGTGGATCATCATCGACAGCTCCGCGGATCCTGATTCGGTCCAGGCACTGGTATCCGAATCTGAACTAGCCGCCACTGTGGTGTGGGTACCTCCCGCAGGGATATTCGAAGCGATGAACACCGGACTGAAAACAGCCGCTGCTGAGTACGTCTACTTCCTGAATGCCGGTGACCGATTACGAGACTCTTCCGCACTTGCCTCCATCATTCGGGTGCTCACGGAAGCTAAGCCCGACTGGCTTTACGGACAGGTCGCCTTCATTGACGCCCACGGTCACGAGGTCATTCCGCCGCCATTCGACTATCACGAGGAGAAGAGAGCCCTCTTCGCACGCGGACGATTTCCACCACATCAAGGAACAATCGTTCGTCGGTCGGTCTTGACCTCCCTTGGCGGGTTCGACACCACCTACCGAATCACGGCGGATTACGCCGCGGCCCTTCGGCTCAGCCTTATCTGTGAACCGGTTGTCATGCCGGAGGTCGTAGCCGAGTTCACAGCAGGTGGGATCTCCACCGACCGTTGGAAACAGTCCCTGCGTGAATTTCACCGAGCACGGCGGGAAGTTTTCGATCCCAAGGAGCTGAACAAGGTCGCCGAAATCGCACGCACCGTCAGACTGCGGACTGTGCGCGGGCTCTACGAGTCCGTTGGTCGACGCCTCAAATAGTCAGGACCGCCGCGCGCTCGACCAGCCGCGGAGAATCTGCCAAGACATCAACGCACCGAATACCGGCTGGGTGATATGTCCGCGAAGCACGGGTCGAGCGGATCGAGTAATCGGAATCGTCACGAGTACATGCTTCACAAGTGCAGCCCGCCGATCCGGATGGGCCTCGACGAAACCCCGGTAGCCCTTGCCGTATGACCGCCACTTCGCTGCGTTCTCCGGCCATGTTTCCTCCACGAGCCGCAACGCTTTGGGGCTTCCCACCCCCTGACGCATCCCCTGCACCTCGAACCAGCGGGATAAGTGCGTGTCTTCATCCAGGGAGGGCAACTCCTCGTGAAAGGAAGCCAGAGCAGTTCGATCGAACAAGGCGGGGCGACCGACCATAGAAACATCCGCGGATGGCCGAATACTTTCGGCAAAGTACTGATCCCAAGAACGCGCCCACCAGGTCCGAGGTTCGAAGACACCCAGCCTGCTTTGCAGAGCCGCGTAACCGCCCGCTTGCAGTTCCTCGAGCATTACCGGCAGCCACGTGGGTGGAAGCCGATCATCTGCGTCTACGAAGGCCACGTAGGGAAGATCAGTGGCCCGCCAGCCTTGCTGACGAGAGGGCCCGAGGCCTAGGCGACCGAGAGCCAGAACCCTGGCTCCTGCTGCCGTGGCTATCTCCACCGTTCGATCCGACGAGCCTCCATCGATAACAACGATCTCTTGAGGATTGTTGGCGCGAATCGACTCAAGACACGGTCCGATGTTCGCCTCTTCGTTGAGCATGCAGACCTGAACGGATACGGGTAGCACCATGGGGTCATTCTTGCGCAAGGACCAATTCACGAGCCTCGCTAGACTTTTCGAGTGTCAGATCTGATCATCGGAGGCTCCGGCTTCATTGGTCGCAATCTGGCTGTTGCTCTTGGGGAGCAGGGGCGCGAAGTCACGGTCGTTGACCGCGTCCCGGATGCCAAGAGCACCTTCACCGGGAGATTCATCGAAGGCGACGCTCAAGACGCGTCATTCCTGACGGACGTATTCGCTGACGTGAGCCCAACCACCGTTTACCACTTCGCAGCCAACAGCGATATCTCCGCAGGCGTCGTGGACGCAAGTCTTGACTTCGGCGACACTTTGATGACCTCCAACGCCGTTCGAATAGCTGCAGCCCGTGTTCCGGCTTCCGAGATTGTTTTCGCCTCGTCTTCGGCAATCTTCGGACCAATCGATGGACCCATCAGTGAAGAACCCACCGTGATCCCTGAGCCCGTCAGTTGGTACGGCAAGGCCAAACTCGCCAGCGAGTTCATCCTGGAGTCCTTATCCCTTGCCGACTCCACGTTGCGCATGCTCTTCGTGCGTTTCCCGAACGTGGTTGGCCCCCTGGCAACACATGGCGTTGTGTTCGACTTCGTGCGAAAGCTCTCCGCCGATCCGAATCATCTGCAGGTCCTGGGTGATGGCAACCAAACGAAGCCTTACGTCCATGTGTCTGACCTCCTCGAGGGCATCGAGTTCTTCAGACGTCAACGACAACCAGGCATCACCAAGATCAATATCGGCCCCACCGAGCTCATCGATGTCAAGGGGATCGTCGCCGAGGTCTGCTCGGCCTTGAAGGTTGATCCTGACGTCACATATGAGGAAACCCCCTACGGATGGCCCGGCGATGTTCCCCGCTACGAGTTCGACACGGCGAAGATGACCGATGCCGGGTTCCAGGTCACGGCCACCTCTCGAGATGCGGTGCGGCGAGCAGCGAGCGATCTAGCGGCGGAGTGGTCCTCTCGATGACAACAACTGCAGTGATCTTGGCTGGCGGACGCGGGACTCGATCAGCCGATCCGGGTACGGCCAAAGTTGCGCAAATGGTCGGTGGACGATCCCTCATGGAGTGGCACTTACAACTTCTTGTCGGTTCGCGATTCGATGAATGTCTCGTTGTCGCCGGATACCTCGGAGAACAAGTCGACGAACTCTGCGCAGAGCTTCCCGGAACTGACGTGGAACTTCGCGTTATCCACGAGCAGCAGCAAAACGGCACGGTGGAAGCGCTTCGCCTGGCCGCAGCGAACACAGATGCCGATCGCTTCCTCGTGATCTTGGGTGACGTTCTCACTTCATTTCCCGTCGACGCAATGCTCGATGCCTGGGAGAGCAGTGGGCTGAATGTGGCAGTGGTGGTCCATCCCAGCACGCATCCTCATGACAGCGACTCCGTCTTCATGCGACACGACGGCACGGTCACTGTGAAGAAAAAGTCGGAGAGCAAGCAAGATACTCCGAATATGGCATCCGCCGGGGTCTTCGCCATTACTCGACAGGGACTGTCGACGTATGTTGACTGCGAGGATTTCGGTTCTGGCGTGCTATCCGCCGCAGCTAATCGCAACGATCTTTTCCCATACGTGTCGAGTCACTACTTCAAGGACGCCGGAACCGCAGATCGCTTGGCTGCAGCCATCCAAGATGTGGAGAGCGGCGCCTTCGACACTCGAGGATCGAAGGACCCTCGTCCGGCTCTTTTCTTGGATCGCGATGGCATTATCAATCCAACGGAGCCTGAGTTCTACACACCTGATCATTACTCGCTGCTGCCCGAGGTGCCCTCTGCCATCCGTGAAGCCAACGCGCGCGGTATTCCGGTGATCGTCGTCACCAATCAGCCGCACCTCGCCAAGGGCCTGATGTCTTTCTCCGACCACGAACGAGTTCGAGCGCGGATGGATGCACTCCTAGCCAACGAGGGCGCTTTCGTCGACGATTACTACTTCTGCCCGCACCATCCCGAGTCTGGTTTTCCCGGTGAGGTCCCTGAGTTGAAGCGCGACTGTCGGTGCAGAAAGCCGGAGACAGGGCTGGTGGAACAAGCAGTTGCTGATCACTTGCTCAACCTCGAATCGAGTGTGTTCGTGGGTGACTCCGAACGTGACCGCCAACTGGCTCAACGCTTGCAGATCGAATACATCCACGTTAGCGCCGATAACGAGTGCCCGGAGTCAACCGAGTGCTTCACATCAGCAGCAGCAGCGATCAGGCGCGGTACGGAGGTGCTCTCGTGCTGATCTCCCAGGGTCCGTTGCGGGTGAGTTTGTTTGGGGGTGGATCGGATCTGCCCGCCTTCCTTGAGCGCAACGACGGCGCGGTGCTTTCCTTTGCCATCAATAGAAGGGTCTACGTAGTCGGTCATCCCTTCACCCATCGCAGCGGCATCCTGTTGAAGTACTCCCAAACGGAGGACGTTTCGCAATCGAGCCAACTGTTGCACCCCATTGCGCGGGAAGTGCTCGGTAGGTACGGGGTCAACAACATCGATATCGCCATCATGTCCGATGTCCCTGCTGGAACTGGGCTAGGTTCCTCATCCTCCTTCACCGTGGCATTCCTGGCTTTTGTTCGCCAACTCACAGGCCACTCATCGACCCCGGAAGAACTGGCCAAGGAAGCCTGTGCGATCGAAATCGAAATCCTCAAGGAACCCATTGGGTACCAAGATCAATGGGCAAGCGCCATCGGCGGCATCAACATTTTGCGCTTCTCCGGAACCGAAGTCGAAGTTGAGCAACTGGCATTGGCATCAACAACCATTTCCACGCTCCAAGAGAACCTGCACCTGATTCCCGTAGGGAGATCGAGGAGCGCCGGAAAACTACTCGAGCGGCAAGGTGCTGCCCTTACAAGCGGGAGCGAGCAGGAAAAGGCGACCTCGGCCCTCGTGGAACTTGTGGACCAGGGCAAGCGGGCCTTGGAGTCTGCGCCAGATGATCTAGGTCCGCTACTCAACGAGGCGTGGGAACTGAAGCAGCGCACTTCACAGATGATCTCCAACGATGAAGTGGACGCGGCCTACAGCCGCGGACTTCAAGCAGGTGCCACAGGGGGCAAGCTGCTGGGCGCCGGCGGCGGCGGATACCTGGCTTTCTACGTTCCGAAAGCAAAGCAGGAGGAATTCTCTGCAGAGTTCCCCCAGCGCCTGGGATTCGCTGTTAGTTTCGATGGCGCAGGAGTAATCCATGACTCAGCCTGAACTTGATGTCACTGCCATAGATGGCCGATTCATGCATGATCTCGCCCGGGAGCTTTGGCCCATTCACCGCAGCATCACCGGCGATGGGGTGAGACAAACACTGGCAGTAATCAAGAAATATCTACCTGCACTCACCGTGCACGAGGTTCCCACGGGCACCCAAGTCTTTGACTGGACGATCCCCCGCGAGTGGGTCATCCGAGGAGCCCGCCTTGAGGGGCCCAACGGAGAAATCGTTGCCGACTTGGAAGACAGCAATCTCCACATAGTGGGCTACTCCGTCGGTGTGGACGAGCATCTCGAGCTAGAAGCGCTCCAAGAGCGGCTTCATTCCATTCCAGAACAACCCACAGCTATCCCCTTCGTGACTAGCTACTACCACCCGACTTGGGGATTCTGCCTCACCCAAGAGCAGCGCGATGACCTTCAGCCCGGCAGCTACCACGCAGTGATCGATGCAGATCACATCGAGGGGAGTCTTACCTACGGGGAACTTCTCATCCCAGGCGAAGTTGAGGATGAGATCTTCCTCAGTACGTACGTCTGCCATCCGAGTATGGCCAATAACGAGCTCTCCGGACCCGTTGTGGCAACTGCACTCGCCCGATGGATTGAGGCCCTTCCCCAGCGGCACTACTCGTATCGCATCATCTTTGTTCCGGAATCCATCGGTGCGATCACCTACTCCAGCCGCCACTTGGATGAGCTGAAGGAACGTGTTATTGCTGGCTTTCAGTTGACTTGCATTGGTGATGATCGCGCCTTCACCTATCTGGCCTCGCGAGACGGGAACACGCGCATTGATCGCATCGCCAGGCGTATACTCAGTACACGAGAGAACGTCCGGGAGTACTCCTACCTCCACCGTGGCAGCGACGAACGCACCTACTGCTCGGCGGGCGTCGATCTGCCCGTTGTCTCGATCATGCGCAGCAGATACGGCGACTATCCCGAGTACCACACGAGCTTGGATAACTTGGAATCAGTTGTGACGCCCACCGGACTCCAAGGCGGCTTTGACGCAGTACGTGGATGCATTGAAGCCCTCGAAACCGAGAAGGTTCTCATCACGAGCAACTTCGGAGAGCCCCAACTAGGGCTCCGCGGTCTCTACCATTCAATGCTGAACAAGAACACGTCCGATGAAGTGATGCTGCGAACTAACATCCTCGCCTACGCAGACGGACAACACTCAGCAATCGACATCGCCGAATTGACAGGCTTCCCTACCGATGAGGTCCTTATCCTCGTAGAGGAACTTGAAGAACATCGGCTCATCAGCAGGGGTCATCAAAAGAAACGGTTTGTGCTGAATAGTTAGTGACGCGTGAACTACCAGGGGGAGCAGACCTTGCTGATCAATTGAACATCGTTCGCCAATCGGCCGGTCCCGAACTAGTTTCCTTCGTCAGTGCAGTCCTCATTGGCGCCCTAAGCCAGTACACACGGCAGAACGTGTGGCCAGAGTTCCCACACCTTTCGGTCAGCTCCCCAGCCTCCCTCGGCCAGTGAGACGTACCGCAGCATCGTGTGAGCTGCGTGGCTGATGGCAAGCATGCTCGTCTTCGTTCTTGCGCTTGAAGTAGCCGGTGTCATCCCCGGTGTCGATGTCGGCGACCCGTTACTTGAGTTTGAGCAAAAAGGCTACTAACTGTCGCTAACCGGTCTACTTGGCCGTGAGGGCCGGTGGTCGGGTCCCCTGGGACATATCGCCATGACTGGAAATGCAGCCGTGATGGTGCTCATCATCAGTGTCACACACAAGAGCCGTGGACGGTGGTTCTTAATCCCGAGCGCGATACTCCTCTTGCTCGCAAGCACCAGGCGGACATCTCACATTGCTGCTTTGGTAGGCATTGGAATCATGGTCCTCACCAGTTCCTGGCTGTCTCAGCGTCGTCTATTCCGAAACGCTGCCATCACTGTAGTGGTAGTCGCGATCATTACTGTGGCCCTCATGCTCCTGAGACAAAGCCCTAATCTCACTTGAAGCACCAGCATGTGGCGGTACGCCATCAATACGTGGCGAGAGCGTCCAATCCTAGGGGTCGGACCGTCTGGGAGACTCGAGCCAGGCCCTGCAGGATCCGAGGCCTGGCACATGCATAACTTGGTTCTAGAGGCTCTCGTCAAGGGCGGTTTGGTCATGGCCCTTCTGGTCACAGTTGTACCGCTGTTCGCCATCTAGATTGTCTGGCGAGCCAAACTCGATGAGATCCGCCCACGAGCCCTTGGCATCTAGGCGACTTACCTGGGGATTGGCATGGTTCAATCGGACTAATGGTGGTTATAACTTTCCGTGCCCTTGCTGTGGTTACTCCTCGGAGTGCTCCTGTGTGGGAATTCTCAGCGATGCAATTTGCGATCCCAGCTCCTTACGAGTTCAGCGACTCCGTACTCTGATGATCGACATCCCAACAACCAGTGAGAGTTGCGAATAAGACCGTGTCTGTACTAGCCAACAAACTTCGCACTGCGCGGTACCTTTCAGCAAATGCTCGGTCACACTTGACAAACCGCATTCTCCGCAAGTTGTCTCCTGAGACATCTCATGCGCTCATTCGTCAACTGGAGCGCGACGGGATACCCATCGAAATAGATCTTGAGGTTCCTAGTTGGCGAACGTCTGCGGTTGTGTCCACGACGACGACATTGGAAGCCACCGCAACAATCACGATCCCTGCATGCGGGTTGCTTCCTGAGGATTCACACGGGTGGAAACCGTATCGGGTTAGGGAGTTACAAAAGACTTTGCTTGATGTTGATTCCGGCTTAGCTTTCTCTTTCGACCACGTCATTGCACAGTCAGGATCAGGATCTCGCGCTTCCAAGGATGCGGCCTTTTTTTCCGGGGCTACCACACGTATTCGAAAAAGAACACCCACGGTGGTTCACACTCCTATTGCCCCCCTCGGCGATGTGAGTCACCACTATCACGTACTCCTGGAAACGCTTCCAAGAATGCTCCATGCCAAATCAGTCAATAGTACAGTTCGATTCGTCACCAGTAGCTTCATTCCGGATAGGTATCGGCATCTCTTCCACGATTTGAACCTCCCCGTGGATGAACTAAATCCCGGCGAGGTGTTAACTGGGAGCCCACTCATTCTTGTTGATCAACCCGATCAGTTTTGGCCACGATCTATTGATGTGAGAGCCCTCGCTGAAGTTCTCTCTCCCGCTGCTTCAGCTAGCACCCCCACGAGGAAGTTCTACCTGGAACGGGGACCCGTGAGTCGGCAACCAGCCCACGAAGCCGCCCTCGCACGAGCCCTGCAAGAACGTGGATTCGAAAGCGTCAATCTCAGTGACTTCGATGTCCATCAGCAATGGGTACTGGCCTCGTCAGCGGACACGGTCTTTTCCCCACATGGAGCGTCTCTAGCCATCATTCCCGCACTTAGCCCTAGTGCCAGGGTGATCGAATTCTCAAGTGGCGATCGCTTTGAACGCTGTTACCAGCGAATCGCTGCGCTTCACGGGGTGTCCTACCGCTTCATTCGTCTTGACGGATCGAGCCGTAACCCTGAGGGGAACGCCTTAGATCTGCTCGAGTTTCAACTCTAGTGATCCAGATTAGGCAGTTCTCGCATTCGTTCTGGATTGTCTGACGGTGCAACGTCAATATGCGAGGCCGTTTGGTTTCTCGTGTGGTGCTGGCCGTTCCAAGCAGTAGCTCCCAGAACGGCGGTAATGATCATGGCCACATGTGTCGATAGCAACTGCCAGCCGTCATGAAGAGAATCAGTCACGCCAGAGGCGAGATAGGAACCTAAAACGGCAAGTGGTAGAACCCAACGGCGAATGGCTGCAAACAGCGCCGCAACAACTCCCACCAGGAGTGTTCCGAAGGCAAGAAGGCTGCCAATCACTCCATACCGTGTGATCTGTTGCACGTAGATGCTATGTGCATCCATCCACGATGGATCCATCCATGTCACGATCACTGGAGCGGATGAAATTCCTACCTGTCCAACACCGATAACGGGTGATGATTCCCAGAGGCCGAGGAATCCGGCCCAAAGTTCGCTTCGTCCGGTCAGGCCCAAACCACTCTGATTAATGATGACGAATGCGACGCTCAGTAAAACGAGTACCGCTGCACCTATGCGATACGGAGCCGGTATTCGTTCCATGATGCGATGCCGGGAAAATGCCACGAGTACGAACAAACCCACAGCGAGTGCAAAGAAGCCTCCACGGCTACCGGTCATAAACAGAATGACAACCCCGCCCACCGTCAATACCAAGCGCCGCCAACCACTATTCGTTAAGCCGATGATGATGGCGATCACCGCTAGGAAGGCGGTCTTTTGGTTAGCCCCGAAGGGTCCCGGCCATCGGCCTTCCACACCCAGGAGACCTTGGAGTGGTAGCCAGTAGCGCTCCTGTTCCCAAGCGATCAACTCCTCACCGCCCACGAAAAACTGCGGTACGACGCCTAGGCGTTCGAGAAAGAAGGTGAGGGCTGCGATACCCACGATGCTCCAAGCCAAGACCTGGAGGGTTTGTCGGGCGGCCTGCCATGTTGGGGGCTTGATTAGAAGAAGAAGGACCACAGGCAGAAAAAGCCATATGGCATGGACATAGAGATCACCGTGGATTTGAATAATGGCGAAGTGCACTCCCCATGAGACCGCCATACCCACCAAGAAGGCGATACTCCACCTATTGCGTTCTGCCCACTCGCGACACATCAACCACAAAACAAGCGTGATGGGGAAAAGCAGGAAGGGGATGTAGACGCCCGGGCTCTGCCCATAGATCAACCAGCCCCCTGGATCCACCCTGTCTCTCAGATAGGTAACGTACGCCGCCACCACGGCCGTGACCAGAATGGAAATCAAGTACGCATCGGGGGAAACCAAGTAACGGCGCCATGATTGAGTCGAGGATCGCTCCTCTTCATGGACCGTCAGGGACACGTGAGCAGTCTAAATGCTCCTGGACCACAAACGGGGCACGCCACTGGGTACGGCCCTAGGAAAGGCTAGTCTCAAGATCGCCTCTTGCGCGGAAACCCAAACAACCCACTGACAGTCAGATGGGATCTGGCTTTCCCTCAACATGAAGGCAGTCTCACGGGAAGTCAGACCGGACCTTTCTATGATTGACCGGTGCGCCTTGCCTTGGACGAGCAGATCTTCGCCGTCCAAGCTTACGGGGGAATCAGTCGAGATTTCGTCGAGCAGATTCGCGTAATGCGTGCCGCCCCCGAGTTGAATATTGATCTCTCGCCTCTGCGTGCACCCATAGTGAATGAGTTTGTGCTTCAGGATCCTGATCTGACTGAATACCTGAAAGTGCGACGAGCACCTGGCCCCTATCGAGCACTTGCCAACTACTGGAGAAGGAGTCGCCGACGCGAGCGGGTGGACGTAGTCCACAACACTTTCTATTTGCCTAGGGGGCTCGGAGATCATCCGGGAGCGAAGCGCGTTTCCACCATCCACGACATGATTCCGGAACTGCTACCAAAGTCGCGCAGGAAACTTGACCTGCTTACTCGTAAGGCTGCTTACGTTCGAGCTTCCGATCACATCATTTGCGTCTCGGAATCCACCCGTGCAGACCTGCTGCGCATTTATTCAGGAATAGACGTGCCGGTCACGGTCGCGCACCCAGGGGTCTCGACCCACTTCACTCCCCACGCACCCAAACTCGAGGGTAGAGATGACCCGTATCTCCTTCACGTCGGTAATAGGAGTGACTACAAGGACGGTGCGACGCTGCTGTCGGCTTTTTTGCTCATCGCCTCCACTTTCCCGGAGCTCACACTTGTGCTCGTTGGCGGCGGCGACCTGACGCCCCGAGAGCGGGAGATGATCGAACGCTCTCGCGTAGATGAGCGTCGCGTAGTCCAGATCTCCTTACCTGATCACTTGATCCCGTCGGCATACGCTCACGCGACCATTACCGTTTTTCCATCGCGGTACGAGGGGTTTGGCCTACCAGCCGTCGAAGCTATGGCATGCGGAAGCCCTCTCGTGCTGGCTCAAACCTCTTCGCTGCCGGAAGTAGGTGGCGATGCTGCTGCCTACTTCCCTCCGGGCGACGATCGAATTCTCAGCAACTTGCTCACGGAAATACTTCAGGATGAGGGACAGCAGCGTGATATGGCCTCACAAGGCATATCAAGGGCGAAGTCCTTCACGTGGGACGCCTACGCTCTTGCGAATGTTGAGGCGTACAACCAGGTACTCACGTAAGTGAGCATCGCCAATCTGATTCAAGGGACTTCACTAGTCCTGATTTCATGGTGCTTCACAACCTGTCTGACCCTTGCGTACGGTCGATGGATTGCAGGGGCTATCTCGAAGAAGACCCCGCTGACGCCGGACATCTACTGGCGGCTGAGCGTGTGGTGGGGCCTGACGCTCATAACGACCCTGGTACTTGCTTTGAACTTCTTCGTTCCTTTGGGGAGTACAACAGCCGCCCTAGTCATTTTGGTCGTGGGCCTCATTCTCGGTGCTGCCGGAATCGTGATGTTGAGGATAAGACCGCCCATGTGGAGGCGACCCTCGAAGGCAGTTGTCGCTTGGTTGGGTGTGTCGTGGCTGGCCGTGGTCTATCTGGGCTTCAAGGCTCTTGCACCGGTAACCAACTACGATTCGGGGCTCTACCACCTGGGATCGATCAAATACGCAGCGGACTACTCAGCGATTCCAGGCATTGCCAATCTCTACTTTCCGTTCGGCTACTCGAATGCTCAATTCCCACTCGCGGCACTCCTAGGAAATGGTCCGTGGGACGGAATCGGATATCGGTTATTCAACGGGGCGATTCTCGTTTTGGCTCTCGTGGATCTCACAAGCCGCCTGGTGAATCGCCGTTGGAGTTGGGGAACTTTTACGCTGTTGTTCGGCTTGAGTGCCACCTTCATGCCCATGGTGGGGATGGCAGATGACATGGTCACGAGCCCCACCGCGGACACTTCCGTGATGCTGCTGACTATCGTGGCTACGAGCTACCTTGCGGATGCCCTTCAAGGTCACGCCTCGGCTCACGTGGATGCCGCAATGGCCGTGACGATCGCTGGACTGACTGTCGCCTTTCGGCCGACGATGATCATCTTCGCAACGGGTGTTCTTCTGGTAGCCACCCTTTTCGTCTGGCGCAAACGACTTAACCTTCTCCCGCAAACGCTGACGTGGATCGTCACCACAATTCTGCTTTCGGTTTTGGCGGTTGCTTCACTCCTGCGAGATCGAATCCTCAGTGGCTGGCTCTTCTACCCGCTGTCTACTTTTCCCCTGCCGGTTCCCTGGCTCGCTGAAGACCCGGCACGTTGGAGGATCGGGACGCTGGCCGCGGCCAGAGACCCTGGTTCGCAGGACGGTTTCCAAACTGCACATTCCTACGACTGGATAGCCAGTTGGTTCGCGCGGCTGCCCAGCCAGTGGGAGCCCTGGTTTCTTCTTGTTGGTCTCATCGTCACGAGTGTCGCCATCGCGATCGCCTGGAGAAGGGGAGCCATGACCGCCGCGTGGTCCCGTCTGCTGGTCGCCCTCGTTCCTAGCGCCCTGGCGCTAACCGCGTGGTTCCTCTTCAGCCCGCCCTCCTTTCGCTTCACCTGGGGACCGGCGGTGGTTCTTCTGGTTCTCCCCCTGGGGATAGCGCTTGAGCAATTGCGAAACGCGCAGCACACTTTGGTGGCCGGACAATCAGCAACCAAGATCGGACTCGTTGCAAGCGCAGTGTGTATCGGGGCAGTAACCGCTTTCTCGCTTGCCGAGAGGAATCAACTCGACACCATCACTCAGGCGCAAACCTGGCGTCTCGGGCCAGTCGCCATTGGCTACGCGGTCACTCCGATTCCACTTCCTCCCACCACACCCATCGAAGTCGGAAACGGGTTGATCATTCAAACGCCTTCGAACGGTGATCAGTGCTGGGACAACTACCCGCTGTGCACCTTCTACACCGGCCAAGCGATAACTCCACGCGGCCCATCAATTCAAGATGGTTTCAATTTCGGTCAATGAGGAAAGCGGACGCAACCGTTACGTTTGGGATGCTCCTTGATCACCATCAGGAAGTACTACAGATCACATCTGATTCAAGTTGAGCAATAACGTCGGTGCGCAGAAGGACATCAACGCTCGAGTCAACAAAACCCGATGGATCAGTGACTCGGCAGTAGCGGTAATCGGACCTGATGGTCTCGTTGGTGATCAAATCAGCCAGATATCCATGGGTCCACTGACGTTCTCGCCACTCAGCGGCGAGTGAATCGGAATCTGGGGCGCGCGGGTCTTGATCGATGGTGGAGAGAATCGCTTGCGGGTGCCACTGGTCCAAAGTCAGATCGATGTCCCACTTGTTGTGACCGGGTGGTCCCCATCGCGGCTCGAGGACCGCGATGGCCTCATCTCCCTTGCCGAGGAAATCAGCCGCCTCATAGTTCGGCAAGTGCGCGGCCTCACCGGCATAGAAGACCCCAATCGCGCCTTCGCCCGGATCAAGGTTCGCGTTGATCCACTCCGTTACCAGGAACTGCTCGGCGGTTCGGCTGCCGCTTAATGCTTCTTTACTCACCACGGCTCTCTCGAGACCCACGACCGCCGCCCCGATGAGCACTGCACCCACAACACCGGCCACGAGTATCCGCTCTGCAGTGCGGGACCAGCCTGTAGCAATGCGACCTGAATCATCCAGTGGCAAGGCCGGACCTGCCCGGAAGATCGCTGGCAGCGTGACGGCCAGTACGGTTGCCATCACCACGGCGGGAGTCCAGAACATTCTCGCGCCTGGGAAGAAGTCGCTGTTCACCGCAGCTACGGCCGCCGTGATCAGGGCTGAGGACATGAGGAGACCTACTTGAACGGAGCGGATCCGCTTCCAGGCGATGGCGCTGACCACAGTGAGGATCACCACCAGGCTGGCAGCGGTGTACGTGACAACGCCGTTGGCGTAGAGGTAATCCCACATGTAGGTAACCGAGGGTGCCGCGCCAGCCTTCAAGCGGGCGGTGGTGGGTGTGAGAAATCCAAACTGCACGAAATTGAGCAGTGCGAACCCGCCCAGCAACACCCCTGCCGGCCCGATTAGGAGCAGTATGGCCCGGCGCCACTCTCGCCCTACCGTCACAAAGCACACAGCCAATACGGCAGCGGCGATGATCGCTCCGTCCGGCCGAGCGAGCACCGCGAGGCCCGCGAGCGCTGAAATTGTGAACAAGCGCTTACCGCCAAGCGGTGGGGACAGGCTCAAGGCAACGGCCCCCGCCAGCAGGAATCCTTGAGGAAGATGATCCCACCCTGTGAGGGCGAACTCCACGTTCGTGACTGTGAAAGCTAAAGCTGCAACCAAGATGGCTGCATTGATCAAAGAGCGCGCCTTCCAAGCGATGATGGCGTAAGTGCCGACAACAGCAGCGAAGCCCACCAACCCGAATGCCATCACCGCGATGTTGAAGGGAAGGATCGCTACCAGTGCGGCAGCGATGTACGGGGCAAGGTATGAGGTTGCAGCTTGAGCGGAATCCGAAGTATTGAAAGCCGGTTCACCGGTCTGCAGGAATATCTCACCGGATCGAACTGTGACCATCACGTCATCAGCCAGATGCACCGGCGCGGTCAGTAAACGCGAGAAAATTCCAGCGCCCGGATCAGTCGCGAAGGTGAAAATCTGAGGCCATACGCCCGCGAGCAGCGTGTAGGCGGCCGCAAGACCAGCTGTGGCAACAACCGCGAGGACTCGTGAGGTTCGCCTCTGCGAGGTGGATTCGCGCGCAGTCATACGTCCTCACCCAGGCGAAAATCGCACGGTAGGTGGCGCCCGATCACATGCGGAGTGTACGCAATGTGCAGGATCACCTTGCGTCTACGTTGCTGGGCTCATTCCTACTATGGTTTCGCCATGCTGCTGAGGAAATCGGTGACATGGATCTTGATTGCACTGGGAGTCGCGGGTGCACTCACAGCAGCGTTGTCCATCGCTCGGGCCGGCATAGGTTGGGACGCTCCTGTTGATGCGCAGGCCGTAGCCCAGATTCAGGCGATTCCCGCCGACGCATCGCTCGAGCAAGCCTACGAACAGGTGTTTTGGACATCGGAGTACTACGGCATCCTCATCAGTCAACTCGCCGACACTGCTCACTCATGGTCAACGGGTTCGACTCAGGCTCTTGACGCAAGTAATCTCGCCACGTATCGCTGGCAGGCGGGCGTGACAGTTGTGATCGCGATTGCCGGAGCTGCGGCCCTGGGATTGGCGGTCGGTCGCGCTCTTCATTCATCTCTCGCCGGTGCCTTTGCGTGGGCACTGACTATGACCACTCCCGTTTACCTGGGTTCAAGCCACGTCAACTTCAAGGACATCCCTGTGGCAGCAGGTCTGAGCCTGGTCAGCGCGGGCATGATCATGAGTTCCGTCGGTAGTGCCCGGGCGCGCTGGATTTCCGGGATATCCCTGACAACGATTGGTGCAATCGTTGCTCTTGGAGCACGTGTTGCCGCATGGCCGTTGGTGCTCGCCATCATGGTCGGTTCCTTGACGGCTTACGCGATCCTCAGCAAGCGGCAGGGGCGACTCGTCAACATGCGCCCAACGGTGGGTGCCGTGATCTCTGCGTTTCCTCTGACTCTTCTGTTCTTGTGGTTGACGAACCCGTTCGCACGCCTTGACCTTCCGCGGTGGTTGCTCGACTCCGTGGTCGTCATGCGCGAGTATCCGATGGACCTCATCGTGCGGGTAGCTGGCTCGGACTTCGCTACGACCCAGTTACCTTGGTGGTATCTGCCCGCGTGGCTCTTCGCACAGTTACCGCTCCTGACGCTGCTTGCCTTGCTGTGGACCGGTGTTTGCGTTATTGCGGGCCTCGCAGCCCGTCGGTGGGCTGCGCCCCGAGGACAGTTGCTGGTCCTGGCGCCCCTGTTCATCCAAGGCCTGGTGCTACCGCTCGCCATCGTTGGATCCGGGTCGGTGGTGTACGACGCACTAAGGCATCTGCTGTTCATGTTCCCCGCCTTGACAGCGCTTACGGCAATTGGTGTTGCGGCACTCGAACGCATAGCCAGTGATCGGGGAACAATGTTAAACGTTGCTGCCCTCAGCGCGGCTGGCGCAGTGGTGATCGCAAGTTTGTGGGCGAGTGTCCGATGGATGCCGTACTCCTACGCTTTCATCAATCCCATCGCTGGCTGGAATAGCTCGGAGCGTGCCTGGGAGCTTGACTACTGGGGTGTCTCGGCAATCGAAGGCGTGCGAATTCTTCAACAGGCCGGATACCCGGCCGTGGCTGTTCAACCAACGGCCTCAACATCGGACATTGTCGGGGGAATGTGGCGCGATCAGGCTCGATCAACCGCTCCGGATGGCTATGGGTTGTACGTATTCAAGCGATGGGACGAATCCATCGGGACGTGCGAATCCCTGTTCACTATCCGCCGTGACCGTCAGGTTCTTGGCGAGGGTGCTGTGTGCACGAAGTGGGATGGCTAGCGGCGACGATTCCGCAACCGCTTTGGATAGGTGATCGCGTTTCGCCCGAAGTGGCGTGACTTGTTCCACGCAATGCGCTCGGGACCAGCCCGCAGGCCGATACTGGCGCTGAAGCCATCGGAGGCTACCGCGGCCTCCTCGGCAAACGATGATGCGGCGAAGTACACGCTGGCTTTGGCTCTGGTTAACAAGCGCCAATCCAACAGTGCGCTGTGTGCGCCGGCCTCATCCATCCTCGAGGCATTCGTGTCCTTGACGCACCACGGGCGGAGGCCCAGCGAAGGGGCGCGAACGACCCACCGATCTCGCTCCTTCCTTGTGTCGCTAGCAATAAGGAGAGATGACACTCCAGACTCTTCATGCAAGCGACGCAGAGCAGGGGCGATGCGTGTCCTCCAGGGCGACTCAAGTGATCTATCCGAGTAGCGCAGGTGCAGCGCCAAAAACTCACCGTGCTCGGAGACCAAGCGGCTAGCCGCTTCCTCTATGTCCTGTTGGAGCGAGAGCGCTCGATACGCAGCGTGGCGGCGCTGACGAAAGGCCTCCTGCTCACTGGCAGTCAACCGGGAGCTACCGGACAAAGTGAATTTTCCTCCTGCTGAAACCGCGATAACTGAAACGCTGCGCTTCGCCAAGATGGAACGTAGGGATGGCATGAAGAACTGCTCGCCTTTGTCGAGTCCAGCGAGAGTGACCACGCCAAGATGCGAATCGAATTCAAGGTAGCGAGGCACAGAGCGAATATCGATACCCAACTTGCGAGATGCGTCATCCGATGTAGCCAAGTAACGATCGCAGAAGTCAGCTGACAAAACCGCGTCCAGTCCTACCGGAGTGATGGGGCTCGGCTCCCAATCGACCAAGAGTTGACCACCGAGTTCCTCGGTCATGAGTTGAGCGCTCACGATGGCTTGCAAACGGTTGATGTAGCCACTTTGCGGCCGAATGACAATGACGGGTGCCACCGATTTAGCCGTAACGTTGGCGGAAGTATTCAAGCGTCTTCGCTAATCCCGCTTCCAATGACACGGTCGGCTCCCAATCGAGAATCTGCCGAGCGCGCGTGATGTCGGGCTGGCGACGGGTCGGATCATCAGGAGGCAGCGGCAGATACTCGATCCCCGATGAACCTTGTGTGTTCGCGATCACCATTTCTGCGAGTTCACCAATGGTGAATTCGCCAGGATTCCCAAGGTTCACGGGACCTGTCACGGAGGAATCCGTCGCCATCATGCGGATCAAAGCTTCGATGAGATCATCCACGTAGCAGAAGCTGCGGGTTTGTTCGCCCTTTCCGTAGACCGTCAAAGGACGCCCCTCCAAAGCGCTCATGATGAAGTTCGACACCACTCGCCCGTCTCGAGGATGCATGCGGGGTCCGTAGGTATTGAAGAGTCGGGCAACCTTGATATCGAGATTGTGCTGACGCCAGTAATCGAAGAAGAGCGTCTCCGCTGCTCTCTTGCCTTCGTCGTAACAGGCCCGTGGTCCGATCGGATTCACGTTGCCCCAGTAGTCCTCGGTCTGGGGGTGAACAAGAGGATCCCCGTACACCTCTGACGTTGACGTCAGCAAGATCTTCGCTCCGGTGCGCTTGGCCAGACCCAACATGTTGATCGATCCATGGACGGCGGTTTTGGTGGTTTGAACAGGGTCTCGTTGGTAGTGAATCGGTGAAGCGGGGCACGCCAGGTGGTAAATCTCATCGACTTCCACGTAGAGCGGAAAGGTCACATCGTGTCGGATAACCTCGAATCGGGGATTGTCCAGCAGATGAGCGATGTTGACCTTGGTCGAGGAGTAGTAGTTGTCGACACACAGGACCTCGTACCCATCGGCCAGCAGCCGATCGCATAAATGCGATCCGAGGAAACCCGCTCCACCCGTCACCAGGGCGCGGCCGGTTGTCAGGGACATGGGTCTCCTTAGGTGCTCTGACGGCGGAACTTCCGCTTAAGGTAGCGAAAACCCTGGGCCGCCATGCCACCCGTGGTGGCCTGGAAGACATGGGTACGACTCCAAGCGTCCGCTTTCTCATCAACTTCCACTGGGACTGGCGCTAGAGGAATCCCAATGTTCTCGCTCATGCGCAGATACGGCGGTCGGATCTCTGTATGGGTCGCCCCAGCACCGAACCCAATGTTGTCCACCAAGTTGACGTTGGAGGTAGCAGTCGACATTCCTCGGGCCATTGCTTCAAACGTGTACTGCATGTCCCAGGTATCGATTTGGTCCCGCGCGAGCAAATCGAAGATGGAGCGCCAGAACAGCATTCCTTGCAGTGATCGACCCGAGGCATCCCATAGTTGTTTCCTGCTGATCCTGTCGCGCCAGTTGGACATGTCCAGGCTATGCAGTGCCCACGACCTTCGCCACGTGGCCCACCCCCAAATGTGCGGCACGCGCGAGAACCGATACGGAAGGTCAGGACGTGATTGAAACTCCGGTGGTACGAAGTTGCATCCCGAGATAGCCTGCACACGCTCGTCATCGGCATACCGATCAAGCAGTTCGCTGCAGAAATCGAAGAATGACGACTGCGGCAGGATGTCGTCTTCGAGGACTATTCCTCGCTCTTCCTGATCGAAGAACCAGGTCAGCGCCGTGCTCACCCCCACCCCACATCCGAGATTCTCGTCCTGCGCGAGCACATGCACGTCCGGGGTCCAGTCAATGGTGTCAATGAGGCGACGGGTTCGGAAAACCTTCTCAACGTCGTCAGCGCGGTCGGGGCGTGGTCCGTCGACGGCAACATAGATTCGCTCGGGCCTGCTTTCGCGAAGCCGTTCGATGAGTTGTTCGAAGTGGTCCGGCCGGTTGAAGGCGATCAATAAGAGCGGCTCAGTCACGCTCATGATCGTCTTTCTGGCGTCCTTCATTGATCTGTTGCCTGAGTAAAGCGAGTTCCTCAGCTAATCGCCTTATTCGTGCTTCGTGGCGGCTCAATTCGTAACTCAACTGCACGCTCACAAGTAGGAGCACCACACCCATAATGAAGAACAGCAAGTTGACGGGTGCGCCGATCCCAAGACTCGTCCCAACCCAATCCAGTAATCCTGGAATCACGGCAAAGATGAAGCCAACTCCAGCAACGAACAACCACAGGACCGCATACTTCTCTTTCAGAACGCCGCGCCTCAGCAGCTCAAAGACGAAAATGAAGATGCTCAAGGCTGCGATAACTGCGATGAGGTTGGTGGTCATGACTCATCCGCCTTGCTCACATTGGGCTTCTTCAGCAGTGTGGCCACGAGTGCAAGGGTTGCGCGTCCGAGATACAACGTGGACCACAGCGCATTCTTGCTGGGTCGACCAATGGCGCGGTAGTACATCGTCACCGGGGTCTCGTGGATTACTAACTTATGACGGATGGCAATCGAGAGTGAGCCCACCGTGTCGCCGAGGTACTCCGCTGGGTAGCTAACACTAAACAACTCAATAGCGCGTGGTCCAGCCGAACGGAACCCAGATGTGGGGTCGGATATAACCCCTCGATTCATTCGACTCAATGCCTTAGAGAGCAGAACCATCGCCCAACGCCGTGGACCGCCCACGAAATACATCGAATCGGGGTGGAAGCGCGTTCCCACAACAATGTCTGCCTCGTTTAGCCCACTTAGCAGCCGATCCAAGTCAGCAGGATCGTGTTGGCCATCAGCGTCCACTTGAACCAAAGCGTCGTAGCCACCGCGTTGAGCGAAGAGAAAGGCCGTACGCATGGCGCCGCCAACACCTACGTTAAAAGGCAGCGACACAACTGTTGCCCCCGCTAGGCGCGCATTTACAGCTGTGGCGTCTGTCGATCCGTCATCAATAACCAGCACATGGGCCGACGGCTGATGTTCCTGGACCTTAGCCACCACCTCACCGATTGATCCCTGCTCATTCCATGCGGGAATAGCGATGAGGGCTCGTGAGGCGGGCACGACGAAACCGTAGCCCACGAGGTTCTCTTGAAAGGGATAACCAAACTCAGGACACCCGTCTCCTTCTGTCGGATACCATCCCAAGCCACGACGGCAGGAGTGCAGTGGTTCGGAAACAGTGGCGAATGAAGCGGGTCATGGCAGTACCCGCCAATTGGCAAGGTACCCCCGATCGGTTCTACCACTTCCTCCTCGGTTACCTCGTTCCGTTACTCCTCTGGCAAGAGCGGACCGGCAACACGGAAATCGCCGTTCGTGACAGCGGACCACACAATCCATGGTTCGAATTGCTCCGACCACAGACTTCGGTGGAATTTCTACCGCCGGGGATGATGCTTGAGCGTTACCTGTCGCACCGGCAGGAGCGGGTAGTTTTTCACGACTGGGACAACCCCACGCGCTTCCACGGCAGGTCGTTAGCAAGAGCGCGCGCGGCTGCCCTCCATAACTCTCGGTCGACCATGCGCCAAGACACCGGCTCACCGCGAATAACGATTCTTGATCGGCGCCCAAGTTTGGATCACTACCGAGGAGGCGGTTCGGAAACACCGGGAGGGGCCGCTGAATGGCGATCCCTTCCGAATGTCGAGCAGATCGCTGCATCGTTAAATGCTTTCGGCAATGTGCAGGTTCTGGATACGGCTGGACTCCCCCCTCACGAGCAAGTGCGCGCATTACTACATACCGATGTGCTCATTGCCCAGCACGGCGGTGGTATGTCCAACATGCTCTGGATGACCAGCGGAGCATGCGTGGTGGAAATACTTCCTCCACGACCACCAACAATCGACACGATTTTTCACAACTTGGCCGCAGCGCGTCAATTGGCGTATCGGGCAGTTCCACAAGATGGCGATCACGCCTCTGTGGAACCCGCGCTGGTAGTGGACGCGGTGGCCACTCTCTTGGCCAATCCGCGTAGCTACGTGCCGACGGCTACCGGAAGTTTGCCCATGCGTGTGTGGCGACAACTTCCCAGACGACTCTGAGTTGCTATCCGAAAACAAGTTATCGGCGGTTGCGCAGAACCGAGGCAACGAACATCGGATTACCCCACAGGTAACGCTTGGCGAGCCTCCTGGGCTCTCGAGCTAGCCGGTAACTCCACTCCAACCCTGATCGCTGCATCCATACCGGTGCCTGTTCTTTGGTGGCCGCCAGGAAATCGAAAGCGGCACCCACAGCTAAGGCTGTGACGGGTAGCGAACGCGCGATTCGATTGACTTCCCAATCCTGTTTGGGCGTTCCTAGCCCCACCCACACCAGCGTGGCTCCACTGTCACGAATGCGTTCATCGCGTACCTGAAGTTCCTGTTCGCTCCACTGACCGAAAGGGGGGCTATCCCAGCCAGCAATGACCGCATTCGGCCATCGACGAGCAATTTCCTGACGCAGAGCCGCAAGAGTTTCAGGTGAGCCACCCAACAAATAGTGCCGCGGACCCAAAGCGGTGCTTGCATCCAAGACACCGGCCATGACATCGGGCCCGTACACACGGGTCCAGTTCCCTGCCAGGTCCGCATGGAGCCGTTTGCCTGCCCACACCACCGGGACGCCATCGCTGAAGACAGCATCACCGCCATTGACGAGTTCCCGATACGCGCGACCCTGTTCCGCGAGGGCGACGTTGTACGCATTGGCGAAATGCACAGCCACGCCAGAATTCCGGTCCTGGGTACCCAACTCCACGATTGCATCGATCGCCTGAGCAAGCGGCATCACGGTGAAGTCCAAGGACCCGACTCTCCTGCGGGGCACGTCCGCGAAGAGATCGGTTGGCATTCCGTCATGATAGGTAGCCATGGACGCCTCACCCGGGTTCGACTGCATCTACGTCTCCCCCAGCACCGGCGTCCACGATGCTCGCTGGTTTTCTGCCCTGACTTCCCTCGGTCACAGACCCCACCATGTACCGCGGGACGCTTTTCCGGGCGGCGAGGACTTCATCGCCCACATTGCCCATGCAGCAAGTGGCGGCATCCCGGTGATCGCCGGACCACTCGAGATAGCCGAGATGCTCAACGCATCAGTGGACAAACTGATCTTTTTGTCCTGGGGTTTCGATCTTCAAGAAGCGGCACCAAATACAGATCTCAGTAGCTTCCATGCAGTGATCATCGATTCCCACGCGAACGAAGAAATAGCCCAGGGCTTCGGAGCCACGCGCACCGTTTTGATTCCGTGGGGCGTCGATCTGAGGACACTCACGAGCGACAAACGCGTCGCGGACCTAACGGCATACGGCATATCGGCTGACGAACCAGTTGCCTTGTCGCTGCGCGCGCACGAGGAGCTCTACCGAGTTGCCGACATCATCGAGGCGTTCGCTCGAGCACCCCTTCACGCACGCCTGGTGATCGGCAATACCGGCTCTCTCACTCCGCACCTTCAACAACTGGCCAGAGATCTGGGAGTTGACGCTGTCTTCCTGCCACCCGTGGACGAATCAGATGTCCCAGCCCTTCTTCGCAGGGCGAGTGTCTGCGTGACCGCTTCGCAAGTGGATGGAACTTCCGTGACCCTGCTACAGGCGATGGCCTGCGGGACTCCCATCGCTGCCTCAGCGAACGCAGGAAATCTCGAGTGGATCGAAGACGGCGTGACCGGATTCCTCTTCCCCATCGCAGGCATCGACGCCCTTGGTTCGGCTCTCGAACGCGCCATCGCCGAAGGGTCCGCGGTCACTCATGCTGCGCTCGCTCAGGTCACGAAACGAGCCGACTGGCAGCAGAACATCACGAAGTTGGATTCACTCCTGACGCAACTGTGATGACAGCATCCACCACTTCCTTGGCGAAATCAGACCACGTGGGAACCGCTTGGCCGTTCACCTGTCGCGACACCTCGGCCACCGCCCCGCGGTCGGAGAATCGCGACAAGGCGGCCTGAATCGCGTCTTGTGTCGGCTCTCCGCAGTCGACCGCTCCCTGCCCCTCAAGTAGCTCCGCTGCCGGTTGGATGCCCCCGAACAGCACCGGTATTCCGCGTCGGATCGCTTCGAGAGCCGGGATGCCGTACCCCTCCGTACCGAAAGACAAGAAAACATCGCAGTGTTGCATCAACTCGACCACATCCTGGTCGCTCGCCTTGGTAATCCAGGTGAACCCGATGCCTTGTTCCTCGGCCTCGCGCAGTTCCTGGTTCATCCACTCATAGGACGATGAACGCGCACCCACGTAGGTCAATCGCGCGTCGATTCCCGCTTCGCGGCTTGCCACGAAGGCACGGAGGATCTCCAGTGGCATTTTGCGCGCTTCCATAGTTCCCAGGCGCAGGAAGTGCACGGCACCGAACGGCTTACCACCGCCAGGAGACTCGATAGCCACGTGATCGGCGCCTGGATGGGCAACTGTGGTGAGCAAGTCTGCGCTCCGGCGCAGTCGCTCCACGATGGTCTGCCTCGAGTACTCGGAAATACACACCAATGCGTTCGTGGAGGCCAGTAAGCGGAAATACTCGCTTGCGTTGGCCGCTACCCCGGGTGGGAATCGATAGTTAGCCGGCTGTGTCATAGGCAGTGCGTCATAACCGATCATGGCGGTGGGCATCTGAGTGCTCATGGATTCGAAACAACGCAGAACCGAGGGCAGGTAGGAAACCTCTGGAAGCAGCCAGGCATCAACCCTGGCCCGCAAATCTTCATCCGACACAAGCGGCGCAGATTCCCCGAGGGCATCGATGTGGGCATTCACATCGATGCGTAGATCATCACTCCTGTGGGGAGAGAACGCCAGTGATATCAATTCGGCGGCTTGCTCAGGTGAGAGCAGCAGGTAACCGCCTGCGTGCGGAATCACGAACAGACCCGATGCGCGATCAGCCGGCCATAGGCGCGCCAGGTACTGCAACACTCGTTGGATTCCCGAGCCATAGGGATCAGCTACGAACTGTTCGATGTCAACGCCGATCGTGATCACTGCGTATCCCGCACCTTTGATTGGTGCATGGCTCCAGTATCGAGGCCATCGAGCGCTGCATTGCGAGGCGCATCCGCCACGGTGCGATTCAGCTGCGGATGAGCAGCCAGCAGCGCGAGCACATCCTCGTACTCGAATTCCGCGGGGAATAGTTGCTGGTAGATCTCCGATACGAACGCGAAATCCTCAGCGTTGTCCACTGTCCACCGAAGTTGAGGGTTTTCCCGTCCCGCCGGGTCGGCGAAGTCCTCGACCCTGAAGCGATCAGTCCGGCGATAGATGCCCAACGTCACGTGCTCACGCTCATGAGCATCGGTTGATGCCGCTGCCACCTCACGCAACGCCGCAGCTGTAGTGACCTCCACGTCCAACCCATCGGGGTAGGTCGGTTCCATGGTGTTGGAGACGTAATCAGCGGCGCTGGAATGAAAACGCTTGACAACCAGATCAATGACCCTCGGGCTGATCAACGGACAGTCCGCGGTCAACCGCACCACCACATCGGTCTGATACTCATCAAGAGCCACGATGAACCGACCCAGAACATCGTCCAGAGGTCCGCGCACATAATCGTAGCCAGCATCGGCGAGCAGGATCGCAAGATCGTCATCGGAAGGGTCGGCCGATGTGGCGACGACGATCCCGTCCAGCTGGGTAGCCCGGCCGATGCGCTCGAGTTGCCGCAGGACCATCGGCTCTCCGGCAAGTGGGAGCAACACCTTGCCGGGCAACCGGCTGGAGGTAGTCCGAGCCTGGACGATCGCCCACGTTTCCCCTCGGCGACCGGTCACGAGTTCACCTCGAGCAATTCCAGCAGGGCTCGGGCGTACCGGTCCGGGGACTTCTCCTCCAGGTACAAGCGCCGCAGGTCCTCTCGCTCCTCAGCGGGCATGGGGTCCCCCAGGGCTGCCTCTATGGCCTCGGCCACCATCACCGGGCTCACAGCATCCGGCAGGGCGGTTATGAAGGCCGGAGGGTCCACATCCACGTACAGCCCTCGGCTAGCCACGGCGGGGGTGCCGTAGGCCGCCAGATCGCTGAGAGGGCCGCTGACGCCCAGCAGCGGGCTGATTCGAAGCTGAACGCCGAGATCGACTGCTAGCAGCCAGTGCCGGAACTGCTCCTCGCTGACGTACCCCGTTATCTGGAAACCTGCGAGGCCGCCGGCCTGCGCACGAGCACTGAGTTCCTCCGCCTGTAGGGGCGAGGCCGCACCCACGAAATGCAGCGCCACCGAATGACCCCATTGGGTAAGCCAGGCGGCCGCCTCCACCACGATGTCGGTCAACTTGGTGCGGGTATCGACGTACCCGAATGAACCGAGGTGGATCGTCCCAGGTGGGTAGTCATTCAACCCCAACTCACGTCGCGCGTGAATTCGATCGCTCTCAGTGATCGTGCTACTCGACGGCGCTCGATAGTTTGCGAACGGCAACACATGGACCGGTGAACCGGTTTCGCGTTCTACGCGCGGCGCAGCACTGGGAGAATGCAGCGCGAGTGTTCCCGCGCGCTTGGCTATTTCCCAGAATCCTGCGTTCTGCAGCAAACGCATGTCACCGATCTGGTCATCGAAAGACGGGTCGATCGACTTCGGAGCATCGCGATCATCTGACATCAACATCAGATGTTCCACGCCCCCACGACCACGCAGGGCCATATAGAACTCGATCATCCGGGTGTCGTGCGCAATCACCGTCGCATCGATGTCACTAAGGAGTTGGACATGGGGCAAGTGGAAGTGACTGTTGCCAACTACGGAGATGAATGCATCGTGCCGTTTCCCAATACCTTCGGGGTCTTCGAATACCTCCTCCACCGATCCAACTTCGATGGAGACATCCGATGAATTCAACAGCTCCACGCCACCGTCCGCGGTGGTGTACACGGTGAGGTCAACGTGGCGCGCCAACGCACTGAGCACCGCGACCGAATAATCAGCTACCCCGGTGCGCTGCGGACTCCACGGTGTAGCAACACCGACCGACATTCTCGGTCCTCGAATCCTTCCCGAAGGGGGACCATCTACAGACTCCCGGGAACGCAAGAACCCAACTTTCTCGGCCATCACATCTTCAAGGACAGCATGGTCGTGCCTACGCAACTGCCTTTGCTGCTGGGAGACAACCGCTGAACGCCCTCGAACCCGAGCTACCGCCTCGGCGATGCTCCGTGGACTCTCTGGAGAGCACAGGAAATTTCCCGAACCGATCAGTTCCCGATGGGAGGGAATGTCACTCGCCACAACGGGAGCGCCGCAACGCAGTGCCTCGATTACCGGAAGTGAGAGGCCTTCATCGAAACTCGGCACCACAACGCATGAAGCACCGGCCAGAAGTTGGTCCAGTTCGGTATCGCTGATCCTGCCAGCGGTCGTGGCTTCACCCGGTCGCATGGCTGCGGCGATGGACCAGTGGTGCACACGGGTGTCTTGTCCGGCCATGCCGAGCACCACCACGTTTCTTTCACGTTCGTGGCTGGTGGCGGCAGCGATTCCGGCAAGTCCTCCGAAGGTGTTCTTGCGAGGATCATCGCCGGTCATCAAGACGATCGGACCGTCTCGATCCACCTCGCCCGAGGCGGCCAACTGCTCTCCGGCCACGAGCACGTCGCGTGGCCAGGCCACTACCGAAGACTCCGCTTTCCGTCCCAGGGCCTCTGGCAATTCGCTCTGCACCAAAGCCGAGATGCACACAAACTCGTTGTAGAACCGCAAAGCGTCCAGGGCCGCGGCGTACTCAACGCGAGCGGCAACATGTGGCATATACAAAGTTGGCAGATGCAGCGGGATGAAATCGAAGACGATCGCGATACGACTAGCAGTGGAATGCAGCAGGTGAACCAACGGCGCCGGGCTGTGGGTCATCGGGGATGGCGATACCACTACACCGAAGGCAGAAACGTCCCTTTCCCTGACAGACGTGACCTGGTGACACACACCTGCCAGATCTGCAGGCAGTGGGTGAAGTCCCCGATCGATGATCAACGTCACGAGTTCATCGCCCACCGTTTCCCGAACACTGAGGAGCGCTGCACGCGCGAATCGACCGATTCCTCGTGTTCCGAAGGCTGCTGATTGCAGCGCCCGCACATCGAAAGCCACTCGATTTCCGCGAGCCAAGTGCAACTGCTCGGGTGCATTCGCCAGCCGCACTCGCGTGCGCAGTGCGGCCCGGGCCCGGCCAACTTCGTCCCCGTGGTTGTCCATGCGGGAGTCGAGTTGTTCATCGTTATCCCAGGAATACATCCGCAGCCAATCACGAATAGCCTCAGTCGCCTCGAGATCGGGCTGATCGAGCCCCAGTGCCGGAGGCACCGGGGGCCTGGACCTTTCCTGCGCGATCCACCAGACGTGCTCGAGGGGTGGGCTTCCCATCAAGGCCGGGTCTGTCAGAGCCGTCATGTTCACGGTCACGTGCTCGAGGTGACGCTCCCTCACCACGCGCTTGCGGATGGGGGCGGGCATGAACTGCAAGAGACGCCTTGCCACATGCTTTGCTCGCCGGGACACCTTTCCCGCTAGTGAACCGGTGACGACCGCTGGGGCTTCGGCCTGTTCCAAGGTGGCGCGAAGGCCCTCCACATATGTGGAGTCTTCGGTCGGGGGAACAGCATCTGTCGATTGGCGGGGTCTCGAAATTTCACCTTTCGAGCCGCCTGTCTCCACGCGCTCAGCGTACGGGGGAAGACTCAGAAGTCCGTCCACAACAGGTCAGGATCAGCCAACTCGGCGATGTCGTGGCGAACCATACGGTGGGCGATGCCATCAAAATCGACAGTGTGCCGCCACCCCAGTTCCAGGTAGGCCGCGCGCGGATTCCCCACCATTTTGTTGGTGTCGACCGGGCGATCGGATTCACTCGCCACCACGTATGACTGCCAGTCGGATATTTCAGCTACGGCGAAGGCGCGCTTTACGAAGAAGGACAGTCGGTGCGAAATACCTGTGGCGAGAACGAAGTCCCGCGGCGCATCCGACGTGAGCATCAACAGCATCGCGCACACATAGTCCGGCGCCCATCCCCAGTCGCGAGCCACTTCGATATCACCCAGGTGAAGCCTGTCCTGCTGGCCTGCAGCAATGCGAGCTACCGCCTTACTTATCTTTCGGGTGACGAAGTTGTCCCCCCGCAGCGGCGATTCATGGTTATACAAAACGGCGGAGACAGCGAACAGACCCTCATCTCGATAACTGCGCACCAAGGTCAAGGCCTCAGCCTTGGATCGTGCATACGGACTGGCCGGTGAGAGTTCGAAGGTTTCATCCTGTGGGGATCGGTCCGTTCCTTCGAAGATATGCGAACTCGATGCCTGGAAGAAACGGGCGGGCTCGGACAACGAAGCAGCTGCCGCCAAGATCGCACCAACAGCACGGGTGTTGATGCGAAAAACCTCTTCTTCGGCATCCCAGGATTCGGCCGGCGCTGTGAAGCCTCCGAAGTTCCACACATGCGTGGGCTTCTCTTCACGGATCAGGGCGTGCAATGCATCAGCATCAGACATGTCCACGTCCCGGATCTCGATGGACGGGACGTACCTTTGTAACCGGGAATACTCGGTCCCAGGTTTCACCAGCCCGATGATGTCCACGCCTTGCCGGGACAGCATGGTGGCGAGGATCGTGCCGTCTTGTCCGGCGGCGCCGGTAATCAGGGCACGCATCAGGTCTGACTAGAACTGACCTTCGGGCGCACCATCGAGCCGAGCGATGTCCGCATCAACCATGATCTTGGCAAGTTCATCTGGCAAGACTGAGGCTTGCCAACCGAGCTTGTCCTTCGCCTTAGAAGCATCACCGATCAACTCGTCCACCTCCGTGGGCCGCAAGAACTTCGGGTCGAACTTGACGTAGTCCTCCCAATTCAGACCCACGTGCTCGAATGCAAAGGTCAGGAAGTCTTTGATGGTGTACGCCGTGCCGGTAGCAAGCACGAAGTCCTCTGGTCCATCAGCTTGCAGCATCCGCCACATGCCGTCGGTGTACTCCGGCGCATAGCCCCAGTCTCGGATGGACTCCAGATTGCCCATCCACAGTTCCTTCTGGTTGCCCTTGACGATGTTCGCCACAGCAAGTGTGATTTTTCGCGTCACGAAGGTCTCACCTCGGCGCGGTGATTCGTGGTTGAACAATTGGCCGTTCACGGCGAAAAGGTCATATGCCTCGCGGTAGTTGCGCGTGATCCAGTAGCTATAGACCTTCGCCACACCATACGGACTGCGCGGATAGAAGGGCGTGTCCTCATTCTGCGGTGGGGGTGAAGCACCGAACATCTCGCTGGTCGATGCTTGATAGAAGCGAATGCTTGTATCCACGCTGCGAATTGCTTCCAACAAGTTCAGGGTGGAAAGACCCGTCGTATTGGCAGTGTACAGCGGCTCGTCGAAAGAGACTCGCACATGCGATTGGGCAGCAAGGTTGTAGATCTCATGCGGTCGCAACTCAGCTACGAGTTGGTGCATGCGCGCTGCATCGGTCACATCCCCGTAGTGCAGATGGAGGTTTCGGCCTGGCAGATGCTCATCGTGATGGAGATGGTCGATACGAGAGCGGTTGAAAGTGCTCGACCGACGGACCAGCCCATGCACCTCATAGCCCTTCTCCAGCAACTGCTGGGCCATATAGGAGCCGTCTTGTCCTGTTACGCCGGTGATTAGCGCCCTTCTCGTAGACACCACGGGCCTCTGCACCTTTCACTCTGTGACGTGCCTCTTTGACGATGGGAGCCTAGTGGGCCAGTCAGGAAACGCTGGCCGCTACTCGCCCCCACATCTTCAAAAAGCCAATAGGCTGCCCGGAAATCCATTCATTTCCCAGGGCTAGAGGTAACCACTAGATGGCACTCATCGCTCCACCATCGCAACAGGACAACCCATCGACTCTCACCGCCCGGATTGCCACATGGGGTGTTCCTATCGCGCTGTTCAGCGCCATGTTGATCATCTTTATCAACTGGGCTATCAATTGGTGGCGCACGGCGAATGCTGGATTCGATGGTTGGGGTACCGGTGAATGGCTGCTGAGTTACGACGGGGGCTTCGTTCGACGTGGTCTTTCCGGCTCTCTGATTCTGTTTGCCACGCCTGTCGAATGGTCGCTTGTGCAGTCCGTGGCGATCGTGCAGATCGTGGCCATGGGAATTCTCTTTGTTTTCCTTTTCCTTCTATTTCTGCAAACCAGCAGGTCCAAGACTTGGGTGATGGTGCTGCTTTCTCCGGCAACGCTCATGTATCCCACAATCGTTTTTGCCAATCAGTCGGCCGGTCCGAGGAAAGAAATCCTGGTCCTGGCGGCGCTAGCAATAGTGGCCTACGGAATTACAACTCGACACCTGGTGTTGTTCAGCGTCGTGAGTTTCGCAATGTTCACAGTTGCCGTCTGGTCTCACGAAGCATCCGCTCTACTCCTGCCAGCCTTCGTCTACATCATTTGGAAAGGTTCTAACTCCAGCGCGCGCCTGCGATCCATCAAGATTCTGATCTTCAGTTACACCATCGTGGCTCTCTCCGCCGGAGTCGCGAGCGTCATATCGCCAGGGAACGCGGAGATTCAACAGGGCATCTGTAACGGGTGGTCGGAGCGTGGAATTCAAACTCCGTGCCAGGAGCAAGCACTAGGAGCGCTGACGCTCACTCCCGAGGCTTCCATCGAATGGTTCCGGACTCAATTGTTTCCGCGCTACTGGGAGTTCCTGCCCGTGGCCGCCCTCGCAATAGTCCCGCTCTTCGCTGTGCGGTTTCTTCCGCGCTACTGGCGTCCCGCGACTGTCATCGCGTTGTTCCAACTGCCACTCTTCTACATCGCTTGGGACTACGGCCGCTGGATAGTCCTCATTGCCACGGCACTTTCCATCGTGGCACTTACAATCGCGACCCTGCCGGATCCTCCTGAACCAATGAAGGTGCCCATGATTGCGATCCTGGCCTACATCCTGTTGTGGGGATTCCCTGGATACTCAAACGAACCTCCGGTCATGTTCGACGGGTGGCTCACCACCTGGCTCAAGACCCATCTACCCACGGCATGGTTCTAAGGGACTCCCGGAACAAGACTCGTACCCTGGCGACATGATGACGAGCGCACATGGCGACGTATGCGCGGTTGTTCCCGCCTACCGACCGACGCAAGATCTCCTCCGGCTTCTCGATGTTCTCGCGCCTCAGGTCTATTCCATTGTGGTGTCAGACGACGCCAGCCCCTGCACATTCGATCCGATTCTTCGCGATGCTGAGACAAGGCCAAAGACCGAAGTCCTTCGTCACACCGCTAACGCAGGCATCGCCCGCGGCTTAAACGAAGGTTTCCAGGCAGCCCAGGTAGCTAATGTTCCGTGGCTTCTGACGATCGATCAAGACAGCACGATCGACCCCCACTATGTGCAAGGTCTCCTCGAAGCGGCGGACGCGAGGTTGTCACTCGGAGACCAACTCGGCGCTATCGGTGCCGCACAAATCGAAGACGAAGCCGGGGTCGTGACATACCCACACACCAATACCGCCAATGGACCCGTTACCGAGGAACTCATTCAGACCGGAACTTTGTGGTCGGTTGCTGCCCTGACGCAGATAGGTGGATTCGATGAGACCTTGGGGATCG